>Ga0185299_10001325_pt1 | contig 49234 bp, 46 predicted proteins | sample PaiPotPPA55metaG_FD_128002 | JGI IMG/M metagenome (GOLD analysis project Ga0185299, IMG submission 128002) | Iron sulfur acid spring bacterial and archeal communities from Banff, Canada, to study Microbial Dark Matter (Phase II) - Paint Pots PPA... ... | reverse complement strand
TCGGTGACGCGTCGCGTCCAAACGAGTAACTCGCGCCAATGGTGAATCCGTTGAACTTCTTCTTGTACGCAACGCTATTGTCGTTGCGCGGCGCTGCCAGCCACGCGTCGAGCGAACTCGTCGCATAAATGTTGGGGCCGAATAGATCGGAGATCAACGAGGCCCACAAGAGCATTGAGTACTGCCGTCCAAAGGTAACGGTTCCGTACGGGCTGTCGATGCCGACCCACGCCTGTCTTCCAAAAAGACGCCCCCCTTGATTTGACGTGCCAGTGCCGGTCGTAAAGCCGCTCTCGAGTGTAAAGATCGCAGCGTACCCGCCACCAAGCGGCTCGTTGCCTTTGATGCCCCAGCGCGAAGGAATTTCGCCTGTCAGAGGAGGCATTCGGACAATAGACCTGCCTGCCGCGTTGGCGTGGTTAATGTATTCAACACCGGTATCAACAATACCGTACAGCGTCACGCTCTGAGCGTGCAATGTAGAAATCGAGGCATAACAGATGCCAGCCGTCACGAGTGCGACGGATGCGTTCTCCCGAAACATGTCTCCTCCTTTGTCAAGTTCATTAAAAAGCACGGCGCCTTTTTTATTCGGTATCCTAATTTAATAACTAGCGGATATATCTTCATTGAATGCAACGTTCTATCCGACTAATCCGCGCGCCACGCTTATTGCATTGCTCCCGCTAGTGTTCCTCCGGCGCCAGTTGCACGGCTATCCCCTGCAGATCCTCGTGCAGTTCGATCTGGCAACTCAAACGCGACGCCCCCGCCCGGTAGTGCGACGATTCCGAAAGGAGATCGCATTCGTCTTCGTCGGGAACACCCACGCGACTCAAGCCCTCCTCCACGAACACGTGGCATGTCGCACACGATTTCGCCCCGCTACAAATAGCGGCAACAGGCAAACCGCGATCCTTCATGGCCTGCATCAACGTCGTGCCCGGCGACGCCTCGATCGGAAAGACCCTACCTGATCTGTCCGTCACTGATACGTTTACGTTGGACATCACAATCTCCTTCCAATCAGTGGTTTATTGCCCGGCACTTTCGTGTACGCCGGCGTAGATCTGCTTCATGCTCTTTGACGTATCACCCATCACTTCGACCGCAAGAGGCTGCCGCAACCCGATCAACCGCCTCCCCCAAGCAAAATCGCCAGGTGAATTGACACATTGAATAGATGTCATCCGATTTTCCGCCAGGAAGACCACGCTGAATCTGCCGGATGCAGGTTCACCGCGAACAATCTCGCGGTCACCTTTCCTCGGCAGTCCCGCCATCTGCAGCTTGACGTCGTACTGATCCGACCAGAACCATGGAACTTCGTCCGGGGGACTTGGGTATCGTGCGATCCCCGCGGCTACCCGTTTCGCTTGAGCGACGGCCTGTTGAACTGATTCGAGACGCATCGGCACATCGAAACCTTCATGTATCGACGCGCAGCAATCGCCGACGGCGTACACATCGGGGTCCGATGTACATCCATCTGCATCGACGACGACGCCGCCTCCCGGCAGAACGCCTTGCAATGGCCCCAGTTCAGCACAGGGCTTATTGCCTACGCTGACGAGTACAAGATCGGCTTCGAGCGTTGTACCGTCGCCGAGCACCACACTGCTAACGCGATCACGTCCCTCGATGCGCTTCAAGGTGGCAGCGGTGCGCAGAATAACGCCGTGGCTCGCGTGGACGGCTTCCAGGTGGTGAGAAACGACTGGCGACAGAGATCTGGCAAGCACCCGATCCTGAGCCTCAAGCACCGTAACCGGGCACCCGAAGAACCTCGCCGTCGCGGCAAACTCCATGCCGACGAAGCCACCCCCGACTATCACGACTCTCCTCCCTGCACGAAGCTGAGGCGATAGCGCGTTGACGTCGTCGATCGACTTGAGCGTGTGCACGCCTGCGAGCGTGGCACCCGGCACATCGATCATGCGCGCCTCGCCACCTGTCGCCAGCACGAGCTTCTCGTAGTCGATGGTATTGCCCTGCGACAGCAACAAGCGCTTGGCTTCTCGATCGACCGACAGGACTTCAATACCCGTCCTCATATCGATCGCGTGTTCGTCGTACACGGTCTGCGGCCGAATAAAAAGGCTTTGCGGGGAGCGCTGAGCGTCCTTCAGAAAGGCCTTCGATAGCGGCGGCCGTTCGTACGGAAGCCAGGGCTCGCGTCCTATTACGCAAACCTTGCCCATGTAGCCGAACTGGCGCAACGCGAGCGCTGTTTCAGCCCCCGCGAGCCCGGCTCCGACAATGACGACTCCGGCTGACATCTTGTCTCTCCTTTGAACGTATTACAGCGGAACGGCGAGCACGTTGTCGATGTTGAAGGAGTCGACGATTACCGTACGCCGGCTGAACGTCAGCCCGCCCTCCCGTTCGACGATGACATCTTCGTAACGCCCCACCATATAAGTGGACAGATTTCCCTCGAAATCACACTGCATGACGAGAAGGTTCGAGCGAGCCTCCATCGTTCCATCGTCACGGCGATCTACCCGCACATTGGAAACGTAGCGGCGCTGGTTCGTCTTTTGATACGTAAGCGAATCGGCGATCAGCATCGCGACCCGATCCTTGACCATGCCATGGGTATAACAACCCATCAGCGGCGCGGGCAGGTCAGCATCGAAGTTCTCACGGGATACGATGCGGTAATCGCACGCCTCAGGCGTGAAAAACGCAGGCCAATCGGAGAATCGTTTCTGATCAAGTGTGTCTGCATAGTCGAACAAAAGGCGCTCGACCCGTTGCTGAAGCTCGGCGCTCATTGCGCACCCCCTTTGTCGTTCTGCTGTTGTCCCGCTTCGGGAAACTTCAGCAACTTGTGATAGTGTTTCCAGAAGCCGCGGATGGAGATTTCCTGAATCAGGTGATCCGTATCGGGCATCTCGCCGATGCCACCCATCGCGAGCACCGAATGCTCACCCCGGCGCGATACGACGCCTTCCTGTACACGCCTTAGCGCTTCGCCGTCTTCCAGTGAAATGTAGCCGCCCGGACCAATCAGATTCACAGAGAGCATCCGGTTGTGCAATTGCTCCGGCGTGTCATCTTCAAACCCTAGGTACGTAACATGCAACTCCACTGCATTGGGGCCTTTTGGCCTCAGTTGGCGGATCGCGTACGTGTTGTCGACCTGTCCGAAGATCAATGTCGGGAACATCGAGAGGATCGTCGTCTTGTAGTTGTCGTTCAGGTCGAGTGGCACTTCCAGCATCGACGGGTCGTGCATCTTGAGGTCTTTTTGCCACTTGCCGAGCTCGTCATAGTCGTCGGAAAGGGCCGAACGCTTGACATGGTCGTCCTCGCTGACAATCGAATGATTCCAGCTGTTTTTGGCGTCCCCGTCCATCTTGATGCCACCCGCCATCGCCGGCGTCTGGATGCCAAAGGTAATGTGAAACATATGCAGCAGCGACGCGTGATACGGGTCACGCACATTCTCGTTGTACAACTTCCAGTTAGCAGGAATCTTCTGGCGCAAGTAGCCGATTACCTTAGGCTTGCGCTTTCCCAGTAACCGCTCGATCTGCGAAAGACTGTGCTCGCCAAGAAATTGTTCGAGCGGCTCGACTGTGTCGTCATACGTGCCGAAAACAAGCCCACCGTGCGTCGCCACACGCAGCGTCTTAAGGTTGTGATCGCCTTTATCGAAGCACGGCGGCATGCCACCCTTGCCGTTGTGCCCTTTCTCGAACGGCACGCCGGTGAGTTCACCCGTCAGGTTGTAGGTCCAAAGGTGATACGGGCAGGTATGGCGCTTCGCATTGCCGCGAACGTTGTCGACGATTCTCGCGCCCCGATGCGCACAGCTATTCTCAAAAGCGTGAACGCTTCCGTCTTTTGCACGCGTGACCACGACCTGGATGTTTCCCACCCACGTGGTCTGATAGTCACCCCAGTTGGGAATCTCGCACTCGAGCCCGAGATAGTTCCACACCGGCCCCCTGAAGATGCGGCTTAGCTCCAGTTCAAAAATCTTCTCGTCATTGAAGACCTCATACGGTACTCGCGAGAAGTCCTTTGCTGGCCATACAAAATCAATCCTTGTTTCTGTTGCATCGATGTATCTATCAGTAGTGCTCATTTCAATCTCCGTATCAAACCAATAACTGCTGCACCTGAACCGTATGCGCAAGGCGCCTCTTTTCGGTCCTTACACCCTTGCTGGCGGATCGCCACGCCATGCTTGATACAGCATCTCCATCAGATCATGTCTCTCCAATGGACGAGGATTCCAATATGGGTTCGCGATCGTCATGTCGACTATCTGGGACAGGTCTCTCTCCTGCACGCCAAGCTCTCTCAACGCGCAAGGAGCGCCGAGTTCTGCGCCGAGTTCGTAAAGCCCGATCGCTGCGTCTTCAGCATTCAGAGCGCGCCTGATTCGTGCCATCGCGTCGGGCGCGAAGTCAGCGTTGTAGCCTATCGTGTGCGGCAACATGACCGCATGCGTTTCCGCGTGAGGCAAATCCAACGAACCACCCAATACGTGACACAGCTTGTGATGAATCGCCATGCCAGCTTGGCCGAGCACGCTGCCACATAGCCATGCACCGTACAGACACACCCCGCGCGCCTCGACGTCGTGAGGCTTCGTCGCGAGTTGCCTGAGCCCTTTTGCCATCGCGCGAATGCCTTCTTCCGCCATCAGTTGAAGGATTGGATTCGAATCGGGCGCGTATAGCCCCTCCGCTGCGTGAGCGATCGCATTCAGACCGCTGCTCGCTGAAATCGGCCACGGCAGGTCGAGTGTCAAAAGCGGATCGTAGATTACCGAATTGGGCAGAACCCGCTCATCGCGTCCAGTACGCTTCTCGCCCATCGCCGTGATGCCGTATATCGGCGTCATCTCGGATCCTGCATACGTCGTTGGTACGGCAACGTATGGAATCTGCTCATGAAGCGCCAGAATCTTGGCAAGTCCGATTGTCGACCGCCCTCCTGCCGCGACAACACCCTGGACATTCGCGGATCGGGCGAATTCACTAACGCTTTGCACCACACTGGCAGATACGTGCATGCGAGCCTGATCGAAAATCGCAACCGCGGATTTACCTGCGTGGGATTGCACAAGCTCCGCAAGCTCTCTCTGATGCGGCGTGCAGACTACAAGCACACGATCAAGCCCCGCCGACGCGAGTTCTTCGGAGAGTCCCGAAATGGCACCTTCGCCGAATACAACACGGTTGCGCCGGGACGTGTAGACAAAATTAAGCCTTTTCGTAGTCATTGCTTAGAGCTCCAGCTCACGCACCTGCCTTTTGCTGTGCGGGACTCAGGACGAAGTCGTAGTTCAACGTGTAGAACGGCTCACTCATCGGCTCACCAGTGGGAGCTCTGGCGTCGGTGTGCCTGATCCATTCACCGACCAGCGTCGATCGCACCCCGAAAACAGCGTCTGAATCGAGATACTGGTCGCCGTCCCGGAATATATGGGTGACCAGTGTCTGGTAGCCCGGCACGCTGATGCGATAGTGGAGGTGCGCGGGCCTCCAGGGATGCCGCCCTAACGCTGCGAGCAGGGTGCCGACCGGGCCGTCGGTCGGTATTGGATAGGACGCGGCAACGACCGTGCGGAAACGATACGCACCGTCGACACCGGTACGGAACGTGGCACGCAGCCGGTGTTCGTCGAAGTCACTGTATTGCACGTCATAGAACCCTGCCCCGTCAGCCTGCCACACTTCAATCGTTGCGCCTTCGATCGGCTTGCCGTCCAGATCGCGCACCACGCCCGCGACAAAACATGGTTCGCCGGATGTTCCCTTGGACATGTCCGCGCCCATCGGCAGCGAGGGGCTGTTCTCCAGATGGAACGGACCGAATACGGTGGACTCGGTGCATTCCTTCGGCTTGCGGTTGTTTTGGGCACAAACCAGTGTGGACAGGCCTAAAGTGTCGGAAAGCAGTATGAATTCCTGCCTCGTATCGCTGCATTTCTTTCCAACGGAAGTGAGGAACGCAATACCCATTGCCCACTCCTCTTCCGTCAATTGCACCTCGCGCGCGAAATCATGGAGCGATTGGACTAACTTCGTCATTAGCACTTTCGTGCGCGGGTCTTCGCATTGCTCATGACGGGAGATTGTGGCTGCAGTGATGGTGTTTTCGTCTAGATTGCGCATTGCATGATCCTTCCAATATGAGTTCTGTCTTTTTGCAATGTCCTTCGAGGAAGATCGCAAACCGGTGTGCGGTTATTCAAGTGACTGTCCGTGACGGTCGCGCACAAAAAAGATGTTCACCAAAGCAGCTATCGTCGCTACCGATATTGGATAGGCAAGCGCAATGTAGATGCTTCCCGTCGCATTCCGGATCGAGAAGACGATCAGCGGCAAGAGTCCGCCGATGACGCCCGTACCAATGTTGTATGGAATGGAAAGTGATGTCGTGCGCACTCGGGTCGGAAACAACTCGACCAGATAAGCTGCAAGAGGTCCGAAAACCAGCGAGATCAGAAACATATGCGCGAACACAAGCAGCGACAGTGCAAGACGATCAACGGGATTGGAGTAGATCGCCATCAGCCTGTAGATGGGTATGTATGAAACGGCAGCGAGCAACATTCCGAAGACCATCACGCGCTTACGCCCAATGCGATCAGACAGCCAGCCGAAGAACACAAAAAAAGGCAAACTGAGGATGAGCCCTCCCGCATACACGGCACTGGTGACGTGCGGACTGACATGAAGCCCGGACTGCAGATACAGCAACGAAAACACGAGGCCCATGTTGCCGAGCGTTGCATGACCGGCCACCGCTCCAAAGAGTGCGATAAGCATCAGCTTCAGATTGCTCCAGCGCCACGTATCGCGGAAAGGCTTGCGTGACTCCGTGTGAGCGCTCTTCATTGCGACGAAGGCGGGTGATTCGGCGAGTTGTGAACGCACGTACAGCGAGATGCCGAGAATAATTGCGGAGAGAAGGAACGGAATCCGCCAGCCCCAGGCGGCAAAATCGTCACTCGTCAGGGAGTATTGAAGAATGAAGATGACAGCAATGGCCGACAGCTGGCCAACACTGGTGGATGCCTGAATCCAGCCGGTGAGCAAGCCTCGCTTTCCAGAGGGAGCATGTTCGGCGACGTACACGGCAGCACCGGCGTACTCGCCTCCAAGGGCCATGCCCTGAAGCATCCGGCAAGTCAAGAGCAGTATGGGTGCGGCAAGACCAACCTGGGCGTAGGTCGGCAGCAGACCGATCCCTGCGGTGGCGAGGCCCATTACCAGCAAGGTCCAGACGAATGTGATCTTTCTACCGTACCTGTCGCCAACGACGCCGAAGAACATGCCGCCTAACGGACGTACGACATATCCGGTGCTGAGCGTAGCAACGCTCAGCATCATTCGAACGGTCTCGTCCTTGGTCACGAAAAACATCGGCCCGATATATACCGCGAGCGACACGTAGACCATGAAGTCGTACCACTCGATCACGCTTCCCAGAGATGACGCGAAAATCAGCCGCCGCAGTTCTGCATTCGTTGGATGTCCCGCCGACACGCCAGCCGGTGTATGCACCGCACTTTCCATCAGAGTCTCCAATTTATTAGCGCCCCGTTCGTGAATGTCGAGGCTTTCTATCAACGTGAATAAATGCTAATCGGCGACCTGATATGCGTCAATTTCAAACCGTTCATATGAGATGTGAATTCGCTGCATATCGTGATGCAATCGGCGGTCCGTTGACGGGAGCGACGACACCGTTGGAAGTCAGGACATCGACAGAGGCAGTTCAGTCCTCAGTCACGGAAAAGACGCGGCCTGAGCTGCGCAAAGGTATTTGCGCGAGCGCAACACGAAGGATGGGAGGGGACTATTTGCGTGGCGGGTGGAAACTCACGCACTGACTTTGCGTGTACGGCGAGGGCGTGGCTCGGAGGTTTGCCGGTTGAACAGATTCCAGACAGTCTCTCGCAGCCATCGGTTCGCTGGCTCGTGGTGCTGGCAGAGATGCCAGTGTTGCTTCACTTCAAAAGACGGAAGTTTCAGTGGTGGACGCAGCACCTGCACACTGGCCAAGCGGCTGAGCACCTCAGCGAGTGCCTCGGGCACGGTCACGATCAGATCGGTCGCGGCAATCACAGGCGCGATACTGAAGAAATGCGGCAAACGCAGCGCTTCGCGCCTCGCAACATGCTCGCTTTTCAGATGCTGTTCAGCGAGTTCTCTGTGCCTTTCTTCCGTCTCGACAATAACGTGCGACATCCCGAGAAACTGTTCTCTCGTAATCTCACCGTGCACCAGCGGATGACCTTGGCGGACAAGACAAACGAATCCCTCGGTATACAACCGCTGCTGAAAAGTATCCGCACCTTGCAGGTCCGGAAAATAGCCTACGGCGAGATCGACTTTGCCAGATGCGAGATCAGCCACAAGGTCCTGAGGTCGAATCGAGACCGCGTGAACAGATACTTGCGGCGCGACCATGGTCAGCTCATGCAGCAGCCTTGGGAGAAAAGCAATCTCGCCGACGTCGGTCATTGCAATCGTGAACGTGCGCCGCGATGTCTGAGGATCAAATTCCGGCGCCGTAAGAACACGGTCTCGAACGCTCGTCAGCAAGGATTCGACAACGGGCGCCAGCTGGACGGCCCGCGCCGATGGCTGCATGCCGTGCCCGGTTCGTACAAACAATGGATCGTCGAGCTGCTCTCGCAGACGGCCCAGCGCATGCGACAGCGTCGACTGGGTGAGCTCCAGCTCCGTGGCCGCCCGGCTTAGATTCCGGTGACGCCAGACGGCGTCGAAGATACGCAGGAGATTGAGATCGAAGGCGGCCATATTTTGCTTCTTCCTGTACTTAAGCCTGGAATGCTTGCCGGGCACAGTTTCCCGATAACTGCCGGGCGCCTAGCGAAAGTTACCGGAGGTATCCAAGCTTGTGTCAAATAATTCGTTAGATCATTCCCATGGATTGCTTATCCGTGAACCATTGAAAGGAGCATAGTTTTTCGCCGCTCGACTGGGCTCAGGGTAGATGGCTGATGTGAAGAGATATTTGATTGACCAAATCGCCGGGCAGCCCGATTACTGGAGATGGGCGGTCTGCGCCTGTTGGCGATCGGCGGTAGTCGGACCCGTTACGGACACTCGAGAGTTTTGGGCCAATGTCTGATGCTGCAGACGAATGATCTGGAAAGCATCGCGGTGGATTCCCACCTCAACGACTTCGTCATGGTCGTTCGCCCCTCGGGTCCACCGGTCCAGGTCGTTCCCGTCAATAGCTCCGGGCTCGTGCCCCATCCGATTGCCATTTCTGATCCAAATATCATTCAATACGTGAGCCTTGCCGTCGACGACGAGGACAATCTGCTGATTGCGGGTTATGACACGCGGGGGGCGGTGATCATCGACACGCTTGGCACGGGCCGGAGCATTACCTCCCCGGCGCTTCTCCGCAGCCTCACGGGTAGCAAAACCGGTCTGCTGCCGGCGACCGGAGGTTTTGCAAGGAACGACATGACGATCGCTCTCGATCCTGTTACGAACGAATTGTTCGTCTACAACGCGACCACAGACCTGACGCACATCCAGGTGAGCGTTTTCGCCGCCAAGGCGAGCGGCGACGTGGCGCCGGTGCGGACAATCAGCGGTCCAGCCACGGGAATCACTGGGCCCGGCTTTGAGGCGGGCACAAACAAGATCGCTATCTCCGCCGACGGGCGGCTCTTTGTTTCCGAGCCGAACGGGCGCATTCTCGTGTTCGCGCCGGGAGCTACCGGCAACGTGGCGCCGTCTCAAGTCATCGAGGATTCCACCCCCGTTCCAGCCGCCCAAGGAGGGATCGCGGTGCGGTCCTGCCACTGCCACTGCCAACACGATGATCGTGAAAAAGCGGACGATGGGCTATGACACCTTCGCACAATGGCTTCTCCCGTCGATGGCGGCGCACTCAGAAATTGTGGCGCAGACCAATCATCACCGCCGTGGTTGCGACGCCAGGCGCAACCGGCTGCCCATAGACGATCGTCTGGTTCATGCCGCCCCGGTTGTTGACGTGGCCGACTTGCGCGTAAGCCAGCGTACGCACTGAGACGTTGTATTCGGCACCGATCGCGACCTCAGTCGACTTGTTCGCCGAATGGTTTTTGTCCTTCAGGTAGTAAAGGCCGGAGGTCACCGCGAACGCGGGTGAGAAGCGATAGCCGAGCCCCGCCGAATACATGTCGAGATTGACCTGGTTCGAGTGCGCCGGGTTCTTGCCGTTCGCGTACGACGCGGACGCCGAAAAGCCGCTGAACGTGTACCTCGCACCGAGATAGACAAAGCGGTTATTATTGACGCCCGTGAGCGGCGCACCCGGCGCCGGGTTCGTGTCGTGTCCGTTGTAGTAAACCGCGGCCAGGCTGAGTCCGTAGTTTGCGTACTTGAGTACCGCGGACTCTCGCGTACCGCCTTGCAGTTGACCCGCCACGCCGCCGGGCGAGTATTCGAGCCCGAGCGACACACCGCCGAATACCGGTGACTGGTACACCAGCGCGTTATCGTCGTAGAGCGCGCCAATCGGCGCATTCGTGCTGGTGCCCGGCCAGCCGGCGGCCTGGTTCAATCCGAGCCACGCGGTGAGAATGCTGCCGAAGTACTGGGCCGAGCGCACGTCCGTATCGGCCATCGCGTAGATCATCGGCACGATCTGGCGGCCTGCGGTAAAGGTGCCGATCGGCCCTGACACGCCAATCGTCGTGAACTGGTTGAACATCGCGGTCGCGCCAGGCGTGCTGGACAGGCCCGACTTGCCAGTGCCGCTATCGAACGAGCCCTGCAGCCTGAAGTTGACCTTGTAGCCGCCGCCGATATCCTCGCTGCCTCGGATGCCCCAAATGCTCGAATAGATGCCTCCGTCCTTGAAGCGGTATATCTTGCCCGTGTTCGGCGCGTTCGGTGCGAACGTCGCCGCCGAACTGCTCTGGTACAGCATCCCCGAATCGATGATGCCGTACAACGTTACGGACGACTGCGCGTGCGCGACACCTGCCCATCCGACCAGCGCGGCGGCCGCGATCAGTTTCAGCTTCATTTTGTCTCCATGGTTTTATAGTGACCGCCGTGCGAAGAAGGCGGGGGTCCAGCGTTGCAATTATTCAAACCGTTGACGCAGCACCTTCTTATCGATCTTGCCGACACTCGTCTTCGGAATTTCCGTCACGAACGCGATACGCGCGTTGTCCGGCACCGCATAGCGGCTGATCCGGTTCGCCTCGACCTGTCCAAGCAGATGCGCGCGCACGTCGTCGCGGGTGAGCGACGCATCCGGCCCGCACACGATGACGGCCTGCGGGCGCTCCCCCCACTTGTCGTCACTGACGCCGACAACCGCGCTCTCCCGCACACCCGGGATCTCGTTGATCAGCCCCTCGACCTCGACGGATGACACCCATTCGCCGCCCGTCTTGATCACATCCTTCAGGCGGTCGACGATCTGCACGTAGCCATCGCCGGTGACGACGGCAACATCCTGCGTGTGCAGATAACCGCTCGCCCACAGCACTTCGGACGCATGCGGCTTGCCGTGATAGCCCTGAGTGAGAAACGGCGCGCGCAACACAATTTCGCCCTGGCTGCGGCCATCGCGTGGGACATCATTCATGCCGGTATCGACCACTCGCAGTTCGACCATCGGCACCGGCCTTCCGGCCATGCAGCGCCGGCGCACTTCATCGTCGATGCTGGCCGGCGCCGCGCCTTGCGCGCACTGCGACAACGCGACCACGGGCCCGGTCTCGGACATCCCATAGCCGGAAAACACATCGATGCCTCGGGACAGTGCAGCCCTGCACAACGCAGGCGACAGCGCCGAGCCGCCAATGATCATCTTCCAGCCGGACAGGTTCTGCCCGCTATCCGCGGAAGCGTCGAGCAACATCTGCAGCACGGTCGGCACGCAATGCGAGAACGTCACCTTCTCATTCGCTTTCAACCGCAGCAGCGTGTCGGGCAGATAGCGGCCCGGCAGCACGATCTTCAGGCCAAGCAGCACGGCGATATAGGGCATCCCCCACGCGAGCACATGGAACATCGGCGTGATCGGCATGTAGACGTCTTCGCGGTGCAGCCGCTGTCCTTCGCGGGGTGAGCACAGCGTAGCCGCCGTCGCGAGCGCATGCAGCACGATTTGCCGATGGCTGTAGAACACCCCCTTGGGGTCGCCGGTCGTGCCGGTGGTATAGAAAAGCGCGGCGCGGGTGTTCTCGTCGAAATCCTCGAACGGGAAATGCTCCGGGGCCGCTGCGAGCAGCTGTTCGTATTCTCCGGCGAACGGGATCGACGGCACGTCGCGCCCGTCGTCGTCGATGGCAATGATGACTTCGCGCACACTGTGAAGCTTGCCACGGATCTGCGCGATGAGCGGCAGGAAATCCGTATGCACGATGAGCACTTCAGGATTCGCATCGTTCAGTGCGTAAGTGATCTGCTCCGGGGAAGTGCGCACGTTGACCGTGAACATCGTCGCACCCATCATCGGGATAGCGAAATATCCTTCGAGATAGCGATGGCTATCCCAGTCCATGATCGCCACCGTAGAACCGTGTTGCACGCCGAGCGAAGCGAGCGCGTTGGCGAGGCGGCCGATACGCCGGTTCAGCCCGGCGAATGTGTGGCGCCGCTCACCGCGATAGGTGATCTCCTGGTCCGCCGACACGGCCAGCGCATTCACCAGCAACTGCCTGACGAGCAGTGGATAGCCATAGGCCGATGGCGTCGGCGTGATGAGCGGGTCGGACGGATCGAACTGTTGCACGGGGAGGCTCTCCTGCAGCGGAATCATGGCGGCATCGTGCCGGATGGTGCAGGCAAGAATACGCAACGCCCCGCGTGCGAGCCCCTCCCGTGGCGGGAGGGGTATGGAAAACACTCAGCAATGGCCGGCCGCGCGGCAGCCGTGCGCAGGCACTAACGCGCGACACGCGTTGCGTGGGTGCGCGTCAGCCCTCTTCGAGCAGCCCGAGCATCAGTGCGCGACGCACCGCATGTTTGCGCGAGCTCGCGTCGAGCTTGCCGAACAGGTTCTTCAGATGCCATTTGACGGTGCCCTCGCCGACTGTTGCGGCCACCGCGATTTCCTTGTTCGACAGGTTGCGCGCGAGCAACTCGAGAATCTCGCGCTCCTTGGGCGTCAGCACCACGCTTGGAACCGCGCGCGGACCGCCTGTGCCGCGCGGTACAGGCGGGCGCGCAATGCGCGGCACGGCGATCGCGTGTGTGGCGGCGGAATCGGTCTGCTCGGCGCTCACGCTTCTCGCCCAGTCCGCCAGTGCAGGATGCGCGTCAGCCAGCGTGCGCGTCAGATCGTACGTCTGCGCCAGGTTCATCGCCTCGCGCAGCAGCGGCCGGCCGTCCTCGCCGGTCTGCTCGAGCACGAACGCGCGCAGCGCCATCAACTCGATCCGGGGCACGCCTAGTCTTTGCGCCTGCGCAAGTTCCGCCGCGTCGGCGAGCGCCTGCAACAGGTTGCCGTCGCGCCGCGCCGCCAGATCGGCGCGGGCACGCGCCAGTACCTGCAGCAAAGCGACCGAGCGTTGCCACAACGGTCCTTGCGGCACGGTCTCGCCAGCCATGATGTCGTCGATGTTGCGCACCAGCGCATCGCACGTCTGCGCGCGATAACGGCTCGCGTGGATGCGCACCTGTTCAGCCAGGCTCGCGATGCACAAACGCGGCAGGCGTCGCGCAACACCCATTGCATGCAGCGCTTCGAGCAGGTCGAGCGCGCGATTCTCGCTGCCGCGCACGGCGGCGATGCGCGCGGCGGTGCAGTAGGCAAGCATCACCGTTTCGGGCGTGCCGCCACGCTCGAGCACGTCGAGCCGGTTCGCGAGCAACGCCGCGGCTTCGTCGACCCGGTCGGCCTCGTAGCTGAGCGCCGCGCAGATAGCCGCGAACATGCAGGTGAGTGGATGCCGCCGGCCAAGATCGGCTTCGGCGCTCGTCAATGCCGGTAGCGACACTTCCTCGGCGAGACGCAACTGTCCTTCCCGCAGATAGCTCAAACCGACGATGTGATCGCCCCAGCGCGCCACGTAGCCGTGCCCCTTGCCCACTTCGCCGCGCGGCACGCGTTGCTGGAACCGCCGCGCCTGCGCGGGCTCGCCGAACAGGATCGCGCGCGCCGATAGGCGGTTCGCGTGAACCTGCGCAAGCCATGACGCGCCGTCGGGCGGCTGGTCCGCCCACGGCTCGAACAGCGCGACAAAGCGATCGGGCTCGTCGGCATAGTAGGCAGCGGCGCTCAGGATCAACGCGCACTCGTAACGCAACTCCGTATCGGTGTCCGGCCCGGCGAGAATGCGCTCGACCTGGCAGCGCGCTTCCTCATGCCGCTGCCCGAGTGCGAGCACCCAGGCCGCCGCCAGCCGAAGGCGCGGTCGCCGCTCCAGCTCTGCTTCAGGCAGCCGCTCGAGCCAGTCGAGCACGGCGCCCAGATGCCCCTGCTTCACTGCGTCGTGCAGCCAACTGTCGGCCAGTTCATAGGCCTTCTGATGCTGTCCTGCCGCAAGCGCATGATGGGCCGCCTCCTGCAACATCCCCTGACCGGCAAGCCACTCCATAGCGCGCGTATGGAGCGTGGTCTGCCCATCGGCATCGAGCGCCGCGAAACGCTCACGCAGCGCGTCGCGCACGAGCGTGTGCAGCCGGCACCACGGACCGTCCTCGGAGGTGATGAACACCGGGGTCTGCTGCACGAGCCGCAGTAGCCGCTCAGGTGCGCCGGCGTCGCCAGTCAACGCTTCACACAGGTCGGGATGCAGCATGTCGACGACGCTGATGCGTGTGAGAAACGCCTCGTCTTCGGGCGATAGCTTCGCCAGCAACGCGCCCACGAGCTGGTCGCGCGCACTGCCCGGACCGGTCACCAGCGCATCGACCGTCTGCCGCGGGTCCGCCGCGTGCGCCATCGCTGCGAGTGCGAGTTGCAGCCCGAGCGGCCAGCCGTCGGTGGCTTCGAAGAGCCGCGCGCAGGCGTCCGCGTCGATGCGCGGTCCAAAGCGGTTGCCAATCAGCGCGATCGTCTCGTCGAGGCGAAAGCGCAGCATCTCGGGACCGACCAGCAACGCCTGTCCATACGCGAGCAGATCGCCGAACGCCACTTCGAGGCCGCGCCGCGCGGCGACGATAACCCGCAGGTTCGGCGGCGCATTGTGGAGCACGTACGCGAGCACCTCGGCGCCGTCGGCCGGCATCCGTTCGACATCGTCGACGAACAGCACGACGTCGAGCGATAGCCGCGCCACTTCGGCAAGCCACGCGGTCGCGCCGTCCAGATCGCCCGCGGCCGCCGTGGCGCCTTCGAGAAGCACGCGGCCGAAGGCGGGCCGCGCGCAGGCGCTGCGCATCGCGTGCACGAGACCGGGGAGGATGCGCTGCGCGTCGTCGCGCTCGTCGGCATGCAGCCATGCGACGGCGACGCCGCGAGCCAGGTTCTCGCGCCGCCACTGCGAGAGCATCGACGTCTTCCCATATCCGGCCGGCGCCTGCACGAGCACAACCGGTTGATTGTCGAAAGGCGGTCCAGCCGAGCTCAGACGAGGACGCGCCAGTAGATGGAGCGGCGCGCGCGGCGCGATCGTCTTCAGGACGATTTCAGTCGTGGCGGATTCGCTGCCGGACAATGTGGAGGCCATCAGGCGAGGTCGAGCGACATTTTGGGGCGGCGGGTGCGGGATGCTTTTGCCGACGTTGCCGTAACAGGATGGTTCGGATTGTTTGCCCGCGTCAAGCCCCTCCCTTCGTGGGAGGGGTGCGCGACGCGCCGGCGGACTACGATGTGGTTCAACGGGCATCAGGCGTGACCAAGATCACGTTCCACCACGCCGAAACGCCCAGCCTCCACAGTTTTATCGGTGAGTAAGGGATTTCATGTACCGTCACCTTCTCGTTCCCGTCGATGGCGCCGATGCGTCCATCGAAGCGCTTGGCCAGGCGGTCGAATTCGCCCAGTCGATCGGCGCGCGCATCACATTCTGCCCGCTGTCGGACGGACTCGCAGCACCGCGCGCGGACGCGGAAACTGACGGAGCCGCGCAAGCAGCCGACGCCGATATCGCAAGCGAACTGCTTGCACGGGCCGAAGCGGCGGCGCGCGCGCAAGGCGTGCCCTGCTCGTCCGCCGCACCCGGTGTGGGTACGCCGCTCCCCTCGCTTGCCGTAGCGGCGCGTGCGCACGGTTGCGACCTGATCTGCGTCACGCCAAAGCAGCAGGCGCGGTCGAACGGGACGGCAGCGCATAGCGCTTCGACCAGCGACGGCGACGGCTATGACTCCGGTATCGCGGTGCTGACGTGCGCGATTGATCCCCGCCCATCGGTTGCGCGAGCAATCGGCATTCTGCTTTCCGGGCAACGTGCGATCGCCTCACTTGTGCATGCCGCGCTGCGCGCCGTACGGGAGGCTCGTGTGCCGGGCGAGCGTCACGAGGCGGCGTCGCTGCGCGAGATCGTGATGCGCCTCGGCGAATTGCAGGGGCCGAGGCATTGCTTGATGACGGAGGCCTTGTTTGCGCGGCTGCGCGAACGCACGTCGACAGTCGCTGCGGAACTTGACGAACTCGAACGGCAGCATCAACGTGCCGCGCAAATGCACCACGAACTAGCCGCCCTGGTCGCAAGCGATCAGGAATCCGTAGCGACCGGCGCGCGGCTCGAAGAGGCGCTGAACGCCTGCGCGCAATTCACCTGGGAACACATGGGGCGCGAGGAAGGCGTCGTGCTGCCCGCTGCGCGACGCTATCTGCGCGACGCGGACTGGAACACACTGTCTGAAGCGTTTGCTGCGCTGGCCGCCGGTAAGCTGCCGCGCACCCCGACACTATGAACGAAACAGGCCCGAAGGCTTGAACAAGAGACTGGAGAGACAAATGGCACATGCGATACGAATGCACGAAACCGGTGGTCCCGAGGTGTTGCGCTGGGAAGAAGTAGCCGTGGGCGACCCGGGGCCCGGCCAGGTCCGCCTGCGCCACGAGGCGGTAGGGCTCAATTTCGCCGACACCTACTTTCGCTCCGGGCTCTACCCGATCCCACTGCCTGCGGGTATGGGCGTCGAAGCAGCGGGCGTCGTCGAGGCGCTCGGTCCGGAAGTGACGAACCTTGCCGTGGGCGACCGCGTCACCTACACCGGCTTTCTCAACACGCTCGGCGCGTATAGCACCGAGCGGCTGATTGCCGCCGCGCCGCTGATCCGGCTGCCCGATGGCATCACATGCGAAACGGCCGCCGCGATGACGATGCGCGGCCTCACGTCGGCCTATTTGCTGCGCCGCATCCACGCATTCCAGCCTGGCGACAGCATCCTGCTGCACGCCGCCGCCGGCGGCGTAGGGCTGATCGTGTCGCAGTGGGCGAAACTGCTCGGGCTCACCGTGATCGGAACCGTCTCGAACGAAAGCAAGGCGGCGATCGCGCGCACACACGGCTGCGACCATACGATCGACTACAGCCGGGAAGACGTCGCGAAACGCGTGCGCGAACTGACCGATGGCGCGGGCGTAAACGTCGTGTTCGACAGCGTCGGCAAGGACACCTTCAACGCCTCGCTCGATTCGCTGCGGCGGCGCGGCCTGCTGGTCTGCGTCGGCACCGCCTCCGGACCGACCCCGCCATTCAATCCGCAGCTGCTCGCGATGAAAGGCTCGCTCTATTTGACGCGCCCGGCGCTCGCTGACTACATCGCCGAGCCGGCTGAGAAAAACGACCTGGCCGGCGAGCTGTTCGGCCACGTCGCCTCCGGCCGCATCACGATCGAAATCAACCAGCGCTATGCGTTGCAGGACGCGGGTGAGGCCCATCGAGACCTGGAGTCGCGCCGGACGACCGGCTCGTCGGTCTTCTTCATCTGAGGAAAGGGCCATGCGGATCGAACCACTTACCTGCGCGATCGGCGCGGAACTTCACGACGTTCATCTCGCCGATGCGATTGACGACGACGGACTGTTCGCCGCAATCCGCGCCGCGCTGCTCAAGCACCGCGTCCTGTTCCTGCGCGATCAGGACATCACCCGGGACGAGCACGTCGCATTCGCGCGCCGCTTCGGTGAACTCGAGGATCATCCGGTCGCAGGCAGCGACCCCGAGCATCCGGGGCTTGTGCGCATCTACAAGACGCCGGACCAGCCCAACGAGCGCTACGAAAACGCCTGGCACACCGACGCGACGTGGCGCGTCGCGCCGCCGTTCGGCTGCGTGCTGCGCTGCGTCGAATGTCCGCCGGTCGGCGGCGACACAATGTGGGCGAACATGGCGCTCGCGTATGAGAACCTGCCGGCCCACGTGAAGACGCAGATCGCCGAGCTGCGCGCGCGTCACAGCATCGAGGCGAGCTTCGGTGCGGCCATGCCGATCGAAAAGCGGCTCGCGCTGAAGGCGCAATACCCGGATGCCGAACATCCGGTGGTCCGCACGCATCCGGAGACCGGCGAGAAGGTGCTGTTCGCCAACGCGTTCACAACGCACTTCACGAACTATCACACGCCCGAGCGCGTGCGCTTCGGGCAGGACGCGAGCCCCGGCGCCAGCCTGCTGCTCAACTACCTGATCAGCCAGGCGCACATTCCCGAATACCAGGTGCGCTGGCGCTGGAAGAAAAACAGCATCGCGATCTGGGACAACCGCAGCACGCAGCACTACGCCGTGATGGATTACCCGCCCTGCCACCGCAAGATGGAGCGGGCAGGGATCATCGGCGACGTGCCCTTCTGATCATCCGAGCGACGATATCCCCGCTCGCGCTCACACCACTCAAACAGAGGACAACATGCAATTTCTCGATGATTCGCTGCACCCGGAGAACATGGAAAAAGTCGTCATCACGGTAGCCCCGTACGGCCCCGAATGGATGCCGGCTGACTTCCCGGAAGACATCCCGGTGACGATGGAAGAGCAGATACAGAAAGCCGTCGACTGCTACAACGCCGGCGCGACGGTGCTTCACCTGCACGTGCGCGAGCTGGACGGCAAGGGTTCGAAGCGGCTCTCGAAGTTCAACGAACTGATCGCGGGCGTGCGTGCCAAAGTGCCCGACATGATCATCCAGGTAGGCGGTTCGATTTCGTTCGCGCCCGAAGACGACGGGCAGGCGGCCAAGTGGCTTTCCGACGACACGCGTCACATGCTGGCCGACCTCGAACCGAAGCCCGATCAGGTGACCGTCGCGATCAACACGACGCAGATGAACATCATGGAGCTGCTGTATCCGGAGTACCTCAAAGGCACATCGCTTGCGAACCCGCTCCTCCATGCCGCGTACAGTGAAATGACCGTGCCGGCCGGCCCGGCGTGGGTGGAAGAGCATCTGCGACGCCTGCAGGCCGCCGGCATTCAGCCGCACTTTCAGCTGACCGGCATGCATGCGCTCGAAACGCTCGAACGCCTGGTGCGCAAGGGTGCATACACCGGCCCGCTGAACCTGACCTGGATCGGAATTGGCGGAGGCTTCGACGGCCCGAACCCGTTCAATTTCTTTAACTTTATCCATCGCGCACCGGATGGCTGCACGCTGACGGCCGAGTCGCTGCTGAAGAACGTACTGCCGTTCAACACGATGGCGCTGGCGATGGGCCTGCACCCGCGCTGCGGCATCGAGGACACGATCATTGACCAGCACGGCAAGCGAATGACGTCTGTCCAGCAAATCGAGCAGACGGTCCGCGTCGCGCGTGAGCTGGGACGCGAGATCGCGACGGGCAAGGAAGCCCGCGCGATTTACCGGATCGGTGTGCAGTATCGGGACGCGGACGAGACGATCGCCGCTAACGGGATGACGCCCAATCGCCAGCCGGGGCAAAGAAACCTGCCGCTGCGCGCAGCCTGAACGGACAACGCGGGCATCGCCCCGCAGCAGTACTGACACTGATTCAATGGCGCAGGCCGGGCGTGACCGCCCGGCCCAAACGACGAACCGGTCCGCCGCGCAACCCGCGGTCTGCAGAACCGGCACGCCATGAACTGGAGGAGACGATCTTGTACATTCATGAAGTCAACGCCGAGGCCGGCGATCATCCTGCCTCACCCGGCGTCCCGCGCGTCTACGCGTGGATCGTGTTCGCGCTGACCTTCGCGCTGCTGCTGTCCGACTACATGTCGCGGCAGGTGCTGAACGCGGTGTTCCCGTTGCTCAAGACGGCGTGGGGCCTGTCGGACACGCAGCTTGGCTCGTTGAGCAGTGTCGTCGCGCTGATGGTCGGCGTGCTGACGTTTCCGTTGTCGGTGCTGGCCGACCGCTGGGGACGCGTGAGAAGCGTGCTGCTGATGGCCACGCTCTGGAGCCTCGCGACGCTGTGCTGCGCAGTCGCGACAAACTACGGCGAGATGCTGCTCGCGCGCGCGTTCGTCGGCGTCGGTGAGGCCGCCTATGGCAGTGTCGGCATCGCGTTGATTCTCAGCATCTTCCCGCCGCATCTGCGCTCGACGCTTACCGGCGCCTTCATGGCCGGCGGCGCGTTCGGCTCCGTGCTCGGCATGGCGGCAGGCGGTGCCGTCGCCGTCCACCTCGGCTGGCGCTGGTCGTTCGGTGCGATGGCTTGTTTCGGGATCGTGCTCGTCGTCGCCTACTGGAGCATTGTGACGGAGCGGCGCATCGAGCCGGCCCGCCGGCGTGCCGCAGGCCGGCAGGCTGCCCGCACGGGCATGCGCACCAGCTTCCGCGCGCTGCTGACCGGACTGTTCTCGTGCGTATCTGTAGTTTGCGCGTATGTCGGCAGCGGCCTGCAGCTCTTCATCATGGGTTCGGTGGTGGCGTGGATGCCTACTTTCCTGAACCGCTACTACGCGCTCGCGCCCGACCGCGCAGCGGCAGGCGCAGCGGTGTTCGTGCTGCTCGGCGGCGTGGGCATGGTGGTGTGCGGGATCGTGACCGACCGCGTCAGCAAGACCGCGCCCGAGCGTAAATGGATGAGCGCGATTGCTTATTGCCTGATCTCGTTGGTCCTGCTCACGGTCGGCTTCCAGCTAAACGCCGGCGCACTACAACTGGTCACGATCGGAATCGGCATCTTTGTCGTGGCGGGCACGTCCGGCCCGGCTGGAGCGATGGTCGCCAACCTCACACCTTCGTCGATCCACGCGCCCGCGTTCGCGACGCTGACGCTCGTCAACAACCTGCTCGGTCTCGCACCGGGACCCATCGCGACCGGCTTCATCGCCGACCACATCGGCCTGCTCGGTGCGCTGCGACTGATTCCGCTCGTGTCAATCTTGGCGACGCTCGCGTTCGTGACCGGCATGTTGAATTACCAACAGGGTCTACGTCGACTCAGTGCGACCGTCGCAGGGATCGGGGAATGACTCACTACACCAGTTCAACCATGACCACCTTGCCCTCACCGACTGTTCTGATCGTGCCCGGACTGCGCGATCATGTGGAGGACCATTGGCAAACGCTCCTCGCACGAAAGCTGCCCCGTGTGCGCACAGTACCGCCGCTCGAGCACGACAAGCTAAGTTGCGCGGCGCGCGTTGCTGCGCTTGACGCTGCGTTGTCGCAGATCGACGGACCGGTGGTCATCGTCGCGCACAGCGCCGGCGTCATGATGACCGCGCACTGGGCGCAATCGCATCGGCGCGAGATTCAGGGCGCGCTGCTCGCCGCACCCGCGGACCTCGAAACGCCGCTGCCCCCTGGCTATCCGACGCCGGATCAATTGCAGCAGCATGGCTGGCTGCCTATTCCGCGCACACGGCTGCCGTTTCCGTCCATCGTTGCAGCCAGTACCAACGATCCACTCGCGCGCTTTGAGCGTGTCGCGGCCCTGGCCGACGCATGGGGCAGCCGCCTCGTCGACATAGGCGCAGCCGGACATCTGAATCCCGCGGCGGGCTACGGCGACTGGCCGCTGGCCATCGAACTGCTTGCCGGCCTTTAGAGGCGGTCGCCGGCCTTGCGCAAGCCCATGCTTGCGCGAGCCCAGTTGCCAGAGCTGCCGCTCGTGAACTTTTCCGAACTGAGCCAGACCATGATTGTCCACACGCGGGACGACGCGCGCGCCGCGCTGACGATCGCGGTCTGGTTCGGCTTCATCTGCCTTTGGTGCTTCGAATGACGCGAAACATATCGATCGGCCCCGCAGACGCCCTGGAGGCCGGCACACGCAGACTCGCTTTCGTCGAAGGACGCAGCATCGTGCTGTTCAACATCGAGGGTGTGATCCACGCGATCGACAACACGTGTCCGCACAACGGCGCAGCCCTCGCGAGCGGCCAGCTTGACGGCCATATTCTGCGGTGCCCCGTGCACGGCTTGCGCTTTGATCTGGTCTCGGGCTGTCTCGTCGGCGCAAAGGGACTGTGCCTGACCAAGTTTCCAGTCGAGACGATCGACGGCACGCTGGTCGCGCGAGTCGACGAATGACGTTCCCGCGAAAAAACGCCTCCGGCGTCGACACCGTCGCTTTCTGATTCATGGGCGCGTCATTTCTCGCCCGCCAACTCTGGAGAAACCACCATGAGAACCAATCTTGTTCTGCGGTTTGCTGCCGCTGGTCTGATCTGCATGACACCCCTGAAAACGTGGTCGCAGGGTGTGGCCTCGTGGTCTGCCGCTGTTCCTGCTTCGGCAACTGCAGCGCCTAAGGCTTCGAAACAGGCGGACCGCACGCTCGGCAAACAGGCGCGTGCCGCACTTGCAAGCAACAGGTCAGTCAATGCTGCGAATATCAGCGTGCGAGCCAGCAGCGGCGCGGTGACCCTCTACGGCACGGTGCCAGACCAGGCGCAGATCGACAAGGCCGCCGACATTGCGGGAGGCGTTGCGGGAGTGATTTCGGTGAAGAATCGCCTCACGGTGCAAAGGGCGTTTGATCAGTGATAGCGCGCATTGCTGCATAGCCCCTTCACAATCGAATTAAACAAGAAAACGGCCGCCGTACGGATAAGGCCTTCCTTCGGAATATCGCCTCGACCAACGGCGACCGCCCCATTCCCGCTTCTCAACGGACGGTCGCCGCGCCTCTGCGATCGACTGAAACTGGCCGGTCACTGCCTGCCGTCGATCGGCAGTACGCGACCCGGAGCAGACTCTCGAGATGCTGTGACATCAATGGCTCTTTTTGAAGCGGATCAGACGGTCAGAAAGCTGACGACAGACGCTACGTTGCGCGGAAAGCGGAGCTAGCGTCTGTCGAAGGTACATCGCCCGCGCTCGGCGAGCATGCTTGGATGATTTGCCCCAGATCGGCGGCAACGAACACGTGCGGTTCGAGGACAGGGCACCCCAATGCCCACCGCTCGTACACGTGGGCAACGCGATAGGCCTATTGGTGACACCGCTTTTCACGGCCACTGCGCCGAATTCGGCTAGCGACACACCGCGTCCGCCCGATGGCTTGGTCGAATCGCACATTCTTGGCTCTGTCGACCAGGCCGTGCGCTGGGTATCGTGAGCGTCGGCCCTCGTGGAGACGCACATGCCCGCCTCGCTTCGCTTCGTTCACCTCGACACGCCCGATTCGCTGCTGCCCGCATTCGACGTCATGCGTCAGTTGCGCCCGCATCTGACGGACGCGCACTCGTTCGCCGCTCAAGTGGCCAGGCAGCACGCCGAAGGCTATCGCCTGCTCGCTGCGTCCGACGCGGGCAGCGTCGTCGGCCTAGCCGGTTATCGCATGCTGACCAATCTGCTGTATGGCCGCTTCGTCTATGTCGACGACCTGGTTGTCGATGGCACGCTGCAGCGTGGCGGCATCGGCACGCAACTGCTCGACGCGGTACGGCAGATTGCGCGCGAAGCCGGCTGCACGCAATTCGTGCTCGACACGGGCCTGCACATGCCGCTTGCGCAACGCTTCTATTTCCGCAATGGGCTGCTAGCTCGAGGCATGCACTTCGTCGAACCGCTCGCCCCTCGTTCCCATCCTGCGGAGTTCACGTCATGAAAATTTTGCTGATCAATGCCAGTCCGCACGGCGAGGCGAGCCACGGCTACCGTTTCGCCGACGAGATCGTCGGCATGCTGCGCGAGCACGCCGCACTGGCTGCATCGGCCATCAAAATGATCGAACGCGACCTGGCAGCCGCGCCGCTACCGCCGCTCGCCCGCGACTATGCGCGCGCCATCACGTCGCGCACGCCGGATAAGGCGCAGTTCGAAGTCTCCGAGCAACTGATCGGTGAAATCGAAATGACGGATGCGCTCATTATTAACACGCCGATGCACAACTTCACGGTGCCGGCAGCGCTCAAGCTGTGGATCGACTACGCGCTGCGCATCCATCGCACGTTCGCCTCGACACCGGAAGGCAAGGTTGGACTGATGCGCGACCGGCCGACCATCGTGATCGTCGGTTCGGGCGGTCTGCATAGCGGCGAACGCGCGCGGCAACCGGATTTCCTGACGCCGTATCTGCGCTACGCGCTCGGCTCGATCGGCATCCACAGCGTGCGGTTTCTTCTCTTGCAGGGGCTTGTGATGGGCGAAGCGACGGTGGCCGAGGCGCTCGACGCAGCGCGCGTCCAACTCAGCCGCGATGCGGTGTTCGCCTCGCTCGCCGCGCAGGCGGCCAGCAGCGCGAGCATGGCGGCGAGTACGGCTGCGCAGAGCGCGTAAAGCACGCCGGGCGGCATCCGTTCCGAAAGCGTCCTTGTCGCATCGTGCGAAGGCGCGCCGCGCTGCGCTTATTCGAGATCTGGACACATGCCCCGCGCGTCAGCCATCCAGACACGCGCGCAACGTTCGCGCGAGACGGCCTGCTTCACGCGCATCGGCGATGTTCGCGAAGCCCATCACGAGGCCGCGCAGCGTGCGCCGCGCGCGGCCATTCGCGTACCAGATCGAAAGCGGCAGCACCGCGAGCCCCGCCTCGCGGGCGCGCGCGGCGACGGCAACGTCGTCGACCGGGCCATCGGGGCCTTCGGCGAACTGCACCGCGAACTGAATTCCACCTGGCGGCAAATCGACAATCAGCCGTTCGCCAAACGCCTGCTCTAGCGCGTGCACGATCAGCGCGCGCCGCTCGCCGTACAACGCACGCATCCGCTTCAGATGCCGCGCAAAATGCCCCTGCCCAATGAAATCCGCCACGGCCGCCTGCAATAGCGTCGGCGATCCGGCGTTCATGCTGCGCGCCACCCGCCCGACGCGCTCGACCGCCCGCTCTGGCACCACCACATACGCGAGCCGCAAACCGGGAAACATCACCTTGCTGAACGTGCCGCAATAGATCACGCGATCGCGCCGGTCGAGGCTCTTCAAAGCCGGCAATGGCCGGCCCAGATAACGGAACTCGCTGTCGTAGTCGTCCTCGATGATCCAGCTGGACGCTTTCTCTGCCCAGTCCAGCAGCGCCACACGTCTTGCGAGCGACAGCGTGTGCCCGAGCGGGCTCTGATGTGACGGCGTGACCACTGCGAAGCGCGCCTGCGCATCCAGTAGTATGCCGCGCTCGACGTCGATCCCTTCGCCGTCCACCGGCACCGGCACGAGTTGTACGCCGGTCTCGGCCAGAAAACCGCGTGCGAGCAGATAGCCGGGATCCTCGAACCACACGCGATCGTTCGGGCGGGCGAGACTGCGCAACACGAGTTCGAGCGTCGCACGGTAGCCGCCGGTAACGAACACCTGTTCCGGCAGGCAGGTCACGCCGCGCGACAGCCCGAGATAGGTGGCGATATGCTCGCGCAGCGGCCGGTAGCCGGCCGGATCCGGGTACGCGAGCATCGCGCGTTCGCCGCTGCGCGCGCGCTGCGCAACGAGCCGGTTCCATACCTTGCTCGGAAATGCGTCGAGCGCGGGCAGCCCTGGTTGCAACGGCCGCGGCTCGCCGCTCATGGTGACGGTGACGGCCAACTGGCGCGGCGCCGCTTGACCATCGCGCGATTCACCTGACGTCTGCGGCGTGCCCGCTCCTTCAGTGCTTTGCCTACCGTGCGCGTCCTGAACGCCTTGCGCGCGCGACGAGCGCATCACCGATGCCGGCAGCGCCGGCGATACGAACGTGCCCGCCGCACCGCGCATCTGCAGGTAGCCCTCGTCGACGAGGATCGTGTAGGCGAGCTCGACCGTGCCGCGCGCCGTGTTCAGCTGCGTGGCGAGGCCGCGCAGCGCGGGCACGCGATCACCTGGACGCAGATGCCCCGCGGCGATCGCGGTCCTGAAACGCTCGCAGATCTGCAGATAGATCGGCAACTGCTGCTGCCGATCGATTTCGATGGTCAATGCGGGAGTCGGTACGGTCATGACGGTCTCGCGGGCAAGGGGAGCGGCGAACGACGTGGACTAGTCGGATCGACAATTCTTGGCACTTTTCGATAGAGCATGATTCTTCCACAATGGCCTCACGCGATGCGACGGCGGCGAACACTTTCACGCAATACGACACCCGCCAAGCGCCCGCGCGTTCAATTACTTTCATCTGGAGAATCTGCCATGAAGATCGTCGTAATCGGTGGTTCCGGCCTGATCGGCTCGCGTGTGGTCACGCTGCTCAGCGAGGCGGGCCATGATGCGCTCGCTGCGTCGCCGCGTACCGGTGTGAACGCTGTGACGGGCGAGGGCCTGAGCAACGCGCTGGTGGGCGCGGACGTCGTAGTGGATGTGACGAACGCGCCTTCATGGGAGCCGCAGGCGGTGCTCGACTTCTTCCGCACGTCGGCGCGCAACCTCGGCAAGGCCGAAGTGGCCGCGGGGGTGCGCCATCACGTCGCGCTATCAATCGTCGGCTGCGACCGTACGCCGGAGAACGCGTATTTCGTTGCCAAGGTCGCGCAGGAAGAGGCGATCGAAGCGGCGGGCGTGCCGTACACGATCGTGCGGGCGACTCAGTTTATGGAGTTCATCGGCGGTATCGCGGATTTCAGCACGGACGGCGGCACGGTGCGCATCGGCGACGGACTGTTTCAGCCGATCGCCGTAGACGATGTCGCGGCGAGCCTCGCGCAGATCGCGCTCGCTGCGCCGCTGAACGGCAGGGTCGACATCGCCGGCCCAGACCGCGCGCCCTTCGCGGAGATCGTCACGCGTTATCTGAAATCGGTAGGCGACGCACGCCCGGTGGTGGTGGATCGCGATGCGCGGTACTACGGCGGCCGTGTCGAGGAACAATCGCTCGTGCCGCTCGGCGACGCGCGGATCGGCCGCGTCAGTCTCGACCAGTGGCTGGCGCAGGCTAAAAAGGGTTGATTGTAGGTTTATGCGAAACCTGAATCAACGCGTCTACATTTGCCTTGATCGGAGCCGTCGGCCCGATCGGCGTTGAAGCCGAACAAAAATTTTATGGGTAAAGCATGAGCACGTCACAAAAGGTTGTCGTCGTTACCGGTGCATCGCAAGGCATTGGCGCCGAAGTCGTCAAGGCGTTTCGCAAGCTCGACTATCGCATTGTTGCGACCGCACGTTCGATCAAGCCGTCAGACGACGCGAACATCCTGACCGTCGCCGGTGATATTGGAGACCCGGCAACCGCCCACCGTGTCATTTCCGAAGGCGTCGCACAATTTGGCCGGATCGACACACTGGTGAACAACGCCGGCATTTACATCGGCAAGCCTTTCACCGAACACACTGCGGAAGACTACGCCGCTGTGGTGAACGTGAATATGGCGGGCTTTTATTACATCACGCAGCTCGCCATCGCCGAAATGGAAAAGCATTCGAGCGGCCACGTGGTTAGCGTGACCTCCAGCACCGTTGACGCTGCGATCAGCGGCGTGTATTCGGTACTTGCAGCCCTGACGAAGGGTGGGCTGAACGCCGCCACGAAGTCGCTGGCGATTGAGTACGCCAAGAAAGGTATTCGCGTGAATGCCGTCGCGCCGGGGATCATCAAGACGCCGATGCACGCGCCGGAGACACACGAAATGCTGGGCCGCTTCCATCCGCTCGGCCGCATGGGCGAGATGAGCGATATCGCCGACGCGATTCTGTTCCTTGATTCCGCACCGTTCATCACGGGAGAAATCCTGCACGTCGACGGCGGCCAGAGCGCCGGGCGCTAAAATTCGTCGGGCACCGGCATATGGTACGGTCCGGCGAAGGGCCGCTATACACGATCGAACCGACGTCCCAACGTCTGCGCAACAGTTGGGATGAGGGTCCGCAGATGGCCGAATCCGGTCCAATCATGAAACGACAAGGCCGCTCGCCGTCGCTCGGACTGTGACTGTCGCAAGCGGGCGGTTGTCGGGCGGGACTTGCACACTGGAAAGCGCCGCCTTTGCACGGCGCACGCCAAGAACGGTCGTTGGAAGCTGACGCGAAGTTTGGTAGAGAACGGACGTTCCGGTGGCTACGCCGTGCCTGTCCCGCGCTCTACGTGTGCCAACGCCAGCGCCAGCCTTGCCCCCACCGCGGCATTGTGTTTCACGAGCGCGATGTTTGTCGCCAGGCTGCGTCCACTCGTCAGCGCCTTGATGCGAGCCAGCAGGAAGGGTGTCACGGCCTTACCGGTAATTCCCTGCGTCGTGGCCTCGGCGAGCGCCTGCTGAGTCAGCGCGTCGATCTCTTCGAACGTCATCGCTGCCGCTTCCGGCACCGGAGTGCTCAACACCACACCGCCCACGAGGCCCAAGTCCCACTTGGTGCGGATGAAGCGTGCCTGCTCCGCCGCGTCGTCCAGCCTGAAGTTCGCGCGAAAGCCACTGTCGCGCGTGTAAAACGCAGCGAAATTGTCTTGCTCGCAACTGAGCACCGGCACGCCGTGCGTTTCCAGGTATTCCAACGTGAGCCCGATGTCCAGGATGGACTTCGCACCGGCACAGACCACCGCCACCGAGGTCTTCGCCAGTTCCTGCAGGTCGGCCGAGATGTCGAAGGTTTCCGGCGCGCCCCGGTGCACGCCGCCAATGCCTCCGGTGACAAATACCTCAATGCCGGCCAGGGCGGCACATATCATCGTACCAGCCACTGTCGTGGCGCCGAGCCCGCCGCCGGCCAGCACGGCCGGCAGGTCGCGGCGGCTGACCTTGTGTACCTGGTGCGAGCGGCCGAGCAGTTCCAACTCGTCGTCCGAAAGGCCGATGTGGATTCGCCCACCGATCAGCGCGATAGTCGCGGGCTCGGCTCCCAGGTCGCGGATCAAGGCCTCCACTTCGCGCGCAGTGCGAATGTTCTCTGGGTAGGGCATGCCGTGGGCGATGATGGTCGATTCCAGCGCCACCAGCGGTCGGCCGGCGGCCTGTGCAGCGGCTACAGGCGCGCTGCAGGTCAACCACGAGTGTGCAAGGTCCGCAACCATGTCGATGTTCTCGGCGGTGTGATTTCGCTTAAGTATGCAGCCCAAGGCTGGTCCACGGTTCGCTGTGCAAGCGCGGGGCGTCGTTGCCACCTGCCTGTTGCCTTAGAGCCGTCCGTCCCGGCGCCGTCAGCGCGAGGCTCGCGACGACAAGCATGGACATAAGCGGTGGCGAATGCACGCTAAACTGGGTGCGCTACGGAAAAGATCGATGGATCGGGCTCAACGCGATGAAATTCACCGGGATGATGCTGCGTCTCACCATTGCGTGCCTGATTGTGTTCGCAGGAGTCGCCATCTTGCAGGATCGTTTTATCTACTTCCCTGAGAAAGCTGCAATCGAGGACGTCGTTTCCGGCGGACTTCGCGCGTGGCCGACACCTGAGGCGTTCCTGGGCCTCGTGGCCGAGCCGGCCGGATCTGCGCGCGCCACTGTCATCGTCTTTCATGGCAATGCAGGGCATGCCGGACACCGTTCGTTCTACGCGGCAGCGCTCACCCGGCTCGGGCTGCGCGTGATCCTCGCCGAATATCCAGGCTACGGGCCGCGCGACGGCACGCTGGGCGAGGAGAGTCTGGTCGCTGATGCCCAACAGACCATCGCGCTGGCGCATCGCCTCTATGGCGCGCCGCTGCTGCTCATCGGCGAATCGCTCGGGGCCGGCGTGGTGGCCGCGGCCGGGTCGCGTGAACGCGACAAGACCGCTGGCTTGCTGCTCATCACGCCATGGGATCGGCTCGAGCACGTCGCCGCTTACCACTATCCGTGGCTGCCCTTGAAGTGGCTGCTGCGCGACCGATACGACAGCGTGACCCACCTGGCGTCGTTCGGCCGCCCTGTTCTCGTCGTGGTTGCGGAACGCGACAGCATCGTCCCCCCGCGCTTCGGCGAAGCGCTCTACAACTCGCTGGCCAAACCGAGACAACTGATGGTGGTGAAGGCGGCTGAACATAACGACTGGATTGGCCGCGTCGACGAAACCTGGTGGCGGGAGGCGATCAGCTTCCTGCTCACGCCTTCGCATTGAAATATGAAATCACGCTCCGTCCAGTCCAGCAGGGAACGCTTCTATGTCCTCGATGCGCAGAACAGGCCTGTCGCGGTGTTCGACCGCAGCGAGTGGTCGCGCTGGATGACAGAGAACGAACTGATCTTTCGCCGCACGCTGCTGGACGAATCCGGTGTGACGGTCACGACCCGCTTCCGCGGTCTGTCCGAACCGAAAACCGGGCAGGCTTCGCTGTTCGTGACGCGTGTCGCCGGAATGGAAGCGCGAGACAACAGGAGCTACGGAGCACATACGCTCGATGAGGCGCTGGAGCAGCATGAGCGCGTCGTGCAGAAAATCCTCCGGATGCTGACCGGGCAGTGATCGCCACAGGACGACGATTCTCCGCGACCGTAACCATGCCCCGCGTGGACAACATTGCTACCCGCGCGTCCGCCCGAAGGTCGCCACGCCCAAAGAGACTATCTGTCTGATTGAGGGCCAGCAGCCTTTCGACCGTGGAATCGGATATGTCAATGGCGCGCTACTCTTGTCTGCACGGCTGCAGCCCGACGTAACAATCTAGGCGCGGGACAGGCGATTGAAGAAGATCGCCGGCGACCCCGGTCTGGGTGCAATGATGGGGACTCAGACAACGGCCTCTGAAGAGACAACGGTCGCCGCACCTCTTGCGATATCCGGCAGACCCTCGGCGTTTGCTTACACCCGCAGCCCATCTAGTCCCGTGCTCAACGAATGGCCGCATGCGGGCGAAGCCTGGGACCGGTGTCGACCCGCAACGGCCCTTCAGCCTGACGCTCATGAACGGCCGTAGCTCGGTCTGTCTCGGACGTTTCAAAGTTGCGACGCTTCGGCGATTTCCGGTTCTGATACGGCGTGGCGCAAATCAACTCTCGTTCGCAACGAGGCCGCGCGCTCCATCGGTTCGACGAGAAGGTCTGTGCGACGGCAGCCGCTTTCCCTCCTGTCTGCGGCAGAAAGTAGCACGAGCGCAGACAACAAAGATAAACGTATTGTCGTCGTGATCGGCGAGTTGAGTGGAGTCACCATTGGCAACCTCCACTGGCTTCAGTCTATACGACACGGAGCATAGGACCCGGACAGATTTCGGAGCACCTTATTGCTACATGTCACGGGAAAGTGATGATGGAACTCAGGCGGTACGGTCGGCACCTTGGTGTGAGCGCGTTCCCGCCCCCGAACGAAGACACGCGGTTGGTCTCGCTCATCGGCGCCACTGCGACGAACCAAGCAGTCGAGTGAACTGACGGACTACGCGCTTCTGAATCCGCAGTGCCGGCTCGAGGCGACCCAGGTCAAGTCGAAATTCGACGACCTGCGCTTTGATCTCGCAGAGTGCTCGCCGGAGGCCGAAGCCATCATCGACAGAACTCGCGAGATCGCCAGCCGGACATGCGAGTTGACCGGCGCGAGCGGCATTTCACTTTCTGCGTCACGCGTACGTCGTCTACCGTGACACCGCGGTTTGAAAGCCGAGCGAAATCAGAGAGCCAGCTTTCACTAACTGCGGCACTGGACAACACCTCGGCTGTCTGAACTCTCGACGATGGTCAAATGCGGCGTATGAATCGGCGCTCGATTCAGCGTTCGTGGTAGATCGCAAGCCAGACGGTTTGCTCTTTGGCATGCGTCCACGCAACGCGATGCCGGCAATGCGGCTCGATCAGCACGTAATCGCCGGGACGCATGTCGTGCAGCGTCGAGTCCTCTTCGAACTCGAGCACGGCCGCGCCCGACAGCAGTACAACCCATTCGGCGCGCGAGTCGTCGTACCAGAACCCTTCGGGACTCGTGTGTCCCATGGATACGATCCGCTCCACGTTCAGGCGCTGCCCCGTGATGAGCATGTCGATGCGCTCTTCGCCGCCGCGCTTCGCTTCGAAGCTGAACAGGTTACCCGATTGAAGTTGCATGGCTCGACCTCACGTCAACTTTCACTTCACACGCGCAAGACCGTCGAGCAACGTCGGGAGCAGCTCGCTGATCGCCGGATGGATACGCATTGCAACTGTAGCGCACAAGAATCAGTAAAGACAACTGGCCGATGTTGGAAGAAAATGAGCCATTGCAGTGACCGCGCTTTCAATCAATCGGACGACCGGAGATGGCCGATAGCACCAGTTCAACTAAGGTCCCTGAAGCTGACATTCGCGAAGGCCGGGACGAGCTCGCCAAAGACCGCGAAGGCCGAAGCTCAGCCACTCGCGCCTACGCGTTGAACTGCAGCATGGGGCTTACTTTAAATGTTGGTCGCGGCGGTCTGTTCGCCAGTCGTAGCCATACTTCAGGAGTAGCACTCCCTGCAATTTCCCGCTGCTCCGCTGTAAATCACAAAGGGCGAGCGCCACGCTTTTTTCGCGCCGGCATATTCGATGCGTTCATCTATCGATCTGTCCACTGATTTCATCGCCGTCGAGCGGGGGCAGGTCAAGGCGAGCAAGACCGAGCCGCTCAGTTACCTGATTGTCCGCAGCGACCAGCATGCAACTGTCATTAACGTCGACATCGCCCCGCCCGAACAAGTCGATTGGGTCGATCCCCTCCATCCGCGTCCGTGAATCCGGAACGTGGATCGCATGGGTGGGCCGCGTGGCCGCTGTCAATGTGCTGGCCGTTGCAGATTTATTGTTTTCGATCTCATCGGTGCGCTGTGTCACAGTCGCCGCTTGCTGCGCGCGAAATAATTTATTCACAGTGCTTGTTAGCCACCGGCGCTTCACGCGCCCGGCCCCCGGCATAACGACCGCCTTGGAGGTGCGCTGTGTTCCACCTGACTCTTGCCCGCACCTTGTTCCACGCTGCCGTGATAGCTGCATTTTTCGCTGGCTATCCGTGCCTGAATTCAACGGCGATTGCCGCGGGCGGCGCACCACCGCTACCTGCGAGGGAGAAGCGAATTCCGCCGGCCAACGCTGCCGCGTCGGTCGACTTCCCCGCCATGGTAGAGCGATACGGACCCGCCGTTGTCAATATCACCGCGCATGCCGCGGAGCAGCAAACTTTGGGGCCAACTCCCGACGCCATCGATTCCGACGATCCATTTTTCGCGTTCTTCAAACGCGTTGCGCCGCAATCACAAGAGTCTCAAGGCAGCCCGCCACGCGCGATGTCGGGTACCGGCTCCGGTTTTATCGTTAGCCCCGACGGCCTCATTCTGACCACAGCCCATGTGGTGGATCGCGCCGATGAAGTGACAGTCCGGCTGACTGACCGGCGTGAGTTCAAGGCACAGGTCCTGGTCGTCGACGCCCAGAGCGACGTCGCGGTGGTTCAGATCGACGCCACAAAACTTCCGACCGTCAAGCTTGGCGACTCATCGCGGGTACGCGTCGGTGAACAGACGCTGACGATCGGATCGCCTGACAGCTTCCAGAATACCGTCACCGCCGGCATTGTCAGCGCCACCTCTCGCACGCTGCCGGATGGTAGCAATTTTCCCTTTTTTCAGACCGATGTCGCTGTCAATCTCGACAACTCGGGTGGCCCCCTGTTCAATCGCGCTGGCGAGGTGGTCGGCATCGACGTGCAGATTTATGCGGACGCAGAGAGGTACCGGAGCCTGACCTTTGCTATCCCGATCAACCTGGCGAACAAGGTGCTAGCGCAATTGCAAACCCGGCGCAACGTATCTGGGGGCAGTCTTGGCATGGAAGTACAAGACGTCGGCCCCGGGTTGGCGGTGGCCCTTGGCTTGCCGCGACCGGCAGGTGCGCTGGTCAATTCGGTCGAGCCCGGCACACCGGCTGCAGCGAGCGGCCTCAAGCCAGGCGACGTCATCGTGCAGATAGGCGACAAGACGATTGATCGCTCGGCCGAACTCGTCGAGGATGCTGCTGATCTGCAGACCGGGACGAAAATCACACTCAAGCTGATCCGCAATCGAAAACCGATGACGATGACGATGAGTGTCATGGCCGGCGCGTCCGGGGAAACCCCCGGCGCTCGACAAAACGAAGACGGCGCAGCGGACCGCCTTGGTTTGATCATTCATCCGCTGAGTGAGGACGAGCGGCGCGCGAGTGGGCTTGCCGTAGGTCTGATGGTGGACGGGGTTAGCGGGCCTGCGGCGAGCGCGGGCATCCAACCCGGCGATATCATCCTGTCGCTCAATGACACGCTAGTCGAATCGCAGGAGCAAGTGGCCACGCTGGAAGCAAAGGCAGGGAAAGTGATAGCGGTGCTAATCCAGCGCCACAACGCGCGCAGCTTCGTTTCGGTCAAGCTTAGATGAACAGTCACGCGCGGGCAGCTTTGATGGCGCGAGGAAACAGGGTTGGCGCGGCAACGCCGCAACTTCGATTTTCTCCATAGCTGACATTCGCGAGCTGTATGCACCCATTCAGCAGCGGCGCAAGCAGCAAGATTCATTTTTTCGGACGGCCTTCGACTTCACCAACGTGTGTCGATCCACTACTGGCGACCCGAGAAGATAATTGTCTTACGAGCGTGGCGGAATTGCCTGCGTTGCCCGACGCTCCGCGTCCGCAAACATCTCGCGTAGCCTTTGTCGCTCGTTGTCGGTCAGATGTGAAACCGCAGCCGGCATCGTGAGCACCAGTTGCAGTGTCAGGTCGCCGCGCGAGCCGTTGCGGTCCGTGAGCCCATGCCTGAGCAGACGGATCGTGCTGCCCGGGTGCGCGTTCGGCGGAATCGTCATCCGCAGCGCGCGGCCCAGGATTTGCGCTTCGAAGCTGCCGCCAAGCGTGGCCGTCACGAAATCAACCTGAACCTCGCAAGCGAGATTCAACCCGTTGCGACGAAAGGCCGAGCCGCACGCAATCACGACCGAGAAGGTAGCGTCGCCCGGCGGACCGCCATTGGGCCCGGGATGGCCAGCGCCTTCGACGACGAGACGCTGACCGTCCCACGCACCCGGGGGAATCCTGACTGTCTCGGACTTCCGGTAGGTCGTGACAGACGTGCCGAGACACGTTGGACACCACTCACTCGCCAGCGGGCGCCCGGTCCCCACACAGGCGGTGCAGCGCGTACCCGAGACCGACTGGCCGCTGCCGCAGCAGCGCGCGCACTGCGAGACTCTTTCCTGACATTGGCGACACGGCCCGTTTACCGGGTAGCTCACTTCGACTTCGCCGCCATGGATCGCGGCTTCGAGCGGCACAAAGAGTCTGATCAGACAGCTCGCGCCGCGCGTCGGCGGGCCGCGGTGTTCGCGTGACGGGGCTGCTTTGCCGCGGCTCCCGGCCGACGCCGCCACCGGGCCGGACACCCGCGGCTCACGCTTGCCGATCAGAATCTCGAACGCCTCCTGAACGCGCTTGAACACCGGCTCGACTATCGATTCGCGCCCCTTGTTGCGGTCCGGGTGATACTTTGCCCTCAGCCGTCGGTATGCGCGTGTGACGTCTGCCAGCGACGCAGTGTCTGGTAGTTCCAGTCGCCTGTAGTATTCGTCGAGGCTCACGCGTTTTCCCCGGTTTGTTTTTGAAAGCGCAAGTCTATCAAGACGGAAACAAAAGGACTGCTGTCGATGACGGGAGATTGTCAGCGCCGACGTGCTCCCAAATGCCGGGGGAAGTCTGAGACCAAAGTAGCGCTGGGTCATGACGGAAAATCAGACCGCCCGACCGAATCACCGTGCGTGAGGATCCGTACACGGTGATCCGGTCCGGTTGGTTGGCTGGGGGATGCTGAGGAATAGAAGGCTAGGCAAGCGGAGGTAGCGATTGGACAGATCGATGTTCAGCGCGGGACTGCAATGCTCAGCAATGACCTCTGCCACGCCTGGATTCGAGCGAGTGAAATCACCGGAATGGCCGTTCGTTGGCAGAGTCGCCGTCAAGCCCTGTCGACGTCAATGATGGCCTTGGCGAACTCTGCCGGCGCCTCTTGCGGCAGATTGTGCCCTATGCCGCCGGTAATGTTGCGATGCTCATACTTGCCGACGTACTTCTTGGCATAGACGCTCGGGTCAGCATGCGCTGCGCCGTTCGCGTCGCCTTCCAAGGTGATCGTCGGACAAGCGATAGTTGGAAATGTCGCGATCTTCTTCTCCAATCCATCGTATTTTCGCTCGCCCGGCTCCAGGCCCAAATACCAGCGATAGTTGTAGAGTGAGATACGAACGAAATCCGGATTTTCAAACGCCCCTGCAGAGCGCTCGAACGTCTCGTCATCGAACGCCCATTTCGGCGAAGCTTGCTGCCAGATGAATCGGTTGAAGTCTTTAGTGTTCTTGGCGTATCCAGCCTGACCGCGGTCGGTGGCGAAATAAAACAGATACCACCATTTGTTCTCAGCGGCTGGCGGCAGCGGCATCTGGATGGCGGCCTGGCTACCAACGAGATAGCCGCTCACCGAGACCAGCGCCTTGACGCGCTCGGGCCAAAGAAATGCCAGAAGGTTGGCGTTTCTGCCACCCCAGTCAAATCCCCCCATAATCGCTTTATCGATCTTGAGTGCGTCCATGAAGCTGATGGCATCGACTGCGACTGCAGCCGGCTGAGCATTACGCGGCGTCGAGGCGGAGAGAAACCGCGTTTCGCCGTAGCCGCGCAAGTACGGGACGAGAACGCGGTAGCCGGCCGCCGCGAGTATAGGAACGACATCGATGTAGCTGTGAATGTCGTAGGGCCAGCCGTGGAAGAGCAGCACCGGCGGGCCATCTGCCGGCCCGGCTTCTGCATAAGCGATGCTGAGTACGCCGGCATTGACATGCTTTAGCGGGCCAAAGGACCCTTTCGATGTCCCCGCCGTCCCCGGCGCAGAAATGCGATGGTTGTTGCTCTCTTGTGCATTGGCGCTTGCAATGGTGCCTAGCTGGGCAGCCACGAGACCGAGTGCCGATGCTCCTAGCAAGGTCCGCCGCGATTTATTGACATCTCCTGCCATTTGTTGCTCCTTGTGAGATTGACTGCCGACATCTTCCGCGTGGGTGGCGAGGTAGTGTAGGGAACCTGCAACACACGGAGACGGTGGCAGCAACTCCGCATCATGAGAAGGCGGCCTGATAGACCTTCGGCGTCACGCCAGTCTGCTGCTTGAACACGCGCGTGAAGTGCGATTGGTCGGCAAAACCCATTTGCGCACCCACCTCCGCAATGGGCCTGCCGGCTCGCAACAACGGCATCGCACTGCGCACGCGCTCCTGTTGCTGGAAGGCATGCGGGCTCAATCCCGCGTCGCGCACAAAGGCACGCAGCAGCACGAAAGGCGTCACGCCAAACTCGCACGCAAGCGTCGACAAGGTCAGGTGTGCGTACAGTTCGTCGCGCAGGCGGGACTTGACCGCGCGCACCAGCGCAGGCTCGCTGCGCACCACGGGCAGGGCGGCAGACGGGCCCGCGTGTCGGGCATGCAAGCCGATGACGGCGCGGGCCAGCGTTTCACTGCGCTTGAAGCAGTCCTCGTCCACCTCGGAGCACCAGTTCACGCCGTAGAGCTGCTGTGACAGTTCAGCGTCGACGACGAACGGACTCGGCATGTCGAACCGCTCGCGCCGGGGAATGCCGAGCCTCTCGCAGTAGGCGGCTAGAGCTGCGGGCTGCACATGTGCCACGCGCATCTTCCATTGCCCATCGCCGGCGGCCGAACCGGCGTGCACCACGTCGGCATCGATGACGATCACGTCGCCACGGCGGCACACGCGTCGCTGGTCCTGAACTTCGACCGCCAGCGCCCCACCCGTAATCACCGCCAGGCAATGCGTGTCGTGCGCGTGCGGCGGATAGCGGTGGCCGACGAACTGGCCCTTGAGCATGACGGCGTCCATGACGTCTGGCGCGTGCCAGAGCTTGATCGACTTCGTCGGTCCAGTGGTGTTCATGGTGAGGCTGCCCCTGGAAGTGGCTGGAAAATCTCATCATATTCCTCTAGCCGCGGCATCGGCATGCGCGGCTGCTCGTCGAGGCGGGCGACGAAGTCGCCCCAACGCTTGAGCGTGTCGACTCGCTCAGCGTGCGAACAGTAAGGAATGTGCCAGGCAAAGAACGGATCGAGCACTTCATAACCGACGTAACCCAGGGTCCCCTGTAGCAGGTGACGCAGCATGCCGCCTGCAAGTTCGCCATGTATCCGTTGCGGCCCGAACATGTGCTCCCGGCCGCCCAGGCTTACCCCTACGACCGCGCGCTTGCCGACCATGCCGCCGCGACCGTAGATGCGCTTGCCTCCATATATCGCGCCGGACAGGAAGCAGCGGTCGATCCATCCCTTGATAAGCGCAGGCACCGAAAACCAGTAGAGCGGAAACACCAGCACCAGCGTATCGCTGGCCAGCAGCGCGTCGACTTCCCGCTGGATGTCGGGCGCAAGGGCGTGGCGCTCAAGTGCGTGGCGCTGCTCCTTGGCGTAGACGAGGTAGTCGCTGTCGGCGCGCTCGGCGAAATCGCTAGCGCGCACCACGGGATCGAAGTTGAGCGCGTAGAGGTCTGAAAAACTCACATCGTCGCCGCGCAACTCCAGCAGGCGTTGGGCTTCATGGGCCATGGCCGTGCAGAAGGAGCGCGGCTCCGGGTGGGCGTGGACGACGTGAACTTTATGCATGAGGGATCGAGCGCCAGGTAACGGCAGGAATGAAGGCGTTCAGGTGGGCAAGCTCGCGCTGGATGGCCTCGCTGGCTGGCAGCGTGGCGCCCTCCAGCAACAGACGCCGCATACTTTGCAACGCTGTCGGCGGCTTGGCGGATAGCAGCGCGCAGTATTCGTCGGCAGTTGCGCGCACATCCGCGTCTGGCACCACGCGCGAAACGAAGCCCTGCTGCAATGCCTCTGCGGCCGTTATCGGCCGGCCGCTCATGAGCCAGTCGCGTGCGCACAAATCGCCCACCCGGCGGGCCAGCAATGCGGTTGCGCCGGCTTCAGGCACGATACCGAGATCGGCAAACGAAAAGCGGAACATGGCCCCCTCGCCGGCGACCACCCAGTCGGCGTGCAGCAGCATCGTGGCGCCAAACCCGACCGCCGCACCATTGACAGCTGCCACGAGCGGCTTGGGCTGCTCCGCGAAGGCCTCGATGCAGCGCACGACCGCGCCGTCGGCTGCCTGCGGCCACAAGGAACCGAACTCGGCCGTGTCGTGGCCCGAGCAAAAACATTCGCTGGTTCCGTGCAGCAGCACGCAATGAACACGCACGTCTCCTTGTGCAAGGCGCAAGGTGTTTGCCAACGCTTCGAACAGAGGGCCGTTCAGTGCATTGCGCTTTTCCGGACGGTCTATGCCCACAGACCAGACCTGGCCGTGGAGCTCCGCGGTGAGGTTTGCGCCCATCATGCGAACAGGGCGAAGCCGCCGACCAGTTTGCCGACCTTCTTCCTGGGCCCGACCAGTCCGACTGCCAGGTACTGGAGGGACTCGCCCGGCAGCACGCGCACTGCGTGCAGAAAGGCGTCGTAGTCGACGGTGGCCTGTCCTTGCACAGGAAAGTCGACCACGTCGCAGTGCGCCAGCGATTTCTGGCGCAGCGCGTTCAATTGATCAGCCGTGGCTTTGAGAACCGGGATGCCAATGGGAATGAGACCAGGGTGCGCCGTGCCGTCCTGCTCTCGCAAGGGCTCTCCGACGAGACGGCTGTGGCGCTGGCCCAGCGTGAACGCCACCACTGCAGCGGCGTTCGAGGCTTTGCCGGGCTGGAGCGCTTCGTCCACGACGATGACACAACGCTCCGGCTCGGGCGGTGCTTCAATGGCGTTAGCGCCGCCTGGTTCGTTTTGCAATAACAAAGCATCTCTCCAGAAAAATAAGCGGTGGATGGAATGCTAGGTAGATTCAGGCCAAAAGTATTGAACGATCTTGCAGCGAGCCGAGGTCGCGTTGGCGACGATGACACGCTCGGGCCTCCACCTCATTTGTGGCGGACAACCCAACGCCAGTAGCATTTCAGGTAGGTCTACACCGACGAGCGGGGGCAAGCGACTTCAGGGATCGTCTCGTGCCGGCCCGGTAACAGACGGTCGCAAATCGTGCACGAACGGGTCTTGATGGCCGGTCTGCGCCCGCCGCCGAACGGCAGTACGCGACCCGAAGCGGGAAGCCAAGGCGTTCAATCGGAAACCGCGAAGCGGACGTTGGCTCGCTTGACGTTAGGGTTCCTAAACGTGTGAGATGAGCGTCGGCTGGAAGCGGGCAAAGCTGACCGACGCTCTATCGCGCACACGATTTACGGGGCCTTTTGTTAATCCGTCGTTCCCGAATAGGCGACTTTCAGCGCGGCGATGTCGAACTTCACCATTTTCATCATGGTGTCGGCAACGCGCCTGGCCTTTGCTTGATCGGGGCCAGCCATCATCTCGACGAGATCGGATGGAACGATCTGCCACGAGACGCCGAAGCGGTCTTTCAGCCACCCGCACGCCTCGGGCGAACCGCCGCCCTCGAGAAGGGCGTTCCAATAACGGTCAAGTTCTGCCTGATCGTCACAGTCGACCATGAGGGATACCGAGTGGTTGAACGGGTCGGGTTGCCCGGAGCTCATGGCGATGAAGGGCTGCCCAAAGAGAACGAACTCGACGACCTTCGTGGAACCGGCGCTCGGCACCGCAGTGACCCGAATGACGCGCGAGTCTGGAAAGATATCCGCATAGAAAGCAGCGGCCTCCTCCGCTTCATTGGAGTACCAAAGAAAAGGCGTGATCTTTTGAATCGTCATGGCAAATCTCCTGTCAGTGTTGGCTAAATGCGGAGGCAAGCCGCATGCCGCCAGTGAGACGACGAAGAAAGACCATCAAAATTGACACGCTGAGAAGAAAAATTTCACTTTTTTACCAGCGCGATGCGGTATGACCCCGGTTGACCCGCTGTTCTAGTCCCCAATGGGGCGGCGCCAGGCCGGACCCTCGGGAAAGTCATACTGATCGAGCGACGCCGCGTGCATTTCGATGCTGTAGCCGGGACGTTGCGGCGGCATATAACGGCCGTTTCGGATCACGACAGGATCAACAAAGTGCTCATGCAGATGATCCACGTACTCGAGCACCCGGTTTTCCAGCGACCCCGACACGCAGATATAGTCGAAAAGCGAAATGTGCTGGACATACTCGCACAGGCCGACGCCGCCCGCGTGCGGGCACACGGGCACGCCAAATTTCGCCGCCATCAGCAGGACGACGATCACCTCGTTCAGACCGCCAAGGCGGCAGCTATCCACCTGACAGAAGTCGATTGCGTGCGCCTGCAACAACTGCTTGAACATCACGCGGTTATGGCAGTGCTCGCCCGTCGCTACACCGATGGGCCGAATCCGCTGCCGGATGGCCGCGTGGCCGAGAATGTCGTCGGGACTCGTGGGTTCCTCGATCCACCACGGATCGAATTCGGCCAGGCGCCGCATGTTCGCGACCGCTTCATCGACATCCCACACCTGGTTCGCATCCATCATCAGCTTGCGGTTTTCACCGATTTCTTCGCGCAGGATGCGGGCCCGGCGCATATCTTCTTCGAGATTGCCGCCCACCTTCTGCTTGAAGTGCGTCCAGCCCTGCGCGACGCCTTCACGTGCGAGCCGGCGGATCTTGTCGTCGTCGTAGCCGAGCCAGCCGGCCGAAGTCGTGTAGGCCGGATAACCGTGCGCCAGCATCTCCTTTTCGCGCTCGCCCCTGGTCTTTGCGTGGCGGTGCAGCATGGCGATGGCCTCATGCGGCGTGATCGCATCGGTCACATAGCGGAAATCGAGGCAACGCACGAGTTCTTCGGGGCTCATGTCGACGAGCAGCTTCCACACCGGCTTGCCTTCCGCTTTTGCCCACAGGTCCCAGGCCGCATTCACGACAGCCGCCGTCGCCAGATGGATTGCCCCCTTGTCCGGGCCGATCCAGCGCAACTGACTGTCTGACGTCAACGCGCGCCAGAAAGCGCCCATGTCCGCTGCGATATCCTCGAGCGTTTTGCCGACGATCAGCGGGGCAAGCGCCTGTACCGCACTCACGCAGATCTCGTTGCCGCGCCCGATGGTGAAGGTCAGGCCATGGCCCGTGAGCGTCTCTGGCGAATCGGTTTCGAGCGTCACGTAGGTGGCGGAGTAATCCGGCGCGGCGTTCATCGCATCGGAGCCGTCGAGCGAACGCGAGGTCGGGAACCGGATGTCCCGGACGGACAGCTTGGTGATCGTAGGCATCTGAACACTCTCCTGGGCGACAGCTATCGCCTTCCAATAAGCAAAGAGGGCCGTGGCGTCAAAAGGCGCCGCGACCCTTCCTCTTTCGTCGCGCCCTAGCGGCGACCGTCAGTCATAAAGCACGGCGGCGATCTTGGGATCGCTCATATTGCTCTTGTCGTACCAGTAGAAGCCCGTGTCGACTTTCTTGGGCAGCTTCTCGCCCTTCAGCGCCTTCACCGCGGAGTCGACGACGCATTTGCCGATGCCGACCGGATTCTGCGTGATGGCGCCGGCCATCAGCCCCGAATTAATGTCCTCCTTTTGCTCCTTGCCGGAGTCGTAGCCAATCAGCACGAGCTTCTTGCCCGATTCCTTGACGCCGATCGCGGCACCCTCCGCAGAGCCTTCATTAGCGCCGAAAATGCCCTTGAGATTGGGATTGGCCTGGATCATCGTCTTGGCGATTTCCGCCGACTTCAGATGGTCGCCGCCGCCATACTGGACCGAGACGATCTTGACGTTCGGATGCTTCGTCTTCATCTCATTGAGGAAGCCGTCGCGGCGATCGATGCCGGTGCGGCTGGTCTGGTCGTGCACGATCACGCCGACCTCACCGGCGTTACCGACCGCCTCGGCCATCTTGTCGGCGGCGAGCGCGGCCGCGGCGATGTTGTCCGTCGCGCACGTCGTCAGCGGAATGTCGCTGTCGACGCCGGAGTCGAAGGCGATGACCGGTATTTTTCCGGCCTGCGCCCTCTTCAACAGCGGAATCGCCGCTTTGCTGTCGAGCGCGGCGATGCCGAGCGCCTGGGGTTTCTTGGCGAGCGCGGCCGAAAGCATGTCGATCTGCTTATCGACCATGGCCTCGGTTTCCGGTCCCTCGAAGGTGATCCTGACGTTGTGCTCCTTTGCCGACTGTTCTGCGCCGGCTTTGACGGCCTGCCAGAACTGGTGCTGGAAGCCTTTCGAGATGAGCGGGATGTAGGCTTCGTCCGCGCGCACAAGACTTGTCCCGCCAATGAGCGCGCCAACGCCGACCACGACACCGATTAGTCTTCTTTTCAACATGGTGTTTCTCCTCCTAAGGTGGCTATTAACCTTCAGCCGTTTGGGGAGCCTTGGCGCTCCCTTTCTTGATCTTGTCCTGCGTCGCGTCAGCCTTCGTCAGCCTTCGTCAGCTTTTCTTGCGCCGCAATATATCGGCATAGACCGCGAGAATGATGATGAGACCTGTCACCACGATCTGCCATTCCTGAGCGACGGACATGATGCGCAAGCCGTTGGTCAGCACGCTCATGATGAACGCGCCGATGATCGTGCCCAGAATCGTGCCCGAACCGCCGCTGAGCGAGGTCCCGCCGATGACCACGGCCGCGATCGCTTCGAGTTCATAGCCCTGGCCTAGCGCCGGCTGGGCCGAATTCAGGCGCGAGGCGATGAGCAGCCCGGCGACGCCGCAAATTGCCCCGGCCAAGCCGTAAATGGCGATCTTCCACCGGTCGACATTCACGCCGGACAGGCGTACGGCCTCCTCGTTGCTGCCGAGCGCAAAGGTGTAGCGGCCAAGCGCCGTGCGGTTAAGCGTGATCGAACTCACGATCGCAAGGAAAAACAGGATCAGGACCGCGTTTGGAACGGGCAGGCTCGGCAGCACATAGCCGATCAGCGAATCCTGAGAGATCCTGTAGAAGTTTTCGGTGTCGCTGAAATAGATCGGCTTGTCGGCCGAGACAACGAGCGAAAGGCCTTTCAGAAGCAGCATCATGCCCAAGGTGGCAATGAACGGCGGTATTTTCATTTTCGCCGTGAGGGTTCCCGAAATGGTCCCGCAGATCGCGCCCGTCCCGATCGCAGCAACCACGCCGATCCACATCGGCAAATGCCAATAGGTCAAAAACACGCCGCAAATGACCGCCGTGAAGGTCATCAACGTGCCGACGGACAAATCAATGCCGCCGGTGATGATGACGAACGTGCAGGCGATCGCCAGAACGCCGTTGACCGCCGTCGCCTGCAGAATCCCCAGCATATTGTCCATCTGCATGAATGCGGGCGAGGCGAAGCTGAAAAAGGCCAGCAGCAGGATCAGGCTCCCGAAGGCGAGCAGCTTTTGCAGAGCGGTCGGCGTAAAGAGGCGGGCTCTAAGGCCGGACGACCGTCCCTCATTAGCCAGCGCCGAAGTATCCGATGGCAGTGTCATAAAACGGACCTCTCCTCTAGAGACTCACGCCGCTTTTAAGGTTTCACGCTGCGTCGCCAATTGCATGATGCGCTCCTGCGTCGCCTCCGTGGCTGAGAGTTCGCCCGTGATCCGGCCCTCGCACATCACCACGATGCGGTCGCTCATGCGCAAAATTTCCGGCAATTCCGACGAGATCATCACGATCGCCTTGCCCTGGCCCGCGAGCGAGCGCAGGAGCTTGTAGATTTCGCTCTTGGCGCCGACGTCGATGCCGCGCGTCGGTTCGTCGAAGAAAAGCACGTCGCAGTCGCGCTCCAGCCATTTCGCAATGACAATTTTCTGCTGATTGCCGCCCGAGAGAAGCCGCACCTGCTGCGTCGCGGAGGGCGTACGAATGACGAGCAGATTGATGAAATGGGAGGCTGTCCGGCGTATCTGAGCGCGGCGCAAGAAAAAATTGAGCGACAGGAATTTGGGCAAGTTCGACATCACGATGTTCGATTCGACGTCCATTCCGGTCGCAAGGCCGAAGCGCTTGCGGTCTTCCGAGAGATAGCCGATACCGCGCGCCACCGCGTCGCTCGGGCTCCTGATCGTCGCCTTCACGCCTTTCACGACAATTTCGCCCGATTCGATCGGATCGGCGCCGAACACCGCTCGGGCGACCTCGGTTCGACCGGCGCCCATCAAGCCGGCAAAGCCCAATATCTCGCCTTTGCGCAGCGCGAAACTCACGTCTCTGACCATCGGGCCGGCGTTCAAATTTTTCACTTCGAGAGCGACCTCGCCTGCGCCTGCGATGCTCTCAGAAGGCGCGGTGTCGGTCAAAGTTCGCCCGACCATCATGCCGATGATCGTTTCGACGCTGGTGTCGCGGGCGGTGACGGTGGCGACATATTCCCCGTCACGCAACACGGTGACGCGGTCGGAAATCTGCTTCAGCTCGTCCATCTTGTGCGAGATATAGATGATTCCCACGCCCCGGCTCTTCAGCTCCCGGATGATGCGGAAGAGCTCGGCGATCTCGGCGTCGTTGAGCGCCGAGGTGGGCTCGTCCATGATCAGGACGCGCGAATCGAAGGACAAAGCCTTGGCGATCTCGACCATCTGCTGACTGGCGACGGTGAGGGAGCCGACAACCGCGCGCGGGTCGAGAATCACATGCATGCGGGCAATAATGTCGCGGGCTTGCGCGTTGAGCTTGTCTTCGTCGAGGAACAGGCCGAGGCGTCCGCGCGGCTCGCGGCCGATGAACATATTCTGGGCGACGGTCAGATGATTCATCAACTGGAGTTCCTGATGAATGATGCAGACACCCATGGCCTGCGCCTGGCGCGGGCTCAAGAACTCGACCGGCTGGCCGTCATAGAGGATTTCGCCGGAATCCCGGGTGTACACGCCGGCGAGGATTTTCATCAGCGTCGACTTGCCGGCGCCATTCTCGCCCACCAGCGTATGGACTTCACCCGCCATGAGTTCGAACTGGACCTCGTGAAGCGCCCTCACGCCGGGAAAGCTCTTGCTGAGCCTTTTGACGGAAATGAGCGGGATCACGGCGCGGATTTAACGACAATTGCGCGACGGCCGCAGGCCTCATCGCGAGGAGCGGGTCGAAAAAGCGCCGGGCGTTGCCGGGTATCGCGGCTGAAATCGCGGCTGAAATCGCGGCTGAAAACGCAACGAGAAGCCAGACACATTCGTGGGCCCCCCAAAACCGATGTGCCACGATTTTACGACGCTGGACGGCAGCGGCTCAAGCGTAGGCATTCCCTAGTGTCTGAGCAAATGTATCTCGCACTTCTCTTCCGCTATTTGTCGTCCAACCCGTTCCGTTTTGCGTGCAAGGCACTAAACAGGCCGGTGCTGGGGGACACAAGACCGCGTTCGTGCACGGCCATGGCCGGGTGGGAACCTGTGGATCGGCATGTCGAAACCCTGTTCGATGGGTCGCGAAGTCGCGTGACGCGGACCCGGGACATCGATGCGCCACCCGAACTCAGCGTGGGCGCTGCTTATCAGATCATCAACAATATCGGCGGCCTGACACCAGCAACGACGGCTTACGGCAGCACCTATTTTGGCATCACGATCCCCGACAGTTCGCAGAAAGTATTCACTGCGGGCGCGATCTATAAGATCGGCGATGCCAAGATCTACGGCTCCTGCATCTATAGCCACGTGTATCCGGCTGACTACAGGAATGATTCGTTCTCCGTTGCAGCAAGCTACTTCATCACGCCCGCGCTGCAAGTGGCGCTGCCGTTTTATATCGACTTCCTGCATCACGCGAATACAAGCGGAACGCGGATCACAACTGGCCCGACGCTTGACTACTTCCTCAGCAAGCGGACCGACGTTTATGTCGGCGTGGACTACAACCACCTGACCGGCGCGTGGACCACGCTGGCCGGTAGTACAGGCTCGAACCAACCCTTCTTTGGCTATAACTCGCTGTTCGAGGCAACGATCGGCCTGCGTCACAGGTTCTGATCGACTGACCGGCTCGTTGTGAATGCGCGCGGCCCAGGCCGCGCGCAGCGGGATCATAAGGCGGCCCTATTGGTCCAGATCGAATCGATCTTGTTCAAGCTGAAGACCGGGCCGTAGAGTGGAGCACGTTCAACGCACTGCTCAATGCACCGCTCAACAAGGGATTTTCGCCATGCATGCACTCGTGATTCACGCGCCGCTGGATTTGCGCATTGAAGATGTTCCGACTCCCGAACCGGAAGCGCATCAACTGCTGATTCGCATTCGCGCCGGCGGCATCTGCGGTTCTGATCTCCATTACTTTAATCACGGTGGCTTCGGGACGGTTCGCATCAAGGAACCGATGGTGCTCGGGCATGAGGTATCAGGCATGGTGTCGCGCACAGGCACCGAGGTCACCGACATGCCCGTCGGAACCCGCGTGGCGATCAGTCCCAGCCGGCCTTGCGGACACTGCGACTACTGCCAGCAAGGTTTTCAGAACCACTGTCTCGACATGCGCTACTACGGCAGCGCAATGCGTACGCCGCACGTCCAGGGTGTGTTTCGCCAGGAGATCGTGATTGATCGATCGCAGGCACATGTTGTCTCGGATACGCTGAGCGATGCCGAAGCGGCCATGGCCGAGCCACTGTCGGTTGCGCTTCACGCGGTTCGCCGCGCGGGGCCGTTGCTCGGCAAGCGTGTGCTGGTCACAGGCCATCGCCGTTGAATTGCTCAACAAGCGGTTGATCGATACCAAGCCGCTGATATCGGATATCTTCTCTTACCGGGATTCGCTCAAGGCTTTCGAAACCGCAAACGACCGGTCGAAAGCGATGAAAGTCATAGTGGATTTTGGCTGACCCGCGAGGCTCGTAATGCCGATGCAGCGGACGCCCTCCTCAGTGACGATCCTCAGGTAAGGTGGTCGCGAATGCATTGATCGACTTGCATTACAGCGCAAACGTATAGTCGTTATCTAACGCGCCTACGCCTGCGCCAACCCCCTATTATGCGCAGCAGCAGCAAGACCAGAACTGCGATACCGGTGCCGCTAGTAGCCGGAATGAGCGTCGCCAAAAAGGGGTCGTATTTGCTGGAGACCATCCTTACATAGTATTTCTCGATCAGCACCTCCAGCGTCGCCCCCAAAGAGAGCAGGAACAGCATTGCTGCCAGCAGAAGCAACCCCGCAAGCACTGCGCTGATAACACCGCGCGGGGCGACTACGTCGCGCCCGGATGTCGATGATTGCCCGTTGAGCGGAACTTGATTGGTCATGGTGATTTCGATCTGTTCGTTCGTGCGGTAAGGCGCGGCACAGGTGCACTTTCCCCGGGAAAGGCCAAAGGTGCAAGAGGCTTCTTGCAGCGGCCGGAATCACGCAAAATGGCGCTGCACCATTGCCAGACTAACTGGAATAATATTCGAACTCCATTCTGACCTCTTACTACAGGAAGTTTTCGATGTAGGTCTTCGCCTTTCAGCCGGGCTCGGTTCGCCGAATTGTTTGCAGTAAAGAGAGTCGTGCGTACGAACAGCCGGTTGTTCGAACTCTCGACGCCATTCAACCGCATAGAAGAAGATCGCGCGGAGCACCTTGCAATCCTCGAAGCATACGCTGCCAATACGAGCCACCTTCATCGCGCCGATCGCGTATTGGCCGTCGGCACGGTCGGAGGAGCAATGAAGTTGGACACCGCGCCGGCAGGCTCGCAGACGACCCGGTTGCGGCCACCGCCTTTGGCCTCATAGAGCGCGGCATCGGCCGCATTGACGAAGGCCCGCAGCGTCGCAAAACGCCGCTCTGACGTGCAAGAGACACCGATACTGACCGTCACGATGTGATAAGGGCTGGCCACGTGACGGCGGTCAAGCTCCTGCACCGCCGCACGCATGGTTTCCGCGACCTGAACTGCGCCCGCATCCCCGGTATCGGGCAACAGCACGGCGAATTCTTCCCCGCCATAACGCGCGGCGGTATCGCCCGGACGCCGGATATTCTCGCCGATGCATTGGGCGACAGCCGCGAGCGCATCGTCGCCGGCCGAGTGGCCGTACAGATCGTTGAAACCCTTGAAATGGTCGATGTCGATCATCAGCAGCGACAGCGGCCGGCCGCTGCGCTGCGCACGACGCCATTCCGACTCGGCCATTTCGTCAAACGCCCGGCGGTTGCAGAGCCCCGTCAGCCCGTCGGTTCTCGCGAGCAATCGAAGCTCGGTTTCCATGGCGATGCGGCGCCTGAGCTGCTGCGCGAACAACACAGCCAGCGTGAGGATGACGACGTCGACTGCACCGACCAGCGACCAGATGATCCACGCGCGACG
>Ga0185299_10001324_pt1 | contig 49282 bp, 52 predicted proteins | sample PaiPotPPA55metaG_FD_128002 | JGI IMG/M metagenome (GOLD analysis project Ga0185299, IMG submission 128002) | Iron sulfur acid spring bacterial and archeal communities from Banff, Canada, to study Microbial Dark Matter (Phase II) - Paint Pots PPA... ... | reverse complement strand
GAAATCTCGCTTGCGGTCGCGCCCGGCGCGCACGCCATCCTTCTTCTTGATCAGGCGGGATGGCATGTCTCGAAGAGGCTTTCCATCCCAGACAACACGCTCTTGCCGTTGCCGCCGAAATCGCCCGAGCTCAATCCGGTTGAGAACATCTGGCAATTCATGCGCGACAATTGGCTCTCGAACCGCGTCTTCAAATCCTACGACGACATCCTCGACCATTGCTGCTTCGCCTGGAATAAGTTCATCGATATGCCTTGGAAGATCATGTCCATCGGGACCAGAGACTGGGTCTACCGGTCATGATCATCAAGACTTGGTATTACTTGATAGTAACCGAATAACTACCGGCTGCCGCCGGGAGGTTCGGAGCTATCACTGAATCTTGGTGACGGAAGGGGTCAGGCGGCAGCGGCTTGAGCGTTCGGCTTGACGACCTCAATTCCGTCGGTGAACTTTACACCGAGAATTATTTTCGGCAACTGGTTGTGGCTATCGAGGCGACGCCAGTTTTTCTCGGCGGCCTCGCGCATCAACCGTCTGCTCTTGCTCGGGGTTCTCGTGCTCGTGCTTTTGTTCAAGAGTTCGAGTGCGCTGGCCTTACGGCACGTACCCTCCAGTTTGGTTCGCTTTTGATGAGACGCGGCCGCTTGCTTTCTTTGCGGGTATCTGTACACGCTGGACCTCCGTCCGGAAGGTAAAGGAAGGCGAGACGCCAAGCGACATTTTCGCATTCCTGACAACCGAGCCAAACAAGGCGGCCGGAGCTATCCACCCCAAAGCGATGCCCGTCATTTTGACGACGCGCGAGGAAATCGACACTTGGATGACGGCTTCGCCCGGAGAGGCGCTGAAGCTTCAGCGGCCCTTGCCCAAACTCTTCCATGGAATCGAGAACCACTTGGTGAGATCGATGAACACCATATTCGCCATGTTGAACTTCGTGCGCGCATAATCAGTTGAAAGAATTTATTCGTGCTTCAAACTGCAAACGTCCGAATGTTTATTAGCTCTGCTGTAATACTGTTCGGTCTATTATTGAGCGTGCCCTTAGGTGTCTCGGCTGGCACGCTTGCACCGGGCTATGATTGCGCGACGGGTGCTACCGCTCCCATAGCTTCCTATTCGATCCCTGTTTCTTCTCTCGCAGTGGGATCTATTGCGGCAAATTCTCTTTCGCTAAACTTCCTCAATGCAACGGCGGATACCGTGGATACTAACAGTTCTTGGACAAGTTCTCCCACGAAGTATTTGATGAGCTCCGACGCATACCTCATCGCAAAATCCAAATACTGTTCCCGCGACATGGAGATCGACTCGTGGACCATGCGAGGCATCTATTTTCTTCGCCTCACCGATAATGGCGATGGATATTATTTGCTCGCCTCACAGGGTTCATGGAGTGTCGGCATAGTGAAAGGATTCGTAGACGGAAACGGATTTTGGAGAGATGCCGGCAATGGTAGTTATTACGAGCTCGATTTCGGCACGATCCCCGGCTTCAAATCTACCGGCACTGAGAGCGACCACATCACGTTTGGGGCTGAAGGGTTTGATATCTACCTCAAATACAACGGCACTGAATTCTGGCGCATTCAGGACTATCGCCAAATGGCTCCCGGTCGCGCGGCAATACAAGCGCAGGGAAGTGCGCGGTACGGTCTCCGCGATGTTACGGTCAATAATTTTGCCAACAAGACGCTCCTGAGCGATCCCACGAACAACATTCTCGACCCGCGTGATTTTGGCAACGGCATGCGTGAGACCCATGGCATCGGTTCGATCACTGCTGGTTCAAATCATTTGGTCTTGAACGCGAGCGCCGGATTCCAAGTCGGCGACTACATCATCGTCGAGATCGGAGGTGAAGTCGGCGGAGGACATCGCGGTAGCGTTGGTGTCGGCGGCGTGTGGCCCTATATATCATATCCGAGTCTCATCGCCATGAATGCTGATACATCGAAGCCGGACGGTACGTACGCATGGGTCCCGAGTAACAGCGGCAACGTTTATTGGATTTGGAGTGGGGTCTGGTCAAAAGTGGAATATGACCTCACGTCATACGGCCATACCCACGAAGTGAACTACTATTTTGGCAAAGGCATACCGGTAGCACTGCCTGCCCAGATTACAGCCATCTCGGCCGATGGCCGCACACTCACGCTCTCTGCATTTGCAGTGAACAGCACCACGAATGCGAATGTCTATTACGACAATTCTTATGTACTTAACAAGCTCGGTGTTCGGCCGAATTTCGACTATTTCCCCACACTAATATCGATCGTCCCGTGGTATCGCACCTTGGGCGCGATCACGCCGGCGATCACGATCAAGATGCCCGCAGGGATTTATGCGCTCGGGCAAGAAATTTGGTTGCAGGAACACCCAGGGATCATATTGCAAGGTGCCGGTACTGCCGCGACGACTCTCTTCTCTCCAAAGGGAGCGCCAAGCGCTACTATCGTGGTTAGAAATGATCCGCACGCCCTCGTGTGCGATTTCACCTTGAAGGGTAATTTTAAGGATGAAGGATATGGTCTGAATTGGTGGTCGTATCATCCCGATGAAGTCACAGTTCAATCAACAGGCGGCCAGCCGCAAAAGCCAAATTCAAGTATTCGCATGGATTTCGATGATAATTCAACGGCGCGTAATATCGCTTTGATCGACCCTATCAATTACCCCTTCACCGTGGCAGCATCGACCAATACGTGGGTGTACAATTCGAGCGCTACCTATACGGTCGGTCAGTTCGACTATTGGGGCTGGACATTCAACTGGACCGATTCGACCGGCGGCGGATGTGTGGATTGCTCGGTGACAAGTCCAACGATGATAGGCGGATTTCAGTCATTCAAATCAGAGGGGACTCAATTCATCCGCGCGATCGGAGTTAACGCGCATATTTCGATGAACGACGCGGGTAATTTCCTCGTCGATGGCGGGCAGCTTACGATGAAAGCGAATAGCATTAATACCATACAGGCACACCCGTGGCAATTTCCGGGGGAAGCTCCCGTCCAAGTGGGTACCAACATCGGAAATAATCACGCGTATCTGGGAGGCAAAATTAATAATCTCAACATAACTGTCGAGAACTACATAGACGCAGCTCATGACTCACCAAGTAGCGGCATCAACATCGGTATTAATAATCCCAATGTTTCGGTCATTGGCGGTTCGTATACGGCGCCTACCGGCTACACGGGCGCATACGGCAATCCGGAGGGAGTGCTATCTACGGGGGCAAATACAATAGTAGACGGCTTCCATGTCACGGGCAGGATAAATAAACAAGGCGCTATGGATCTGTACCATACCAATATCGGTGTCAGCGACGGCGTGATAAAAAACTGCGTCGCCGACTCGTTCATGGGGCCTACGATCCAGAGTTGCACCGCCAATACGAGCAACTCGCCCACCTTTATTTACAATCTCGCGGGCACTGCTCCTTCAGATACCCAAGTAAATCTCACGTGGAGCGCTCCTATCAATAGCTCTACCGTGAGCGGATACCAAATATTCCGCAACGACGTGCAGATAGCGACGACAACCCCTACTGCGACATCGTATTTCGACACCGGCCTTTCTGCCGGTATCACCTACACCTACAGAGTTGCCGCATATAATCATGATTATTATGGAGATTCTCTTCTTGCGAACTCCGGATCTGTCACTGTCACTCCCCGTTCAACGCTTCCCACCGATACCACCGCTCCTTCGTCCCCTCAGGTCTTTCCGGCTCGGCAGTCTCTACCTCACAGATAAACCTCACCTGGTCAGCTTCTACGGACAACGTGGAAGGCACATCCGCAGGCACAAGCTACTCAGACACGGGATTCACCGCCAAAACACGACATACTCGTACACGGTCGCGGCATATGACGCACTGTTTCCACTCCCCGCTCATCAAACCGGACGTGCGGATTCCGAAGCCGGTAAAGGGGAAGATACGACGACCACGCTGAATACACCAGGAAAACGCGCCCTTTACAACAACCTAAACCAGAATGAGGAGTTGGCGCTGAGTATTGACGAAACGGTAAAGCAGGTTCGGTCCGATGCGTGGCGCGGCGAGGCGTGTCAGGCCGAAGCACCCTGCGAATGTTCGGGGACGGGCGCCTACGGAAATTCCGGATCAAGCGACGCGATCAGATCGCGCCATTTATCGATGGCCAGTTTCCGCGAGAAATGCATTTCGATCATCGCGCGCCCGTTTCGGCCCCATTCGGCGCTCAGCGCGCGGTTGGAGATCATCGATTCTAGGAGATCCGCCAGCCCGTCCGCATCGCCGGGCTTGACGACGGCGCCGCATTTGTACCTCGCGACGAGTCGGGCGATTTCCCCGTCCGCATCCGCGATCGACAGGGTCGCGCGCCCGGCGGCGGCGATTCCGTAGAATTTGCTCGGCACGATCAAGCCCTCGAATTCCGGACGAAGCGACAGCCAATGCGCGTCCGGCACGCTCAGCGAATGCGCGAGCTCGCTCTGATTCTGATAGGGCATGAACAGCGCCAGCCCCTCGAGGCCCCGCCGCCGCAGCTCCTGCTTGAGCCGCGCATACTGAAACCCACCCCCGATGAAGAGAAAACGCAAATCCCGCCGGCCCTTGAAACGTTCGGCGGCGGCGAGCACGGTGTCGAACTCATGAACGCGGCCCAGATTGCCCGAATAGCCGATCACGAATTTGTCGGCGAGGCCCCATTCCCGCCGCAGCAGATTGGCGTCCGGTTCGACGGGGCGGATGACCTCGTCATCGACCCAATTCGGAATGACGCGCATCGACGAGCGCAAAACGTTGCGGCTTGCGAGATAATCGGCCATGCGCGAGCCGAGCACGACATTGGCCGCCGCGTGCCGGAGCGATCGGTCTCGCAGGCGCATCAGGACATGCCCGATGCGGCCCCGGACTAACCTGATCGCGACCTCGGGATAAACATCCTGCAACCAGTTGACGACGCGGACCCGCCGGTTTCGCAGCAGCCACCAAGCCCAAACCGATAACAACGGCGGGTCAGTCTTGACGACGACAATGCAATTGTCGGTCGCGTGCTTGCGCAGTTGGAAAGCGGCCCACCAGTAAAATGAAAGGAAATTCAGGAGCCGCGTGATGAGCCCCGGGGATTGCCGCGCCATCGGACCGACGCGATGAATGGCGACATTGCGCGTCATTTCGCTTCGGTGAAGATGATCATCCGGGCCGGCGATGAGATTGCGGCTGGAGATCACATGGACCTCATGGAAATCCCTGGCGAGCGAGAAGGCCACATCCGTGAGAATCTGGCTCGTAGCCGATTGGTCAGGATAAAAGAAACGGTTGACGAAGATGATTTTTGCCATCAGCAGCTTTTCGGGCTCGGCGACGAGGATGTCCATTTTGCGGATTTGGTCACGCCCAAGGGACCCCATCGGTCGATTGGCCATATAGTCCATGGTTCCGTCTTCCAGCGAAGACCGAATCGGCGGTCGCGCTTTACGGCCGATCTGCCATATTGCGTCGACATTGAAATCACCGGCGGAGAAAGCGAATCCCACGATGGTCTTTCGGCGCGTCCTCGGACGGCGCCCGACGGCGACGGCTGGCGCCGGAAATTCCACAAGAGCCGGCAAGAGATTTGGGCCGGTCGACGTTTGGGTTTTGTGCCCGTTCGAGGATCGCTTCGAGCGCCCTTGGGCTGATTTGGCGGTTCCCGATGGAATCATTGTGCTTGGCGGGGCCATCAGCGCGGCGATGTATCAATATCGCACGGCGCTGACGCCCAATGGCGCTAGGAATGAACGAGGTGGTCGCGCTCGCCCGGCGCTTTCCGCGAGCCCGAATCGTCTTCACCGGTGGTCGAGCAATCTTCTTTCCACGGAGATCTCCGAGGCCGAGGCCGCCAAGCAATTTTTCGCCGCCATGGGCCTGCCGCCCGAGCGGATGATTTATGAAACGCGCGTGCGCAACACATTCGAGAACGCCGACTGACCCGGGAGCTCGTCTCGCTCAAGCCCGGCGAGCGTTGGCTGCTCGTAACTTCCGCGTTCCACATGCCGAGCGCCATTGGCGCGTTCCGCCATGCGGGATTTGATGTGATCGCCTGGCCGGCGGATTATCTCACCCTCGGCAAACTGAAAGAGTTGGCGACGCCGATCGAAGGGGTGAGCGAAGGTCTGCAGCTCCTCGACACCGGCGCGATGGAATGGATAGGCCTTGCCGTCTATCGCCTCGCCGGCCGAATCGATGAACTGATTCCAGGCCCAGTTTAGGCCAAAGCGGATTCGCTTCGCGCAATTAGATGTTTCATCTCTTTTTAGCCCATCGAGATGGGCTAAAGGGAATCATCTTGCCGCTAACCGCCTTCTTCGAAAAATCTGGATGTTGGGGCAAATCTCCTCGACGGCGCTCATGAAACGCAGCCGCTGCCCGCGGCTTTGAAACACCAGCACATCTGATCCGAACTCTCCCTTGTTCTGGACAATCTGAAATCCATACCAGTTTGGCGTCACCACCATTTCCAGGAGGCCGACGGGGCGGATCTTGCGTCGTCCAAACGAAGGATCGGCGGCCACATCGGCCTGTTCGTCGGCATGGCAAGCATCTGATCATTGATGGATAGGTCTTCTCGTAGCTCCCGATAGAGGAGCCAAAGGCCGACAACAGCAATCAGAATTCCCACCATGCCTAGCAACTGCGGCGCGCGCGCGACGAATGCGTAAACCAATCCCGATCAGTTCGACGCCGATCAGCTTCCAATTCCAAAATCTTTTCGATTTCGACCGCCTCGCTGGCGGCGCGCTGGTCGACGACAGGGGGTCGGAGTCATTGGCCTGCATTGACTTAAGCCTTACAGCGAGCGACTCGAAGCCAGCGCTGGCGTCGTCCCCTCGGGAAGTTTTTCAAAATAAGCGATCGTCTTGATCAGACCCTCGCGCAACTGGGTTTTTGGCTCCCATCCAAGAATTTCCTTGGCCTTCGACGTTGTGGCGTGAGCTTGATATAAAGTTGTGACGCAAAGGACCTCATGCCCCCGTTCGAGCAGTTGTTCGCATAGATGCGAGCCGAGGAAACCCGCGGCTCCGGTGACTAATACACGTTTCCCCGTCGTCATTGGCGTTCCCGTTGTGTGAATGAGGGGCGCGAATTTTTGCGCCCGGAGAGAACCTCTATCTAGCCCGTTACTGCCCAGGGAGCACGATTTCCGGCTGACTTTGGGACGCGCTAGATTTTTCCGTACGGCGGATTCGGTTTGCGATTCAGGAATCGGATGCTTCGCGCAACCCCGATCAAGCCGAGCCGGGAAGAATCGATAGCGCTGATCTCGTAAGATCGCGGCGCTGAAAGCGCGGCTGGCGGAGCTCGAGCGGCGGCTCGGATCGAACAGTTCATTTGCTGCATGGAGGCCGAAAATCGCTCTGTCGCGACCCTCAAGCGTCGTTTGGCGGCGACCCCAATAAAATCCATCGGCTTCTGAGCATCGAATATCCAGCCACCGATGAAGGGGTGGCGATTGCGAGGCGGGGAGCGATGCGCAACGAGCGCGTACGGCCCCGCCAGGGCCGCCCTGGGGTTGGGCCGAGGCCTCCTCGCTCCGCTCATCAAAACGCGCCTGTACGCGCCCGAGCCCGATCGCTGGAAATGGCGCTAGCCGCATTCCAGCACAAGCCGTGCTCCGTCGGCGCGGCGCGCTCTTCGGCTGCGCCGCGTTCACCTTGGCCCGCCGACATGGGTCTTGAGGTGAAATCGGTCGGGAAGCCGCGTGCCGGAAATTAGCGCAGCACGTTTGATGAGTGGGGAAGGGAAACGTAGAGCGGCCCCATGTCCGAGGCAACCGCTGGCTACCTCGACTCTATTAATAATCGCCCGCGAAGTCCCATCGGTTCCGCAACGGCGCCGCCCTTTGCCTGGTGACGGTCTCCGGTGGCGATGACGAGCGCAGTCTTGAGCAGGATCTTAAGATCGAGCAAGAATGATGCGTTACGGATGTAATACTCATCGAGCGCATTTTTTTCGTCAGGGGCAATGCGGTTTCCGCCATGAACCTGCGCCCAACCCGTTATGCCAGGCAGCACGACGAGTCGGCTCCCAACGTTTCGAGGCTGATCCACCGGGAGCAACGGGCGCGGCCCGATAAGCGACATCTCCCCCCGTAAAACATTAAAGAGCTGGGGCAGCTCATCGAGCCGAGTGCGGCGCATGAACGCCCCCATGGGGGGCATTCTTGCGGCTTCGTCGCGCAAACGACCTTGCGCATCGAATGGGGCGAGCAAGGCCCGGAACTTGAACACGAAAACCGCGGCGCCGAAACGTCCCACTCGCCGCTGCCAAAAGATAACCGGCGAACCGATCCCAAGTCGCACCGCCAAAGCGACCACAGCGAAAACGGGGGCCAGGATGACCAACAACGAGCCCGCAACGACAATGTCGGCGGCGCGTTTCAGTTTCCAATAGGCTTGATTGTGAGGCAACAGGACATTTGCCGGCGCATTCGCTTGAGGTTGACGCGTCGCGCCACTCTCCTGCGCGCTTGACGCCTCGTTCGAAGGTTGGGTGAACCCAAGGCGTTCAGCAAGGAACTCAATCTCTATTGGTCGGCCAGCCGAATTGCTGGAGTAGAGACAGTCCCACGCGGTTTGGGATAGTTGCGACTTATCGATCGCGACGACAAGCTTGTGGATTTCAATACCGTGCGTTTTGTATTCGCAGAGAATGTTGGGTAGATCCTCTGGCGCTCCGATGACATGATGTCTGGCGAGGGTTCGATTCCGAAGGCGTGGATTGGCGTCAACAACGGCCAAGACCCTCTGATGTCCCAGGGCGAATCTGTCGACCAAGCGGATATAAAAGCTTGCGATGTGATTAGCCCCCACGACAATGATATTTTCATCGTCCTTAGGGCGAACTTTCTGGCAGTCGCTATCCTCTTTCTGCGTCAATCCGGCGCGAATAAGCTGACCCGCGATCAAGAGCAATCCCAATACAATGAAATGAATAACCGGCAAAGTCCGAGGAATAGTGTCGAGTCGTGTGATAAAAAACGCCCCCATGGAGGTAATCGAAACAGATATGAAAGCAGTTCTAAGAATAAGGCAGCCGTCCGTCGCACAAAAATACCGGGAGATGATATCGCTAATCCCGGACCGGTTCAGGATCGCGATGCCAACGAACAAGGAAACGCCACTGTAAATAAAACTCTGCTCTATTAACCCATGCTCAAGAAATCTCGGATCGCGGGCCGCAAAAGCCAACCACGGCGCCGCAGCCGCACAGAATGCATCGTAGAATTCGATGCTAAATGGCCGGTTGGCTCTGGAAGTTGGAAGAAAGCCCATGAATGAGTCCCCGACAGATACTTTATCGACCTCAGCTTATGGGGTAACGAATTTCCATTAGCGAGTCGAACCGAAAGTTGCGCATTGCGCCGCCCGCCATGTCTTTTGCGGCGCCCTGTGGTGTTCTTGCAACAGTCGATGGCTGCGTCAGAAAGCGCGGTGTTATAGTGGCGGCGCGCCCATTTCGATCAGCATCGGGCAATCAAGGAGATCGTGCGGACGCTGTCGGCGTCGCGCGCGACGGTGCGCAATTGTCCGTGATCCAGCCCTGCACGCGCCATGGCCGGTTATTCGCGATGGTGATCGAGTGACACCGGTCGCCTTCGGGGATTGAGTGGCTGGACATTCTCAGCCTGCTCGCAGAACTGGCTGCTATCCACGCCCCATGGGATCTCTATCCGATGCTGGAGCTCATTCATGCCTTCCTCGACAATGCACGCTATCATCACGCCAAGCTCGTGCAGACTGGCTGGCCCAGCCGGGGCGCCGGATCATGCTGCATTTCATCCCGGCCTACTGCCCCGCATTTGAACCCGATCGAGCGGCTATGGGGCGTGATGCACAAGCATATGACGCACAATATGTGCTATGCCACATGCAAGGAATTCGCCCACACAACGCTCGGTTTTCTGAGCGGAAACGTCCGATTTTCGTGATTCGATCACCGACAATTTTCGCGTCATTTCACCCAGAGACTTTGGGTCATGATGTGAACGGCTTATACTTTAGCATATAGCAGGCAGAAAATAGACGGCCTGATTGAAAGGGCTCGCTCGGTCAACGACTCGGTCAACGATTAGAATATCACGTTCTGGATCGCAGAAACGTCGCAGGGTTGCCGCTGTAGATAGACCATGGAGCGAGGTCCGACGTTGCTACGCTCCCAAATGTCAACACCGCCCCTTTGCCGAGTGTTACGCCAGGCCCTACCGACGCCATGGCGGCAATCCAAGCTCCATTTTCAATTCTAATCGGCCGGCGGATTAAGTCAAAACCAATTCGAGACCAGTCATGGCTACCTGTACAGAGGTAGGCGCCTTGAGATAGACAGCAGTTAGAGCCAATCTCGACGTTGGCCAGATTGTCTATCCATACGTCTTCCCCGATCCATGTGTATGCTCCGACCTGCAGCCGCCAAGGAAACTTCACCCGAACGCCCGGCTTAATAACGGCACCGACGCCGAGCCGTGCGCCGAAAACACGAAGCAAAAAGTGACGGTGCCTGCTTCCCGGCAGCCAGGATGTCAGCAACAACGGCTGCAAAATCGTCCAGAGGACAAAAACGAAGAGCGATCGGCCTCGGTGGAAATCACCTACGGAATAGTGCTGTAGCTCAGGCATTTTTCCTGCTTGTAGATCTTTTTCTGTCTCAAGCACGGCCGAACAACGCACTTTCGTACACAGTTATGAACTGACTGACGATGGCGTCCCAATTGAAGTTCTTGGCAATTATAGAAGCACCACGCAGGCCCATTTCTTTACGTGCTGAGTAAGAGAGATTTGTTGCTTGTATTAAACCATCGCGAATACCATCAATGCTAGGCTCAACCCACCATCCGCAGTCGTGCGTCTCTAGCAGCTCCCAAGGCGTTCCGCGCGTTGTCAGCACGGGGACCCCGTATGATAGAGCCTCGGCAACGACAATTCCAAAGTTCTCCGAATACGTTGGAAGAACAAAGATGTCTGCAGTTCTGTAAAGCTCTTCTTTCTGTGCTCCGTACACCGGGCCGATCAGCGACACCACATCATCCAATCTAAGCCGTTCAACCATCCTCCGAACCTCGGCTTCATGATTACCCACTGCGGGGCCGGCGATGCGCAGCTCCCATGTTTCCGGTCGGATTACTGCCCAGGCCTCCAACAGCATCGGTAGCCCCTTTTTTGGGTGGATGCGACTGATGAACAGGGCGATACGTTTCTCCGCCTGCACCGTGGTCCTAAATGCCGCATTGTTTTGCGGCATCTCAATACCATTGGGAACGATAGAGATGGGGCAAGTTAAGCCGAGTCCTCTGGCATTGTCAGCTTCGGCTTGGGCCGTAGCATGCAAAAAAGTGGCGCATTCGAGGTCGCGTCGCTGGTAGAATACCCACGCGATCTGCTTCTTCCATCGGTGATGACGGATTGCCCAAGGTTCGAGCATGCCGCGAAGACTAACTATCCTGGCGATGTTGCTTCGCAAGGCAAGCCGAGCAAGTCGATGGTTGTGCGGCAACCACAGGCCGTTGTCATGGATGATATCGGGACGACCAAAGGCGCCTATTGCTTTTTCAACAGAGCCATCGAATGTGCACAAAGACACACCGGCGTCGATTAACGGCAACCTCTTTGCGCTGGCATCAGGCGCCCATAACCCCACATCAACACCGCGTCGGGCGAGCCCTATACCGAGCCAAGAAACGGATATGGCTGGCCCGCCATACTCGTTACGAAAACTTGTGCCGACTAGAAAAATCTTCATCGACTAAAACGCCGAGGCAGCCTGCTGCCTTGATACAGTTTCATTCTCGATCGTCTTGGGGTGAATTCAAACGCGATTATAGGCGCACCGATCTGTCTTTCAAGCTCGCCTGCGGGAAGCGACCCGACACAGGCTCGAGCCTGTGTTCGCAGCCGCACCTGAAGAATAACCCCTGGCAAAACGTATGAAAACCATTCATTTCGTGGGCATTCCAGCCTAGTTTCGCTCCAACGAAACTGCGTAAGACTGCGACAGAAAATCGAGATCGTCCGCGTCCTCGTAACCACATCAGATGGCGAAGATGCGGGCCCGGATCATATCGGCGAACGTGTGCGCGATCCGTGTGGGATCGCGACGGTCGGGAAACCAGCGCGCCAATCTATCGGCGACGCCGAGGCGGCGCTCGGCCATCGCCAATACCATTACGCCGCCATCCGAAGTGAGACGACCGCCATCGAATGCGGCGCTGATTTGCTTGCGCGAAACAACTGGAAAAGTGAACGGCAGGAAATTATCGTCGGTCATGGCGAGCGTGGTCGGCGCAATGGCGCAATGGAATGGTGTCAGCAACCGAATCCTACGTGAAATCAGCGTGATACGGCATGCTCGCCAACTTAAAAATGTCCCCATCACGAATAACATGGGTTAGCACTACTTTGGCAGATTAGGCTATGATTTAGGACTTTGGCCGATGCTGTTCGCTGCGATTTTCGGAGCGATGCTCGTCGACAATGGATGGTTTTCTATGAACGTGAGCCTGCGTCCGTCACGCTCGACATCGAGTACACCCGCGACGTCGTGCACGGCCATCAGCAACTCTCGTTGTTCAATGCCATTACGACGAACGCTGTTTCCTTCCGATCCATATTTACGACACCGAAGAGAAGCCGCCCGTCGCCGTCATCCTGCGGCCCGGCAAGACGCCGTCCGGCGTCGAGGTGCGCGCTCAATTACGCCAGCTGGCGATTGATCAAGATCGCCGCCCGCGTCGTCGAGCCGGCGACCCGCGTGCGGCTCGCCTTCGCCGCCGCTCGTCCGGAAGCCGATTTGTTCCGCAGTCTGCCAGGCGCACTCAGTCCGCTCGGATCATGAACGCTGGGGCGTGCGCCCCGTTCATCCGTCCCATTCCCTCCAGCGCGTTCACAAAAGTTACGGCGTGCCAAGCGGGCAAAAATCCGGCAAATGGCGTTCGCGCGCGGTCAGGAGATCTGCCGTCTGCCCATAATCACGACCGGTGGTGAATAGGAGCGGCTAAGCACGAAAGATTTGCAAGATGCCCGCCGCAAAGCGGCGATCGTGGATTCTGGTGCGAAGCGCAACGGGTTCTGAGAAGCGGATTTGGACGTCTTTGCCAAGCTCTTTGAGTATGGCCTGGAACGGGGTCTGGAAGCCCAGGCATTTTCTCGGGGTGAGATTGGCGGTTATGACGATGTCCTGGATTTCCTCGTCGGACATTCGATCGATGGGGATGTGGCGCGGCAGCCAGCGTCGTAATCGACCATTGGCGTTTTCAACGCCGCCTTTTTGGCAAGAGGCGTAGGGGTCGCAAAACCATGCCGAGTAATGCCGGCGCCTGTTCTCTTCGGAGAAATCGGCGTGCTGCAAATGGCACGCGTCTACTATGGATCAAGACCGACAGCTTTGCAGTGAAGTCAATCGGAGAGCCGGATGCCGGAAATCGGCACGTCCGATTCGACAGCTCCAGCTCGCGGTCACGTCGAAAAACTGCTTGAAGCGGCGCGCCTTGCCCTCCTTCGGCGAGGCCTCGAAGCGCGCCTTTATGCTGGCATCGAGGCCCTCGATATGCCGACGCAATGTCGTGGTCGGCGCGACGCCCAGGATATAATCGAGACCGTTGGCCCGACACCAGTCGAGAACTTCTGGACACCAATAATGGCTGTCGTCACGCAGCAAGATGTGTTTGGCCAGTTGGCGGGGATCGCCCGCAGCAGGCGGCGCAGGAAAGCGCGGATCTCCTTGCCGCCCGGCCGTTTGGCGGGGCGAAGCACCGTCGTGATGAAGCAGCCCTCGCAGTCAAATACGACGATCGGCTGAAAACCATATTCGTCGTAATGCGCATTGAAGAGCCGCAATTGCTGGCCGCCATGAACCGCATCGAAGGTGTCGTCGATGTCGAGCGTGATCCGCCTCGGGACCTGCCGGAAGGACCCGCAATAAAGATCGACCATGGCGCGGCCCATGCGCAGAGTTGCGAGTTTAGAAGGCACCGTCCGTCAAATTAATTCCAAGCTTTTACATACTGCCTGTTTAAAGATTGTCTTCGCGCACCGTGTCTGCCCCCGAGATGAGTACCCAAGGGAAATAAAGGGGTGCCACGAAGCGTATGATCAACCAGGATACGAGAAGCGTCACGACGAGGCCGCCAAAGCTCTTCGTGATGCTGGTTTCAAGAGCGGTTGCGCCAAAGCACGTTGCTGTCCCAAGCCCCATGCCCAAAATGCCTTGGGAGTTTCGGGCAGTCAACATCCATCGGTAGATGCGGCCAAGCATAAGACCAAGAAAGAAAATCGGAAGCATCATCCCCGCCTCTCCAAAGTCAATATAGCTCTCAGCTATATAGCCCAGGCTGATCGATGTGCCTTGCTCCGTCCCGGCCACGCCAATGCGCGTATATTGCCTAGTTCGGATCGAATCGTCGATCGCCGACTTCTCTTGAAAGAACAGGCGAGGCATGAACGGCCGGCTCAAGGCATCGCCCCATATGGCTCCTCCTTCGTAGGGTACGGTCTGGGGCACGGTTTCAAGCACTACCGCGAAAAAATCCACGTAAGAGACCCGCTTGATAAGTTGATCAAACGCAGCAGCCAGTTGCTCGCCATCAAGTTGAGACACGAGGTCATCCAACTTTCTAAGTCGATCAACATAGTCAAATGTCACGACCTGAGCAAATCCCGGACCCCTTACAACGGATCTATACTCACCCTTGATGGCAGTCCACGTGAGAACGAACGTGAGAAGTGCGCCGCCCAGAACAGATAGCCCAATAAATTGTCTTACGGACGGCCGCACCCCGGCCACAAGCGCAAACAGCGTAAATAAGAAGACGGTCTTGAACTCGGAGAAATAGCTGCCGACCGACAGCACGAACTCGAGGCCAAAAGCTAGCGTAAAATAGATGCGGTTGGTGCCCGGTCTGACAAACGTGACGTAGGCGAGGATGAAAAAGAACGCCCACTTGACCTTGGCGAGGGCAACCAATGGTTGTGACAACTCTGGAACGATCAAAGAAACGCTTTGCGCCGTCGTCGCCACAAGCCAAGCCGCCCCATAAAGGTAGAACCACCGATTCGTGGTCTCGTACCTGTGCGCTACGTTTAGCGCCAACGCGGCGACTTCGGGCCGCCATGGACCGGCCCCTACGCGCATGCCCACGGCCACCACAAGTAACGCCAAGAGCGACAGGACAGTGGCCAAATTTACATTGCCGCCATATATTCTATATGGAGTTACCTCTGAAACGGTCACGCCGAGCCAGTTGGCATAGAATATGGCGACGGAGGCTTGAAGCCATTGATAGCCAAAGATGAACAGCAGGATAGGCGACTCTCCTGGTCGCCAGAGCAGCGAGCTTCCGATCACCAGCACAACAGCTGCCCCCAGGGCGAGGAGGCTATTGGCGCCGATCCCACTGAGCACGAACAAAGCTATGGTCGTCGGCGCTAAGGCAATTCGCAGCAAAGACGCAGAAGGACTTCGTGCGATCGCGCCTCGGACCGAATTCGGCGGCCTCATGAGACCCTCTCAAAACGCGGTGAGTCCTGCTCGGCTAGCAAATATGCAAGCGCTTTCTGCACGCCATCCGCAGCGGCGCAAACACTGTAAGCTGCAGATTTGGCGGCAATGGCGTCGGGACGGGGCGGCGAACACAAGACTTCGGTGAGGGCCCGAGATAGAGCTGCCACGTCTCCCACAGGGAACGCCCGTCCCGCAGTGCAGTCGCCTGTAAGATCGGGCGCGCAACCGCAAGAATCAGAAACGACAATTGGCCGCCCGCAGGCGAGCGCCTCGTTGCAGACGAGGCCCCAAGTCTCGCGGGATGATGATGATAGCGCCAGCACGTCGGCCGCGGCGTAGGCGGCTGGCATGTGCGTTTGGTTCTGGAAGCCGAGGACGTGCAGCGGAACATTCATCGCCGATGCACCGGACCGCAGCTCCTGCTCGAGTGGTCCGGAGCCGGCCACAATCACGTGAAGGAGCAGGCCCTGCGAGCGGACAAGAGCTGCCGCAGCGACAACGTCCAGCGGCTGCTTAAACGGGACAAGCTTTCCCGTAAACAGCACTGCCTTCTCGTCCGGACCGATCCCGAGCCGAGCCCGGAGCGCCGCTCGAGCCTCCGACGTAGCGCCGGCCGCGAAACGTTCAGTATCGACGCAATGCGGCGAGTGGAACAGGCGCTCCGCCGGGTAGCGGTAATGCTGGTAATAGGCGTTGTTGCGCTGGCCAACACAGAGGGCAGCGTCGAACAGGCGCAGGACGGCCGGATAGGTTACGCCCTTGACGAGGCGCTTAGCGAGACCGCGCGGCGTGTCGAGATGGCTGTCCCCCCGCACCATGACTGGGATGCCGCGACTCTTGGCGGCCCAGACGCCCTGCCAGTAGCTCTTCAGATTCCAGCCTGTGACTAAAAGCGCGTCGAACCGCCCGGAGAGCTTCTGGCCGATTTCCGGCGTGTCGCAGCCAACGAAGTGGTGCGAGCCCGGTTCGCGGGCGACGTTGCGCAGGAACTCGCACGAGTAGCCGGTCGTCAGATCGATGTCCCAGTCGAACGCCTTTCCGAACCCCGCGGCCGCCTGCTGAACCGGTGTCGCTTTGTGTGCGAAGAATACAGTGGTCTCGACCCGCCGCGCGATCTCGCGAAACAGGGGCGCGAAGTACTGGATTGGGTGCGAGGTGAGGATTGCGAGGGGCATCTAAAAGTGCTTCACTTCACCGAATTCAAGTGTTGCGGCGGCGTTTTCGAGGACTTTGGCGAAGTCGCCTGACACGCTGTATGCAGTGTAAGCGGCGTAGGTTGCCGGATCGGCTCGGCCGAAGCTCTCCGGAGTCGTCGAGAGTCGGATGAGCGCATTTTGTATGTCGGGGATCAATGCCGACAATTCAATCAAATCGGCAAAAGCGAACGCCTTACCGCCCCCTGCAGTCGCCAGAATGCCGTGTGCGCTGGAGAGATGATGAAACAGCGACACGTAGGGGCGCGCTGACATGAGCGCCGGGTAAATTTTGGACGCGGTATAGTGAGGCTCGTCGGAGCCGATCAGCAGCAGCCCCTGCGAGTTGGCCAGGATGTGCAGCGCCTCGAGGAACGGCACACGCTGGGGCGTTTCGGAGACCAGGTCGGCGACGCCCTCGTCTTGGGCGATCGCGCGAATGCGGTAAGAGTCATGCCGGTTGGGCTGATTGCTCGTGCCGACAAAGTTGAGCTGCAGCCGGGCCGCCAGTTCGGGATGTGATTGTTTCAAGCCGCGAACCGCCTGGAGCAGCGTGCGTATCAGCGGACCAGCCCGCGGAAGGAAGGTGCCGACATAGCTCAGATTGGCCTTTTGCGGATCAAGCCGGACTTGCGGCTGCTTGGGTGGTTTGGCCCGAAGCGCGTTGAAATCCTCTGCATCGCCGCCGATCGGGATCGCGGCCATGCGCTTGCGGTCGAGCCAAGGATAGCGCTCGGCCATTTCCTCGTTCTGGCGGTCCGACACGGACGTGATGAAATCCGCATGGCGGACTGCGTGCGGTTCGAGGGCGACGGCGAGCCGATACGCGAATCCGCCCTTGGACCATTTCGGTCGCGTCGCGCCCTCTCCGGAGACCCAGGGATCCTGGAAGTCCAGGGTGACGGGGATCTTCAGGTGTCTCTTGACCCAACCCGACAAAAGCATCGGATAGGGCGAGCCGGTGATCAGGATCGCGTCCGCTCGGGTCTCTGCGACGGCCTTCGCGATGGCGCGCCTGATCGGGACATATGCGCGAAGACCAATGTCGCCCACTCCCGCCAGTCTCGCCAGCCAGGCGGGGACTGCGTCAGCGCGGATCTGCTCCACGCTTTCTGGTACAAGCGCTGCGAGGGCGAAATCGGGCCGTTCGGTGTAGTGCGTTTCGGCAACGCGAATGATGACCGGCCGCCAGCCATGGGCCGGCAAATGCTTCGCCAAGTGGCGGGCGCGATGGACGCCGGCAAGCGTGGAGGGTGGGAAGTGCGGCGTGACGATCAGGACAGTCCGTAAGTTGGAGTTGTCCGGCGATGCCGTGGTGGAGAACATACTTACCCCCAAGCCTTGTCGGCCGCGAGCGGGCTTCGCCGGTTGACGAAGAGGAAGTCGGCCTGGTGCGCGCGGTTGTCCCGGCAGCGGGCGCCGAGCGACGCGATGTCGTGGAGATCGAAGTCGGCCTCGTCAAAGAAACGCACCAAGGTCGCGATCGGCGGCTCGTAGTCCTGGGTGAAAAATGAGACCTCGATCAATACGACCTCAACGCGTGGCAGGATTGCATGGGCGCCCAGCAGCGCTTCGAGCTCCCAGCCCTGAAGATCAAGTTTGAGGACCGCGCGATCCTCGGACCCAAGAGTGTTTTCGAACACGTTATCCAGAGTGATCACCGGGACAGAGACCGTGAAGCCGCTGCTGGCTTCTGTGCGCGCGACATGAGCCCCTGTGGTCACTGCTGCAGGATCGATCGCAAGTTCAAGTGATTGATCGCTCTTCGAACCTATTGCTGTTGCGTGCAGCGTGAAGCCAGGCTCCTTCGACAACGCTTCGAGAAACGGCAGGCACGCCGGCTGTGGCTCGAACATAAGGACTTCCGCACTTACACCAAAGATACGGTTAGCCAACCGCGCAAAGGCGCCGACGTTGGCGCCCCCGTCTATGATAACCTTCGGTGCGAACCCCCTGCGCTTAAGTGACTGAAGTGTCTCTTCGATGGCCTGAAATCTGTTCGCGTCACGCGCTCGAATGATCCGGTATGGCGTCCGGCAAAATGCCGCCTTAAGCAGGCTTTTCAACTCACACCTCCACTGTAGCAGGTGTCAACGCCCCTTCGACGGCGCGCAGAAACGAGTGCTTCTCGAGTTCCCAGCAATACCGTTCCTGCCCGAGCCGCCAGGCGTGGGCGCGGGCAGCGGAGAGGCGGTCTGGATCGAGAAGCAAGCGATCGAGGCCAGCGGCGAGCGCGGCGGTGTCCCCGACTGGGAAGAGCGTCATCGCTTCGTCGAGTTCTGGCGAGAGCGCCCGATGCGCGGCAATGTCGGACGCAAGGCTCGGCACGCCGCCGAGGAGGTAGCTAAAGAGCTTGTTTGTGATCGCGATCTGGCGGTTTCGGGTTTCGGCGAACTCCCCCACATAGCCCAAATCATACTGGGCTCCGAGCCGTTCCATTTCGTCAGGTGCCTCGGAGGCAAGAAAATGCACCCGGTCAGCAACCCCGTCGCGCTGTGCGAGAGCGCGCAATTTTTCTTCGTAGCCGGGCGCTGGCGATCCGCGCAGGTACAAGTGCGGTGCACTCGAGGCCCGTGCGACCGCCTCGACCGCGGTCTCGAGGCCGCGGCCGGGTCCGATGGTCTGGGAGAACCAGTACAGACTTGGGCCTGGCTCGGTACCCCCCCGGGACGTGGGCCCCGGGGGGGCGTTGCCACGCGGGAATACGTTGAGGACGACCGTCGGGCGCGGAATTCCGTACGTTTCGGTGTAGGCGTCGGCGATCATCGGTGAGGCGGCCGTGACATATGCGGCGCCGGAGAGGTAGCGACCCTCGATGGCGCGAATCATTCGCTTTTCGATCCTATGCTGGGGCGCATCCGGCAGATCACCAAGATGGAAGTCCTCCGCGTCAAACGCGTACTGCGCGTCTTGCCGGCGGGCTGCCCGCGCTGCTGCAGGGAGGGCTGCGACGTAGTGTGCGATGTAAAGGTCGGCTGGGGCGGACTCCGCAGCGCGGAACAAGCATTCGACCCGAGCGCTATGTCCGAGTTCTGCAAAACGGTAATTGGAAGCTATAAAAAACAGGCGTTTTGCGGCTTCTTGGCGAAGGCGTTCAGCCCACCAAGCCGATCGGCCACGGAACGTAATTATTTGCGTCTCGACGCCGAGATTGTTTCTGACATCGATATCTGCCTTCTCCTGTTGAGGCAAAGCCGGACTTGCGATTACATTTACCTGCCAACCTGCGATACGAAGCGCTGACGCTTCTTTAACGACCCTCGGGTTTGAAACCATGGAGCCAGGCGAAATAATACACACTCTCATCGTTCGGCATCTTTTATGGGGCGTTTTTGGTTGAACTGCTGAGAAGCTAATAGGGAACAACTCGTTATACCGGAGAGCCATAGATTAGCGAAAAACCGATTACCATCATATGTGGGACTGAACAGCTGGCAATTCGCCGCCGCCGCGGAGCAGCCATATCAAAATTCCAACATTTTCATAGTCGTAGTTATAGGCGCTCAAGAATTTCATCCACCATATTTCCAACAGCGGATCTATTGATGAAAGTGCGTGCCACGGGCCATCCAAGGCGCCATGCCCCTGAGCGGCGCGAAAGCGGGTTCGAAGCCCGCGCGCTGCAGCCCTTGCGATACAGCCGCTATCAGCGCGCAGCGATAATTTGACCACTGCGAGGCCTTGGCGGTCTCCAGAGCGCCATAGCGCATTTCGGCCAAGCGCTCACGATTGTCGAGGCACCAGACAAGCGCGTCCTTGATGGCACAGACATCGCCGGCCGGGATGAGCAGGCCGTTCTCGCCATGGCGGACCAAGTCCGACGCGCCCGCCTGGTTTGTGGTGATTACGGGAAGGCCGCGTGCGAAGGCCTCGGTCACCACCATGCCGAAGCCGTCGGAGAGGGTTGGAAAAATCAGCACGTCGGCACGACTGAAGGCCTCGAACAGAACTGGGCGGGGGACTGAGCCGTGGAAGGTCATGCCCACAGGGGCAGGCTTACAAAACCGGTCAGGCAAAGCAATCGCGCCATAGATGTCGGCTTGCGCACCGCTGCCCTTGCAGAAGCTCGTCCAAGCTTCCACGAACAAGTGGCCAGCTTTCCGAATGCTGAACTTTCCCGCCCATATCACCGAGAGGGGTGTTTGCAGGTTCGGCTGTGTAATAAAGGGGACTGCTGGCGGCGAAGCAAGGGGTACCACAAAGATCTTTTCCGGAGCCACGCCATACCGAACGTGTGAAGTCTTCGTCACGCTGGAGTTCGTGATAATCACGTCAGCAACGGCTGCTTCCGCGTCGCGCCTTGCCTGACGGCGCTCGAATTTGCTCCAAAAATAAAGCTCGTCTGTCTCAACCAACTCCGGGAAACGCGCCTTTTCTCGCCGCTGCAATTCCTCGAACGCTCGACTGTTTAACGACGGGAGATCCAGGATTGTAGCGATGCCGCGCCGTTCCGCCTCCTGAAAAGCCTCCAAAGCCGAATACTCATACGCGTAGACGGCACCGATGCCCCCCTTACCAAGCCGACGGCCGACCGCGCGTGAGAAATCATGAGACATCATGTCCCATACACTGTCGACGATGCGGCGACCTAGCCCGCCCTTAAACGCCAAGCTGCGCGCAACCTCCCAAGCCGGCCGTTCTTCGATCACGGCCTCGGGCAGGTACGTAATCGAGCGCCGTGACAGCTCTAGCTTGAACCGCGCCATTGTCGGAGTTGGCACGGCGCCAAGGAGGCGCCCGATCGCCCCGTTCTCCCGGAAGTGGAATGTGGTCATGAAAGCCGCAAGTGCACGCCGCTCAAGGAAGGCCAGCGCTACCTGTTGCGCGAAGTCGCCGTTGCCGGGATATGCGACCAGGGTGCGCATACTGGTCAGGCCGCCGTAGGCGGGGTAGCCGCTCTTTGTGCATCAGCCCAACCCGCGATGGCTTGCCGATAAACCGTTTCATACGCGGATACGATCACATCGCCGCTGTAAAGCCGTTCGACGCGCATCCGGCAGGCTACCCGATCGATCTGCGGCAGAAGGTCCACACATGCCGCGAGACTGTCGAGTCCGTCGCGCACAAAGCCAGTCACAGAGTCCTCGACTACTTCGGAGACCGCGCCCCGCCGCAATCCCAGCACCGGTGTTCCGCAGGCCATGGCCTCTGCCATGACCATCCCGAACGGCTCGTCCCAGAGAATCGGCATCAGCAGTGCTCGCGCGGCGCGGAGCAACGCATTCTTCTGCGGGTCGTCGACCGCGCCGACATAGTGGATTTGGCTGCCGTCGATGTGCGGCGCAACGGTCGCATCAAACCAGCCCTTTTTCTCCGGCGGGATGTTGCCGGCGATCACCAGGGCTGACCCGGCCCGTTTTGCGATTTCAATGGCAAGGTGCGGCCCCTTGATCTCCTCGACTCTGCCCAAGAATACCAGCGGCGCGTCGGCCAGAACCTTGGGCGCGAACGTATAGGTGTCGAGCGGAACGCCGTTGGATACAAGGCTCCAGCGCCCGATGTGCCTCACGTCCCGCATCATCCAGTCGCTAACCGCCGTGAAGGACAGCGTGCGGCGCGACAGAGCATGGCCAAGGCTGACAGTCCACGAGCTGATGGGGCGCCCGTAGGACATGATTTTCGGCACGGGCAGAGGCAGGATGGGCGTGAGATAGGCGATTCTCGAGAAACTATGGACTACTTCGAATCGGCTGCGCAGGACCTCCCGCGCCAAGGTGGCGGCGTTGCGCGCGGTATCGCCAGGCGAACGACTGTCGCGCCCGGCCCAGGGGATTAGGCGGCCTGCCGTATCGCTGTCTCGATGCGCGAAGACGGTGACAGTGTGGCCGCGCGTCACCAACCCACGAGCGAGCATGTCCACAATCCGCTCGATGCCGCCGTATAGTTGCGGAGGAACGGGGAGCTCAGGGTCGGCGGTGAGCGCAATATTCACGTTGCCCCATTGACCTGCTGCGCGCGCGTGCGCGAACCCCTGCGCGCGGCGCGGTTGAGCTTGAGTCTTTCAGCAAGCCGTTGTGCGCGGCGAGCGGCGCGCCAGCCTACAATCTTGCGCAGCTTGTGGAACCCAGGTGGACCATCGGGTGCGAGATCCGAGCCGCCAATTTCGGCGCCGCGGGCGCGGACCTTCGCCCGGAGGTCTGAGTGATCCGGGTAGTAAGTGTAATCGAAATCCTTAAGCATGTTCGCGCAGACACGTCGGGTACGTGGACTGTCTTCGGCGTCGAGCAGGTGTTGTGTACCAAGCATTAAGGAAAGGAAAGCGGACTCGACCGCGCGGCGTGACTTACTTCCAGACAGATTGTTCGAAAGGCCGGAACGGTAATATAGCCGCGCGCCCGCGGTAAACAGTATCTTGCTAGCGTGACACAAGACTCGTGTGAAGAATTCGAAGTCGTTGATGAGCGACAAACGTTCGTCCCATAATCCCGAGGCCTTCAGGACTCTCCTAGGGATGAGCCATAGCCCGCATTGCATCATCGGACGGGCGTTGTTCCAATCTTGCGTTAGCCAATCAACCGGGGCGGCATCTCGCCAAATAGGTAATGGAGGGAACACCGCCTCGTTCGGATCGTCGCCGTAAAATCGCGACCATTCCCCGATAGCAATGGCATCCGTCCCGCCCGCAAGGCTCTGCACCTGACGTGCGACATGGTCAGGGGCAAGGACGTCATCGGCATCGAAAAACTTAATCAGATCTCCGCTGCACGCCTTAAACGCACGGTTCGCCGCCGCGCATTGACCTTTGTTCGATTGGGGGATGACGCGCACGCCGCGCGCCTCGTAACGCGCAAGTATTTCCGCTGACCGGTCAGTCGATCCGTCATCAGTGACTATAATTTCGATGTTGGGATAGGTTTGTGAAAGCACGCTTTCGAGCGCCTGCGCCAAGAACTGCTCTGCGTTATAACAGGGCATGCACACCGACACTGTGGGTTGTTTCAGAATATTCACGTCGGTTTGCGCGCCATGATTTGAAATTCCGAGGCAAACACGTCTGATTTTAGACGCGAGCCTTCGGCCGCTAATGCGAGCGGAGGCAACACCAGATCGCACAATAGCTTCCGCATTACCGCGCGCCGCATGACGAGGGGCGCAAACGTGGCTTGTGACGTTGACATGGTTTGCCGGTCGCTCATGGCCATTCCCCGAAACTCATTGATTGATAATATCGGAACAGCCTAAAACACACAGAAACATTAGCTTACGCCTCGAAAAAGCCCGGCGAAGCCGCGCGCGTATTTTTGTGGCGTGATTTCAATATGCTGGCGTGGTCGGGATTGCTATAATTGACCTTAGCGCCTGACCGAATCCGCGGTGACTCGCCGGCCGCACCCGCGCTTTAAAGGCGCGCACCAGAAGCTCACGCACTCGCAGCGCTAAGCGGTAGTCTATTCGAACTAGGGTTTCGAACAAGCCGCGGTCTCCAATAGCAGTAGGGCCGGCCAGTTCGAGGGCCTTCGCTGCCGCCTTGTCCGCGAGCGGCCAATCAAGGAACGTGGCAGCACCAGCTGCCACGTTCCACAATTTTCCGGCAATCTCCGGGGCATACCGGTCCCCCGCCGCTTTTGCGGCCAAGCACATGGTCTGATATTGGGCGGCGACACATTCGTGGCCGCGCATGGCAGACACCGAATCCCCACGCAGGTAATTAATCACTTGCACATCCGAATCAGCTGTAAACTTGCAGCGGGCGAGTGCTAGGCGCAAATGGAGGTCGGGATCTTCGTTATAGCGCATCGCGTTGGCGAACCCCCCCGCCGCAAGAAACGCATCGCGCCGGTAGAGACCATGTATCGCATTAATCTGCTCCACGATAGCAAAGCGAACTGGATCCTGTTGCAACGCGGCCTTGTCAAAATGGCGTACGTAACAATGGAGGCCAGTCGCATGATCGCGGGTCTCGTAATCGAACAAGACCACGTCATGCTCATCCAAGACCATATAGCGCTGGGCGAGCGTTGTGAACCCGGGCAGCAACGCATCATCCGCATCGTGGAAATGCAGCCATTTGGCTTGAGTACGTTGTGCGAGTATGTTGCGCCCATGGCTGGGGCCGCGATTCGTTTCGCCACGGACTACCTGAGCGCCCATGTCGTGAGCGACTTGCGCGGTTCCATCTGTACTAGCGTCGTCGTAGACCCGGATTTCATTGAATGGTATAAATTGAGAATGAGCCGACTCGATGAGCCTCGGCAGGAACCTCGCCGCATTATAGGCCGGGACAAGCAAAGCCAATCCGCCATGGGGAAGGAATTCGCGCATTTCGTCGCCCTCGTTAGATGCTGATGCTGGAGCTTGGAGCACGGTTTTTTGATGGCTTCGTCACTGTGGCGGCTGCACCGGCTTGCTTGAGAGCATCAAGGGCCGCCTGTTTTGACGACCGGTTACTGTCATCAGCAAGTATGACAAAGCGCTCTGCGCATTGTTGAACTTGGCGAGGCGGGTGTTGCCGATTGGTGAAGCTATGCGGATTGACGCTTTTCCTCAAGTTAGTTTTTTTCATCGTTTGCCTGATCTGGTGAGCAGTCAGCGCAGTGCCGCGCCAGCCAAAAGCTCGACGCTCGTCAAACGCAACAACTCAGCTGCAATTTCGGCCGGCGCATGACGCTCCACTGCTTGCCTATCGAGAACTCGACGACGCGCTCGGGTTGACAGCGATGGCGGGTAAGGTGCTCGCTGACTTTCGCACGGGCAAAAATGGCCGACAGCATTGGCCGGGTTGTTCCGGCCGTCGGTTTTTGGTCGCCTTGCTGGCGCTTGCGTCACGATCCGGCGATGCGCTGGATCGTCGGCGGCAGAGCGGCTCAGGGCTGTGCGGCTTCGCCGAGCCAGATGGGCTTGAAGTCCGCAACCGCGCGGTCCGTCAGAGTCTTTGCGCCGGCCAAGGAGGTGACAAAGAAAAGCTCATCCGGCCGCACCGCCCGACGCAGATAGTCGGTCGGGTTCGCGCCCATTCCATGCACGAGACCGCGGAACTCGTCGATCACGCGGCGCAACGCAACGAACAAAGATTGCCCGCCCAGCCCCTCGATTTGCCGGATATCATGCATGGCCTCTAGCGCGAGGAATTTCGCCTGCTGCCGCTCCTCGGATAGCGGGTGCGAATAGAATCCAGTAGCACAAAGACCGTCTTCCGCCAGCACTGGGAGAAGTGTCACACCGGACCCCTGGGGCCCGAACGGCCATAACTCCGAGCGGCGGTTGTGGGCGCAGTAGAAGAACACGCGCCCCTCCTTCAGGCCCACCGTTTCAATCGCCTCGCAGACAGCCGCGCTTGCGAAGACGTGATCAGGATGCGGATCAAGCTGCGGATGCGGCGTTACAATGATTGTCGGGTTCGTTTGCTTTATGATGTGGCTGAGGTCGCAAATCAACGATCGCCAGGTGCACGCCACCTCGTCCTTATTGGTAAAAGGCGACTGATTGAGTCGCCGCAAGCCAACGAAATCCATCTGGTCTGCGTCGCCGACACAAAAATCCCGGTCCGGCTGGGAATGCATGTCCTGCAACCGGCCATCGGGGAAACAAAGGTTGATCGCGCGCCCCCACTCCACATTGCCGAGTCGGGGAACCGTCAAACTGTCCCACACGCGTATTCTGCCGACGACCGCCCTCGGCAACTCAATCCCTGATCTCCCGCGGCCATCGTAACGCATCGATTTGCCGCCCGTAGTCAGCGTCACCACCGTTGCGTTGGTGTCGGAATAGAGTCCAAACGCGGCGATCTCGGCATCGTCCGGGTGCGGCGCGACCACCAGAACGCAATCTTCGGACGATATTTTCTCGCAGGACACATGTAAACGAGCTGTTTCCCCCCGCCATGTAAGATTTCGACCGCGAAGTTGCACCTTGCCGCCCTTAAAAGCCGTTACGGCCATTAGCCGGCTGACGTTGAGAAACCGAGTCCCGCGCACGCCGCGTTCAAAGTACTGCGTGTCCTGGAAACCCGCGAATGACATTTCAACGGCTGGATCAACCACCTCTCCGCGCGCCGTCGCGTAAACCTGCAGTTCGAGCACTCCGCTTGCCACACCTGCTTCCGCCTCCGGAAGCACGAAACTCTCCTGATCGCAGCGAACTGGGATTGCGGCAACCGTCGGCCCCGCAAAACCCGAGGTGCAGTCCTGCTTCGGATTGTAGGTTAGCTGCCGACTGTAAACGCGCCGCCGCCGCACGAACAGCATTAGAGCGAGCGCGTCCTCTACAGCTGCGGTTAGTTTTCGAAAAGTTGCACAATTAGCTACTGGCAGGGAACGGATCATGGCGCGACTGGGCGATCTCAGGAGTGAGAATTGGCGCTCCCGCATGGCGCATGCGGAATTGGAGAGGAAAGCATGTCAAACGTAAGCGTGTGCCGATGACCGCGCAGTTGGGTCAGGAGGCTGGAGCTTGCGCTTCGGGTGGTGTCCTGTTCCAGGCAACAATGAACGCGCTTGAATAAGGTATTGAGACGATTCACAAAAGCGATTCTTCGTGCCAAACGAAAGATCGCTTTGAGTCTCTCCAGTGATTTCATGATGTTTTTGAGAGCCTTGCGATTCTGCGCGTCATGAGCCGGATCATGGCGAGTTTGACAAAGGCGAGTTGCGTACAGGTAAGTTTCTCGAAGTCCTTGGCGAGGCGACGATAGCTCCCGAGCAACCGACGGTCCGCGCCTCGATCCAACGTTTGGGCAAAGCCACGAAACCCTTCGCCGTAGCCGGCGCGCTTGGCCGCCGCCCATGTCTCGTCGGCGCTGTAGCCGCCATTAGGCGTTTCAAGAATACACGAACCCTCGCCGCACCTCTTTCAGCAGCGGCAAGAAGCTGTCGCGGTCTTGCACCTTCGCCGGCGCGACCGAGACGCTGAGCATCAAGCCCTGCGTATCGACCATGGCGTGGCATTTCTTGCCGTTGAACTGTAGAGTCGAAGAGCGGCGCGGTTCTTGAGCCGTCGGCCCAAGCCCGTTTCCCCCTCCCCGCTCATCAAACCGGACGCGCGGATTTACCGCATTCGGCTTTCCGACTGGCTTCATCGTCAGGCCCACGGCGGCGACTGTCCGCGCTCGCGACGAAGGCATCGCACGGCCAATTCCCCGAAGACATGCTCACGGGAGAACTGATCTGTGCAACGTCCTTGCTCTTTGTGCCGTTTGCGAAGGAAGTTTCTCGCGCGGTCATAGACATGTTGATCGACGGCTTCGATACGCCGAGGCGACGGCGCCATAGTAGAAGGACCTGGACCAACCGCCCAGACGGCGGTTCAATCGCGTTCGCACTTCAGGCCAAGCGCCCTTATTACCCGGCGTCAGCAGCGCGCCGATTTTCGGCTTGATCCGCCGCACGCTCTTCTTGGACGGGCTTGCGCCCAGATACTACCGACCACCGTTGGGAAGGTGGCGTGGTCCCAGCGAATAGTCAAGAAAGTCGAAGCCCTCACGCCGGGCGTCCTTAACCAAGGTTTTCGCCTCGTTGGGCGTCAGCCCGAGTTTCGTCATCGCCGCCTTCGTCCAGGTCAACGCCTCGTCCGCGTGACCACGCCTGAGGATAACGAAGTCGTTGGCATAAGAGACGATGTGCGCACAAAATGTCTCGCCGCATCCAGTGAGACGCCAATGCTTCAGAAATCGGTTCATGTATCCCCCGACTCAATTAAAGAGCCGGGAGAAATTTCTTGCGGTTTGGTTGGATGGATTCTGTTGCGCGCATGATTCAGTCTGGCTTCCTCAGCGAAGAAGATCGCAAGGCGCTTACGGCGTGGCGCGCGACGGGTCTTCGCCTTGCCGGGTAACGCGGCGTGCGAATGCCTTGGTGCTTTTGGACGAAGGGTAGAGCTGTCAGCGAGCCGCCCATGCGCTGCTCCTTGACGACGACACGATCCGCGGCTGGCGCAAGCTCTTCGAGCAACGCGGGATCGAGGCGTCACCAGCTTCGATGTGGGCGGGCGCGCAAGCTATCTGAGTGTGAAGCAGGAGGACGATTTGAACACCCGCCGAAGTGGCGCGGGCCAGCGTGAAGGCGTGGCGAAGAGTGTCCTCGCGACAGATCTTGTCGTTGAGCACGTAGAAGCGGAAAGCGGGCTCCGCCTTCGGGTCCTTTCCTCCGCCGGAGTTACCCGGCCTCGACGGCATACGCCCCTGTCCGACTCCGATGGGGTCGATGGCGGTTTCAGATTGGGCGGTCGCATCGCTGCGAGGAACCTTCAGAGCTTTGGCTGCGAGTAGACGCAGGAATAATCAAGAAACGCGAACAACACGGGAGATTCTTCATGGAGTAACATATACATTTAGGGGATCCGATTTTTTATTTTGTGTTAATCAATAAGGCGTTGGCCACGACAAACAACTCTCCTTCTGTTAATATACTGTCCGTATACGTTGCGATAAATCGAAATCCGAAATTAGTCAAATAGTCTGTTATTTCGTTTAAGGAGCCGCCTTCTGTTCCTGGACGTAATTTAAAATCATTGAATTCAAAATAAACGAAGTCAACCGCATTGGTTGAAAGCATTTTTTCCGCACCTTTTAATACATTGAAATCATGACCCTCCGTATCAATTTTTAGGACATCAATACGTTGAATTTTATTTTCAATACAAAATTTATCGATAGTGCTTGTGCTAACGGATAATTCAGTTGCTTTGAGTTCTGCGCGTCTCGCATACCTAGTGTTGGGCGTCAGGCTATTCAACACGCTCGCGTCCTCTCCGTATTCTCCGTAGTCGTAAAAAGTTTGTGTGCCCGAAGTATCGCTAAAAGCTAGTTGGATCGGGAAAAACCGATCGCTTTTTATATTATTCTTCAGCTTTTCGAAGGTCACTCGATGAGGCTCAAAGGCAAAAACACGGCAACTATCAAATTCTTTCAATAATTGTTGAGAAGTTGATCCCACGTTAGCACCAACATCAAAAACACATTGTACAGGTTTACTAAAAGCGATACTAAGGTTTTTGACATCACTCCATATATCCAATCCGCAGGGGTGGTGCCGTACGTTGCGAATTACATAACCTAGCCTTTTAGCTGTAAGTTTAACTAAATTTTTCATAGCGCTCGACATTATGTTTCGTCTCCTCAAGATTTTTATAACTCACACAATTCCACAACGCCTCTGAGCGTTACCGTCCGCTTCAATAAAATGCTGTGATGTGCTGATCTACCCCCGAAGGAGAAAATGATCGCTGTCTGACCACCATCGGCAGCAAACTGGCCACCTCCAAAAAAGAACCGTCTGTAAGATTCTGTAAGATTAAGTACAAGCTACTACAGCTGTCTAGCCTGTTGGTCGTGCTGGCGCTTGACCGTGGCGCTGCGCATCAAGACCGGCGTCGCAGCGGCGCGGCTCCATCCAATCCCAATCAACAAACGCGGCCCACGGCGCACTCGCGCTTCGCTCTGGCTCTCGGCGCGCTGTGTAAAATCGTGGCTTCCGAATGCCCCTTCCTCAAACGGCTCCTGTCGCCGAAGCTTCGAAACTTCGAAACTTCCTGCTAACCAATTGAAATCCATAGCTGTATCAATCAGAGGAGAGTACCACGCCCCGGACCCTACTTATCGCCGGAGCAAACAAGGGAGGTCAACTCCCATATGTGAGGTACGAGCACTCCCTTACCCTCCCATCCAGGTGCACAGTTCCGTGATGTTCCGAAGAAAGGACTATCGGCCAATTGAAACCTCCCCGCAACGTCGATGAAATCTTCAATCTCTCCGGCGCGTCCGAGAAACAAAGAGTACATGTATTCGCTCCCGGATAATGGAACCTCTTTGATAGTGCAGGTGCAGAGGCTCCTCCCCCCCCTTATAAGAGGAAGCGATGACATTGACGCGTCTGTATCACAAATAAAGAGAATTTCACCGTGTCGGTTTAAAATGACGATTGAGATGCTAGAGGGTGCGAGCGCGCTATCCTTTGGACCAACTATCTCAAGTTCAAACTTAAGCGACTTACCTGTGATGATCGATGTTTCACTCGGGCTTGCCGGGCCTACGCGCGCTGCTACGAAGCGGAATGTGCCCCTCCCCCGACGTCCTTCGACCTGCTGGAGGCTGCTTCTATCGGAAGGTTCGCCTACCTTCAGATGTCTAGAAACGGCATCTCCCGTGCTCCCATCAAAAATGACTGCGCCCCCGCGCAGCAAAATCGACCGTGAGCACAGGCTCTGTAAAGCCGCCATATTATGGCTTACAAACAATACCGTCCGCCCAAGCTCCGCCACGCCCTGCATCTTTCCGAGGCACTTCTTCTGGAATTCGGCGTCGCCAACGGCGAGCACCTCGTCGACCACCAAGATCTCCGGCTCCAGATGCGCCGCCACGGCGAACGCGAGGCGCATATACATACCCGAAGAGTAGCGCTTTACCGGTGTGTCGAGAAACGTTTCGATTCCGGCGAACGCGACGATTTCTTCGAACTTCCGCCGGATCTCGGCGCGAGCCATTCCGAGAATTGCACCGTTGAGATAAATGTTCTCGCGGCCGGTTAGCTCCGGGTGGAAGCCGGTGCCAACTTCGAGGAGGCTTGCAACACGGCCTTGGATCGTCACGCGGCCTTCGCTCGGCTCTGTGATACGCGAGAGTATCTTCAAGAGGGTCGACTTGCCGGCGCCGTTGCCTCCGATGATGCCGACCACCTCGCCGCGCTGGATCTCGAACGAGACGTCTCTGAGCGCCCAGAATTCCTCGGTCTCATCGCCGGCTATGAGCGGCCGGCCGCTCACCATGTCCCACGCCGAGCGACCCCAGCCCCGCACGGTGCGCCAGATCACGTCGCGCAGGGCAGTGTAACGATCGCGCTCGGCTTGATGACTGATGATGTATTTTTTTCCGAGACCTTCGGTACGGATGACAACGTCCTTGGCCATTACAGGAGATCCGCGAAGATGCGTTCTGTCCGCCGGAAATAGCCCACCCCGATCCACAGGAACGCTGCTACTACACCGAGGCTAAGGCAGAAACCCGGCGGATGAAGTCGGCTTTCACCCCCGAGGAGACACCAGCGGAAGCCATCGATGATGCCGACGACAGGATTGACGCTGTAAAGGAGGCGCCACTGTTCGGGCACCACGGCGCTGGAAAATCCGACCGGCGAGACATAAACCCCGAACTGCACGATGAACGGAATGATGTAGCGGAAGTCGCGGTACTTCACATTGAGGGCGGTGATCAGCAGCCCAGGGCCGAGGCTCGCCAGCACCGCCAGCAGGACAAAGGCCGGCAAAACCACGATCCGCCAGCCCGGCAGAAACCCGAACCACAGCATCAGGACGAGCAGCAGAATGAAGGTGACGGCAAAATCGACCAGCGCCACGACGGCCGAAGACGCCGGCATGATCAGCCGCGGGAAATAGACCTTCCCGACGAGATTGGCGTTGCCGACGAGGCTATTCGAGGCTTCGGAGAGGATTGTGGCGAACAAGAACCAGGGCAGCATGCCGGCAAAGACGAGGACGGGGTACGGCGCCGAGCCGTCGCTCGGCAGATTCGCAATGCGCCCGAAGATGACCGTGAAGACGATCATCGTCAGGAAGGGCCGCACCACCGCCCAGGCGACGCCGATCACCGTCTGCTTGTAGCGCACCGCGATGTCGCGCCAGGCAAGAATCGCGAACAACTCGCGATAGTGCCAAAGGTCGCGCCAATAATAGCGCTCGGCCCGGCCAGCCTCGAGGACGAAGACGCGGCGATTGGCGGAAGGCTCCGGCGCGGGGCTGGCTTCCGGGCGAACCGGCGGTTCAGGAGCGTCGAGGAGACGCGTGGTCATGCGGAGACCCGCCGAATGACAGCGTCGATCCGCGCATCGAAAACCGTACGGCCGAACCGGGCCCGCACGCGGTTGGACAATTCGGGCCGCGGCGCGCCGCGCAAAGCAATCGCCCGATCAAGGGCCTCCTCAAATCCGTCGTCTTGCACCGCGAGGCCAAGATCGCCATCGGCCATCGCATCGCGGACTCCGCCGACATCAACCCCAAGCACTGGCGTTCCGCAGGCCATTGCCTCCAGGAATACAATGCCGAAGCCATCGCCGGTGCTCGGCATGACGAAGAGATCGGCCGCTCGATAAAAGTCTACCAACTCGCGGTCCGAAACGCGGCCAGGGAATCGGATCATCGACGCGACCTCGCATTGTGCCGCCAAGTTCTGCAGGCGCTCGCGGTCGTTACCTTCGCCCACGATCACGTACACGATGTCCGGATGCTGATGCCGCAATCTAGGGAGGCATCGGATGACTCGATCGTGGCCCTTGTGCTTCTGGCGGCCGTCTAAGCGTCCGACGGTCAGAAGCACCGTCTTCTCCTCTAAACCGTGTGGAGTTCGAATTTTTTTTGCGTCTGCGATGCTGAATTCGTCACGATAGGTATTTCCGACGACGACGACCCTTTCAGGGTCGATGTCGGACCAGGATAGCAGCCGCGCGCGAGTAAACCGACTGACGCACAATACCAGATCCGCTTGGGCAACGGTGTAGCGATTCCAAGCCTCAGGCGCATTCCAGGCATCGATCCCGTGCGTCTGCAAGATGAGGCGCGCACCATGTATGCGCGCGATCAACGCGGCGAGCGGAACAAAATTAATATGCCCGCAAAAGACGATATCAAAACGTCGCAGCATCGCGTGCGCCAACACTCCGAACACGAACCCGACCAGGCGGCCTCGCGGATTGATGATACGCAGTCGCCGTCTCGGTCCCCTCGGCGCCGATGTTTCGCGCCGAGCGACCACCATGATGTCCTTGATTTCTGGATTCTTCCGTAAAGCGTCGAGGAGGTCGCAATTGTATTGGGCGATGCCACCGTAACCGCCGTACGCCTCGGTCACTAGCGCCAGGACGGAGACCGGCCGGGGAGCAAGCCTAACCGGGTCGCGCAACAACACGGCCTGCAAGTTGTCCTATGCGCGCGCTTGGAATCTCGCTCGGCCAAAAAGCTCAAGCACTCTTCGAGCGAGGCGATCGCCGCGATCGGTTTTCTGGAGTACGCTGGCGACTGACGTTGTGAGCGCTAAATTCCCGCTCGGACGAAGCGCCGTGCCGAGGTCTCCGTCCGCCAGCGCATCCTTCGCGCCGGCCACATTAAGACCGAGCACTGGCGTTCCGCAGGCCATGGCTTCGAGGAACGCGATGCCGAATCCTTCACCTGTGCTCGGAAGCACGAACAGGTCGGTCATGCGATAGCGGTCGGGAAGCGCCTCCGGTGGCACGGGCCCAAGAAAGCGGATGCGGTCGGCGACGCCGGTCGAGGCGGCCAGCGCTTCGAAGCGCGGACGATCGTCGCCATCGCCAACGATCGGGTAGACGACTCCCATTAGCTGCCGCATTGTGGATGCGCTGCCGGGTATGAAGACGTTGGCGAAAGTGTTGGTAGGACAATGACGCGTTCGGGCGCGATGCCCGCCAAGGTCAGCACCTTAGCCCGGGTGTCGCGGCTGACGGCAAGGATCAGGTCGGCCCCTCGCAGTTGCGCCGTTGCAGCGCCAACGGTCGTTGCCAGACCTCGATCCCATGGCCTGTACGCCGAGCTTCGCCCGCGCAAGCCGCGCGACGAGCGCCGCCAGCGGAGCGACGTCAACGTGGCCGCAGAAAACCATGTCGTATTTTCGGCCAACGAAGCGACGCAATACAGCAAGGATGAAGGCGACCGGCCAAAGCGGGCCGGTAGTTGCGAGACGCCGTTGGGCAGAGGCCCCACGGGATCCGGCGCGAGGCGGGGTAAGACATCGATGCGATGCCCACCAGCTGCCAGCGCCGTGATGAGATCGCGATTGTATTGCGCGATGCCACCACTCCCACCAAACGCGTCCGTGACGAGAACGAGTATCGTTGCGGCTGTCACGTTGCTGCCGGCAAGGCTGATGAGGAAAGCGCATGGAGCACGGTTTGTGACCATCGACGCGCGACTAAGCCCTCTGGGAATCCGATGCGTGACACACGGTCCTCGCCATTCGCGGTAGCTAGCCAAGCGTCGGTCGGCACGCCGAACCCCGTCTTTGCGCGTGTGACAACTGCCTGGGGCAAGGCGGCTCGTGGTGCCTGGGCGAGAGCGGCTTTCCCCTGGCCAGCCTTCAAGGTCCTCACAGTCGGTGCGAGCCTCTCCAGCAGCGCGAAGTCGACCAGTGGGGCGCGGATTTCGATGCCGTGCGCCATACCCGCCCAGTCAGCGTCGCGCAGTAGCTGGTCGCGCATGTAATGGCCCGACTCTAGAGCCGCGATCCGTGCCATCCGCGTTCCGGGGTTTGGTGTCACTGTCGCCTGGAGCCGTCGCACGGGGCGAAGGCGGCGCAAGCCCTCTCGCGCAAGGTCGGGGTCCATTAGGCTCTGAATTTCGTGCGGCAGGAACAAACCTCGCCCAACCAGATAGGCGCCGGAATCGCTGTCAGCCCATTCCAGCAGCCCGAGCACCTTCGGTTGACGGGCGGTGAAACTCGGCACCATGACCGCAAGGATGGAGCGGGCCACGCGCGCAAGGCCCGGAATTCCCGCCAACGGCCCATAGAGCCGCCGCCAACGCGGGATGTCCTGAAAGCTCGGACAGCCGGCCAAAATTTGATCGCCGCCGAGTCCGGAAATCGCGACCTTCAGACCCTGCTCACGCGCCGCCTTGGCGACGAACCAGGTTTTGATCCCATCGATCGAGGGCTGGTCCATCGCATCCAGAATGGCCGACAGATCGGCGTGGAATTCTTTCTGACTGATGCGCCGGACGACATGGCGCGCGCCGTAAAACCGGGCGACTTCCAAGGCAAGGGGCACCTCGCCCTCCAGTGTTCCCTCAAACTCTTCGAACCCGACGGTGATGGCGCGGATGTCCTGCTGGCCGGCGTCGCGCATCAGCCCGGTGAGCGCGCCCGAATGAATCCCGGCCGAGAGGAATACACCCACCTCGACATCGGCGAGCAGGTGGTGCCTAACGCTATCGAGCACGCTTTCGCTCACCTGCTCGACGAGCGTCGTGGCATTCGATTGTACGGCAGAGTGACCGAGCGCTTCGACGATCCGCGCATAGGGCTTGGGCTCGCGTGGCGCCAGCCGATCGACGATCATCGTATGACCGGCCGGCAGCGCGCGAAAGTCGCGGTAAAGCGTGAACGGCTCAGGCACATGGCCCCAGAGATGGAAGCCGACGAGGCCCGCCGGCTCGGGATCGCGGCTGACCTTGCCGCCGGCTAGCAGAGCCTTCACCTGGCTCGCAAACCGGAATGTCCAGCCGTCATTGGCGTAATAGAGCGGCTTGATGCCGTACGGGTCGCGTGCGAGGAACAGCTCGCGCCGGAGATCGTCCCAGATCGCGAAGGCAAACATGCCGCGTAGCCGATCGACCATCTTGGGTCCGTCGAGCGCATACAGGCGCAACAGCACTTCGGTGTCGCAGTTCGACCGAAACGTGATGCCTTGCGCCTCCAGCGTCTTACGAAGCGCCGGGTAATTGTAGATCTCGCCGTTGAAGGTGACGACGAAGCGGCCATCGGCGCTGACCATCGGCTGAGCGCCGGCCTCCGACAGATCAAGAATAGATAGGCGGCGGTGCCCAAAGGCGCAGCGGCGGTCCTTGCTCCACCACACGCCGGCTCCATCCGGACCGCGGTTGCGCATTCCATCCCGTGTCGCCAGAAGCTCAGCCTCATACGGCTCCGGAGCCGGTGGGTTGTAGGCGAAGATGCCGTTTATACCGCACATTCAGATGGTTCCAACCTCCGCCTTCGGGAAGTTCGATTTACTAACTGCACGCCGTGCGCTGTGCGAACGATTTCGTTCAGGTCCGCGATTAGCGGTTGCCAGTCCGGGCGCTCGCGCACTTGCGATGCATCGCTGACCGGGGTTGCGGGATCTCCCAGGCGGCGAGCGCCGATTGCGGCCGGCACATGGACCCCGGGGTGATCCGTTCAAAACTCCTGATCACGTCGCGGACCGAGAAACCGCGACCGTTGCCCAGGTTGTACGCGCCAGTAGAGGTGCCGCCCTCCAACGCTTGAAGCGCCCTCACATGAGGGTCCCCAACGCCGGTGACGAGAATGTAATTGCCAGCGCAGGTTCCATCTGCCGTGTCGCGATAGGCACTGAAGATCGTGACGTTCGGCCGACGGCCTAACGCTGCGTCGAGGACAGGCAGGCCGCAGTAATTGTTGCCGGTAGCGTCCGTTACCCCGTTACATGAGTTTCGCATCCTCGATCCAGTTGAACCCGGCCTCCGGGCGCAATCGGCTTTCGATATGGTAACTGGCCAGCCGCAGGGCGCGAGGATCTCCAAAGCCACACGTTTTCTTGTCAAGTCGTCGTGTTTCGCCACAATCATCGTTCATCGAATCCCCTCTCGACTGAAACCTCCGAGCTATAACCCACCTTCCGGTAAACCGCATGCCACCGTTCGGCGAAGTGCTGCACGCCCAGCTGATCGAGCGAGGCGCGCGCCGCCTTGCCGTGGCAGGAGGCGAGCGCCGGCTCGGTCACGTAGCGCTCGAGCGCCGCGGTCAACCCCTGCGCGTCCCTCTGGGCCACGACGAGACCGTCAAATTCGTGCCTGACGAGTTCGCGCATGCCGCCGCTGGGGAAAATGACAGAGGGTATCCCTTCCTGCTTCGCCTCCGGGACGACCAATCCGTATGGCTCGTCGGTCAGGGTAGGCGCGACATGAACGTGGCAGCTCCGCAAGAGATCAGCCACATTCTCGACGAAACCCAGGAAGTGCACCCGCGCCCCGACGCTGGCATCCGCACTGACTTGGTCACGCAGCGCCCTCGCCCAGGCATCCCCTTCCCAGCTCGAGATGCGCCCTGCAATGAGGAGACGGGCATTGCCATGACGCAAGGCGATCTCGCGAAATGCAGTTATCAGCACTTCGACGCCCTTGTTGGGGGTGATCTGGCCGACAAATACGAACCGAAAGGCACCCTCTGCCATCGCCGCCAGAGGGAGCTGCGTGGGAGCTGAGGCCTCCCGCCGTGGCGCAGGCGCGTAGATTACGCTGATCCGGCCGGCCTCTACGCCCCGACCCTGCAGCTCCTTCTCGACGAACGCGCTGTCGGCCACGAAATAGGCGGCACGCTTTCTAGTGAACGCCCAGACCGCACGAAAGAACACGTTGTGCAACGCTAGGCGATCTCCGCATCGATAGACCAGGGGTAGGTCCGTGCGCTTCAAGGCCCAGATGAAGTTCGCGACGAGAAAAGGATTGAAAGCGTGAATGTGAGTGGCCTTGAAATCCGTGATGATCCGGGCAAGAGCCCGGTTTGAGCGGATGAATGCTCCGGGATTGCGGCGAACGGCGTGAAGCATCCATCCCTTTCGGGGATAGTCGATATAGGGGACTGGCGCCCAAGCAATGCCGCGACAGCCCAGATCCTTACGGATTGCCAGCAATTCCGGCCATTCTTCATCCCGGATCACACACAGCACCTCACATCCGCGTTCGCGCAGGCAGGTCAGCGTCTCCAGATTGGCTCTTTCTTGCCCGAAGAAGACGCGCGATCCAAAAAGGGCGACGATCCTGATCCGCTCGATCATATCCGCTGGCTCCGTCAGGTGCCGACACTGCGCCGCACGGGCGAGACAGCCAGCCTGCGACGTATTGCAAATACACAGATTTTTTCATGCGCTCAATCGCGGGACAATCAGTCTGATTTGATCTCGTCTCGCCCGATAAGGCCGATTGTGGCCCCCTACGGCGCGTGAAGACTTCACCGTGCCGGGTCAATAAAGCGGCTGGGGGTTCTCCTCGGCGGAATCGCGCTGATCATTTAAAGAGCTCCCTAAAGAGCTCACCAGGCCGCGCGCGAAATCGCAGGAAGCGACGCTCACAGACATTGGCGCTCACAAACATACTCACAAACATATAAGAGGATCACTTCATGAGCGAGCCCAGCATCCGCGCCGCCCCAGCCTTCGGATCGCCATCATTGCGCCGGTGCCGCTACCTGGCGCCAGGGCCGCCGCGGCGTCCATCAAGACTTCTCGTCGCTCGAAGCTGGGAGCAGTCATTCAGCGAACGCCGATAGAAAGAAACTGGAAAGCGCGGGTCGGTCGCGACGGGCCGAATCCGCCGCCCGTCGCCAAACGCGGCGCCAGTCCAAAAAGCATCGCCCTGAGGAATCACGCGCCAGCGACCGCCAAAAATTCGCATGCTACCGCACTTCGGGTGAAACGCTCCCCCAAAGCCATGCTTCGTCGCCTCGCCCAAACCATACCCCGCCGGCGATGCGAAAGAAAAAATCAGGCCGCTGTCAGATTGGCCCGATCCGTCAGGATTGGCACCTGGCCGCCCATGATATTCAGCAGAACGCGAACGCGCTCCTTCCCGTCGAGCCGCTCCAGCACGCCAAGAACCTGCGCGAAGGGACCGGCCACTACGCGCACCTTCTGCCCCGGTTGGAGGCCGCCATCGAGCCGCACCAGGCCCGATTCGTCGACGGTCGCGAGCAAGGCCTCCACAACGCCCGTCGGGACCGGCGTCGGGCGATCATGCGCGCTGATCAGCCGCGCCACCCCAAAAGTCCCGTTGATCGAGCGCCAACGATCCCGCTCGGGATCGAGGACGACGAAAATGTAGCCAGGAAAAACCGGTGCGATCACATTGCGCAATTGGCGGGCATGGCGAACCGTCTTGTGGAAAGACGGCAAAAAACTCCTGAGCCCTTGCCCGCCCATGTGAAGGCGGGCCAATTTTTCGCGGTGACACAGAGTCTGGGCGACAAACCAACGCTCGCCGTCGCGCAATTCTGAATAGGTTTCCGCGACCTGTCCGACATGGCCGAATCCCGGACGCGCATGTTGCATATTTTTGACTGAGACGACCACTGCCTTATGCGGTCCCCCGGCTCACTCGCGACCCCATCAAAACCAGTTTGATTCCGGTTCGGAACTTCATGCGATGTCCCCAGTTACGTGCCCGCCGAGCTTCGCCGACATCTAGCTGAAAGCGCTTCCCATTCAGATCGTCACACTAGAAATGTGGCGGCGGAAAGGCGATTTTTAACTAAGGGTTACCTTTCGGCCTAAGCCGTGTCCCCCACCGGGTTCCTACGCGTATGCGAGCGGATGCGTTTACGTCGGCGCCGGCGTCGACGCAGGCCCGACCACCAGGCCTCGCGACGATCGTCCACGGGCGGCGGCTTGAACTGCACGGCCGCGCAGAGCGCGAAGACAGACCCTAGCGCGATCGTGCGCAAGGGATAATCCACGAGCGAATGCAGCAACAACAGCCACATGACAATGATGCCCGCGCGCGCTTGCCATCCATCGGCCTCCATTTCGCCGACCACCGCCCGGCGCGTGGAGAGGCAAAGCCAAACAACGAAACCCAGCAGAAGGGCCAAGGACGCAAGCCCGCCCTCGAGCAGAATCTCGAGAAGGTCGTCGTGGGCGCGATTGACGAATTGAGGAATGAGATCGACAACTCTCTCGTGCAGCGGATAGACGCTCGGAAAAGTCCCAAATCCCGACCCGAACGGAAAATAACTCCAAAGGGCGCGCCATGTAACGGCGGTGAGCGTCCAACGGGAGTCCTCCACGACATCCTGGGTCGCGAAACGCTCCAAAATCGCCGACATGCCCAGGCCCAACATCAGGGGGAGCAGCATCAGTCCCAGGCCAATGGCGAGCCCAAACGCCCGACGGCGTCCCAATTTGGCGATTTCCGGCCGCAACATTAACGCTAGGGTCGCGACAATCGATAGCCCGCCGAGGATGATGGCCGCGCGCGAACCCGATAGCGACAGACCAAAAAGTAGAGCGGCAACGACGACACCGAGAATGGTGAGAGATAGCGCATACGAGCGAATGGGCAATTCGGTCAGCGCAGCGGCGGATAGGGACAATAAGGCGTATTCGAAAGCGCCAAAATGGTTTGCGTTGGCGAAAAATCCCACGCCCCTGCCGACATTCGTGACATCGAAAAAGTAGAGGCCGCTGTCCTGGCCGCCGATGACCTGCAACATCGCCACTGGGACGCTTGCGACGCCGATCGCCATCGCGACGAGCGCCAGCAATTTGCGGGCGTCGCGGTCGAGGCTCAGGGCGGCCAAAAAAATAGCCGCGGGCGACAGGAGGGACAGCATGGCGCGCCAGGCGGCCCCCGGAATCAAGGTGATCGGGCGCCATGATAATGGTGGGACCCCGGCCGTGGTAAAAATGTCGACGAGCGGCTGTCGGCCTGGCAACGCGCTCCAAAGCCAGGGCGGCAATGGAATCAACTGCGCGCATGGCAAGGCGATGACGCCAATCAGTAGAGCAAGAGCGCCGGGTGACCGCTTCAGATACGGCAAGGCCCGCGGGAGCGCCAGGGCAAGCAAAGGCAATGCGGCGAGTTCCGGGATCGCATCGGAACCCAGTCCCTGGCGCGCGCCGCCGCCAAACAACAGGGCCGCGGTCAATGCGACGCAAGCGAGCGAAACTAGAGGGCTTTTCATGGTTTCGCCATCAGAGACCGAAGATGCTCTTCAAAACCCGAGCGCGATTCCCGCACCCGCGCCGGCGACCCGCTGCGCCAAACCCGAGGCCAGGACAAAAACCGCTACCGGCACGTCTTCCGGCGTCACTCCCATGTGCGGAGCACTCGCCGCAGGCGTCAAAACCCGCCTTTGGGGGGTGACGGCGGCGACCAAGCCTCCAGCGTTGGAAGCCTGACGGTTAGACTTCGATCTGACGCGAGCGCCACGATCACGGGTAAACATCCGAGCGCCAAAACCAACGCGCGCGCCGCCCATCTCGGCCATCGCCCCCGTCTGACGGATGGATCGCCGACAACTCACAATGGCTCCATTCCCCGCCCCCAACCGCCCGCCCAAGAACTAGGAGAGATCGCGTCCAGACTTTCCTTGCGGCGACGAGGGCGGCGATCAAAAACAATCCCGGACTCCGCGATTCAATCGACGCCGCCACGCTCGTCGCCTTTTGCGTTCGCTTAAGTATCGCGCCATTGAACCACAAGACAAGGTTCACCTTAAAGCCAAGGTCCAAGATGAAAAATCCTACCTCCAGACGATTGCTTGCTCGAAAACGACTTTTTTGCAATTTATTTTCATTCGCCACTTTTTATATCCATTATTTTGCTTGAATTGCAAGATTCGAGTAGGATACTCCGCCGATAACTTCTGTTTCCAGAGCAACTCGCGCCGGAAGCTCAAGAACGAGCTTTTGGTATGCGCAATTTTCTTTTGGAACATCGAAGCCGACAACGAATTCGCGCCAGGGGTTCTCGCCGGTCATCAAGTCGGTCGCGGCCAGCGTATCGGCGGGCTTCCCGACGCAGAATAGTCGCCACCATAATCCCCGTTCATTTTGCAAGTTTTCGGACCGTTCCTGGCCCGAAAACCGATAGGTCCCAGGCGCCAGCGCTAGCAAGTGCGACACGTTCTCAAATCGAACGCGCCCGCCAAAAAAATCCACGTTCAATATCCGCCTGCCATTCGCGGCATTAGCGCCAATCAAAGCCTGCGATACCGGCGCGAAAACCCAATCGAACGGCAAATTGGTCAAGCCGTACTGAAATCGCGCGTTGTAGAGATAATCCAATCTCCGCAAGCGTTCCGAGGGGAGTGATTTGGTCCAGGCCAAATAGGCCTGATCCAGCAGTCCCGCATTGACTAGACGCGTAAGAAAGGCCTCCAGCTCCGCCATCGTCGGCGGATTTTCACCTGTTTGAAGAGTGGCGAATAGGGCGTTCAAACCCTGGAGATCGCGTGATCCTGCCGAAAGCTTGCCCAGAACGAAGGAACGCCATTTGGGATTGCTCCGAAGGAGCCCGACGAAGCCAAGGCGGTAGTGCTCGCTTGTCAACGCCGGCGCGACCGCCAGCATCAATGGATCCAAAGTTTGGGACATCTGCCCCCGAAGCAAAATATCGATGCGCTCCAACGCCGGTGCGACGTCGCCGTTACGGATATCATGATCGAGGAGCCAAATCTCCGATTCGAGGTTTTTGAGGTCGACCCGGCTCGCCCGTCGCATCAGGTCGGCCGCCCGCCCGTCATCGTCCTTTTCCTCGGCGGCGCGCGCGAGCAAGGTGAGCGCTCCGGGCGACAAAGGGTTGTCGTCAAGCGCTTCCCGCGCGTCGGCCTCCGCTTCGTCGAGGCGCGACCTGTCCTCGAGATAGAGGCGTTGCGACAGCAGGAGCCGCGCCGCGGATTGGCGCGGGTCGAACATGATCGAGAGCTCCGGGTTGGAGCCGCTCAACAAATCGCCTGCCGATAGTCGGATTATGTTTATGGCGAAAAGGGCCAGCAGGGCGGCGAAAAACAACCACCAAAAGGGGGCGATGGCCAGCTGAAACGAGGGAAGACGCATGGGCATGTGCGGGCGGCCCCGTCAGAGCGAGAAAATATAGTGAATTGTGCTCACGCGACGCCCGATAATCCGGCGTGCACCGGCGCCGTAAGCGGTTTGTCCAAGAACAATGTCGCGAGCACCGCCTGGCCGATCCATAGGTCGCTTCATCTGGGACCGCGATCCCGGACACCCCGCGTCAAACCAACCAGAAACACGCGCAGCTGCTTCACGGAGCGGCGCGTCGGAACCTCGGGCGGCGCGGGTTGCAAAGGCAGGGCAACCCAGGACACTTGATATGAGCGCCTTGAGCGGGGCGTTCCAGTAGCCAAAGATCGCGGTTTTTCGTCCTCCAGGCCACGGTCAATTCGACTCCACGCGGCGATCACTCGACCGGCGAAGGAGGCGTGCCAAGCGTTCGTATTTTTGTCGGGATGCAGCCAATTGAGCAGATAGCGCATGTGAGCGCGGATTTCGGTTCGATCGGCGTCGGCGGTCACGCCTAGAATACGGGGCGAGGACGCGCCGCGATAGAGCATCACTTGCAGCACGTAGAATTCGGCGGCCGCGACCAAGTCGGTTTCACCCAAACCGCTCATGTGGCGCGCTTCCTTCAAGGCTTCGGTTTCATTCGCGAGAATTCTCAAGAGTAATTTCACGCCAGTAGGAAGCACTTGCGACCGCATCGCCACCGCCAGGCTCAGGCTAGAAACCCGCGAAAGAGCGATGGCGGCGTCAAGAGCGCGGTTAGGTGGCATCTTGCTTGCTGTTCGGCGCCGGCTTGGCTATCTGGCCATAGGCAAATCTGTCGGCGCCAGAGCCAGAGCCAGAGCCATAACCATAACCATAACCATAACCATAACCATAACCATAACCATAGGAGGCTCCGCCGTGTTTCGGATGATACTTGTTCAGGACACCGCCAACCATCCGCGCCCGGGCAAAATGAAGCCTCTTGAGGGCGTCACGGACCACGGCGCGGCGGGTTTTGGCCCCTTCAATTGCGAACAAGGTCCCTTCCGCCACACTGGCCAAAATAGGGGCGTCCGCTAGCCCCATGACTGGCGGTCCATCTATAATCACAATTTCAAACGATTCGGCCGCCGTGCTCAAAAGGGCGCGAAGTCGTGGTCCGGCCAAGAGTTCCGCCGGATTGGGCGGAAGCGGTCCGGTCGTCATGACGAACATCCCGTTCATCGAACTAGTCTTGATCAACTCAGTCGCGCTAACGCCGGACATATAATGGGAGAGCCCGCGGCTATTGTCCAGGCTCAACATGTGGTGCAACGAGGGATTGCGCATATCCGCGTCAATCAACAACACGCGCATCCCCAGCTGCGCAAAATTCAAGGCAAGACAGACTGCTATCGTTGATTTTCCTTCGCCAGGGCGCGAACTCGTAACGAGGAGGGATCGGGGTGCGCCCTCCGAGGCTGAAAATTGAATAGCCGTTCGCAAGGAGCGATAGGCCTCCGAAAGGGGAGACGTGGGATCCCCCATAACCTCGGTCAATGCGGTCTTTTGCTCGCCGGGAGCGCGATAAAGCGGCGTAATGCCAAGCACGGACAGACCAAGCTTTTCCTCAATGTCTTCCGGCGTCTTGAATGTGTCATCCATGATTTCGATAATCGAAACCGCGCCAGCGGCCGCCGCCACCCCGAGAAAAAGGGCCAAGAGCAAATTCTCCGAAAGCGAGGGGAGATCGGGCGCATACGGCAATTGCGCGCGATCGAGGACCGAAACGTTGTTGGTGTCGACGTTGCTGGCGACGCCCAGTTGTCGGAACTGCTGCAGTAGTCCGTCGTAAAGAGATCTATTGGTGTCAACTTCACGGAGCAGAATCGTATAATCGACACTCCGCCCGCGCAGGTCAAGCGCCTCCGCCTTGAGCTGAGCGAGCTTGTCCCCCAAGGCCTTTTGATCGGCGACTGCGGCGTCGTATTGCGCCTTAATCGAATTTTTGATTAGGTTGATCTGGTTGCGAATATCTCGTTCCGTCGCATTGATCTGGGTTTGCAGCGCAATCATTTCCGGAAAGCCCGGTTTGAGAACCGTCAGACGATCCTGATATGTCGCCCGCAATTGCGCCAACTTGCCGCGCGCCGCTTGAATAAGGCCGTCGCTCATGACCTGGGGCAGGGCCATGCCGCCGTCGGTCTGCGCCTGTTGAGAAGTCTGCTCAAGCGTAACGCGCGTCGTAACCGCCGACGAATAGGCGTTCTGAACGCTCTGTAACTCCGTCATGACTTGCGGTTGCTTATTATCGACATCAATGATGCCCTCTTTCTGGGCATATTGAATCAGTTGTTTTTCGGACGTCTCAAGCTTGAGCTTCAATTCTTGCAACCGCTCGTCGAGAAAGTTGCGCGCGTAGTTGGAGGCCGAAAAACGCATATCGAGCGTCATTTTTTCAAACTGCTCGGCAACCGCAATGCTGATTCGTTGCGCCCACACGGGGCTAGGGCTCGAGTATCGGATACGAACGATTGAAGACAGGCCAACCGGTTTAACGAGCAGCCCACCCATGATCTGATCGACCGCTTGTTTATGACGGTCCCTCACCGCGCTCGCGTCACGGGCGAGGTTGTCTGGCGACGCGCGCAGGTACAGCCTGTCCAAAATCGATGTTGGCGGGCTGTCTACAAAATCCGATTGAGCAAGGTTGAGCGCCGTCGCTACACGGTCCGCGAGCATGCGACTCTTGATCAGCTCGTATTGAGTCTGGTAAAATTCAGGATCGTTGTTCTGTCCCTCGGTCTGCGATTGTTGGTCATTGATCACTTTTGGCACTGCCCTGTCGATTTTTATCGACGTATAGCCACTGTAAATCTTGGTGGTCATGACCGTTACAATGAGGCCGCCAAACAAGAAGGCAGCGCAAATCACCGTCACCAGCAATTTATGTTTGAGCGCGACACCCAGGTATTTTAGCAATTTCGCGCGTAACTCATCTCCTGAATCCTCAAGCTCCGGCTTCGTGCGATTCGGAAAATCGAGCGCCCTCTCTAGCTCTACCGGTCGCGGCAGCGTCTCACTAAATCGAGAAGGCGGCAGATTCGTGTTCAAGGAAGCACTCCAGAAATAGGATTGGAACACAACCTGCGGTTGGCCCGCAAGCTAATGGATCAGCACTGCGCCCGCGGTCACGATACCCACGCCGGTGCCCACATTTTTCCAAGCGGTCCTGGCCACCGAATTGTCCACGATGATCGTGTCTCCGGCATAAATGGGCGGATCTTCAGCTGTGCCCGCTCGTATGGCTTTCACATCGAATCGGGCGATGATGCGACCCTTTTCAGTGTTCCGGAAGACCACAATGTCTGATTCATCCGCAGTATCAGTCAAGCCCCCCGATTGCGCTATAATGCTCAATAGGGTGACGCCGCCTCGCACTAGAACAACCCCTGGCTTTGTCACGGAGCCTTCGACCGTCACACGCAAGCCAACCGCGTCCTTCACAGAAACGCTGACCTGAGGATTTTGCACGTATTTCGCCTTCAGGCGGCTCGCAATCTCCGCCTCGACTTCGCGGACCGTTCGTCCACCGGCTGGGATGGCGCCTAGCAGAGGCAAGGCGATGTTTCCTGTCGCGTCCACTTGCGCATCCCGATTGAAGTCCGGCACTTGGTATACAACTACTTGCAGGATATCGTCGGGCATTATGCGATAGTTCCCACCAGTAGCATCTGACGGCGCGCTACTTCCTGACGTCGGAGGAAGGCTTCCTGCTCGGGCCTGGGAGGTCTGCTCCCCTAGGGGGGAAAAAGTGCCGTTGGCGCCGCTCGAGCCGCAGCCCGCTAGCAGGCCGAATCCGATCATCAGCACCCCGGCCTTGAGAAAGCTCTCGAACTTAGTATCTCGCACGAAAATACCTCGACACCCTATCCCTGAAGAAGGTCGCCTGATCGTCTTCATTGGCGTTCGAATTAAAACTTGGAAGCCCGGAAACGGCGGCAGGGGCGCGATTATTCAAAATCGCCTCTGGCCGAAGCTGAACGATGTTCATCGCCTCTTCCTCTCCAACCAAGGGGCGCAGGGCGCGAAAAGCCTCCCCCATGAGGGGCGGCCGCCGAACCGTGTCGTGAGCGTCGGACGCTATGATGTGGACCATGCCTTCGCGCAGCATCCGTTCCGACCATTCTTTTGCCCGGGACCCGAACTTCCCCAGCAAAGCTCCAGCGGTTATCTGCATCCACGCTCCCGAGCGAACCAATCGTATGAGCATATCATAATCGCGATCTATCCAGGACATTCGCTCTGGGTGCGTCACGATCGGAACATACCCTGCCAAAAGCAAATTGAAAAATAGTCCTTCGACATTTGGGGGCAGAATATGATGTGGCAGCTCGACAAGGACATAGCGACCGCTATTGAGACTGAGCGCCGCCCCGGACTTAAGCTTCGAAACAAGATCCGGAGCTATATGTACGTCACCGCCGCTTACCAAGCGCACCGCAATTTGCGCAGCGTCCAGTTCGGATTGGAGCTGGTCGATTCGGCGACAGATATCAGGACCCGTATTGTTGTAAACGCCTGGAAAGATGTGCGGAGTACAAGCGATGACCGTGACCCCATCGGCGACCGACATACGCGCCATTTCGAGGGACTGTTCCAAATCCCCGGTGCCGTCGTCGATTCCCGGAAGCAGATGGCAATGGAGGTCTATCAAAACATACCTCCGATGCTATGCATGCCTTCTCTTTGGTGGGCCCTGCAAGATAGAATGAATGGCAACGCTTTGCCGCAATCAAGCGTCTGAGCGTGAGGAAAACCGGAGCGATCCGCAGCATCAAGGCAACCGCGGCCGTCGACCGAACGCCGATATGGCGTGAGAGGCGCCAGACATTGACGGCCAAGGAGATGGATTAGCCGCCGCATGCGAGTTCGCGCGCATCCAACCACACGACGAACCAACGAAACCGCAACCGACCGACAACGTCCAGACACTCGCAGACTCCATATAGACTTAATAGACTCATCGCGACAGTGGCGAAAATATGGAGAGCCTCAAGGACTGAGGTTCTGAGAGCTGGAGGGCGAGGAGAGCACAATCGCGGCTGCTATACCGCCGCCCACTGCGGCAACTGCAGCTCCCACAAGTAACGGATTAAAGGCCGCGAGCGGATTTTCTGGCCCTAGGGCCAAACAGGTAAGCCCATCTTGCTGGGTAACGGTGGCAACCGAGTTTGCACCAACAGAAGTTAAGCAGCTAGGCCCCAATCTCACCTGAGCCTCACCATCCCGCGCCAAGATCCGATCTCCGGGGAAGACACTTGAACCCACGTTGGCTTGGGCAATCGCGTCTCCCCGACCGACCGATACGTTCCCACGAACGCTGGAAATCACGCCATTCCCCGGGCAACAACAGCCGCCGCCTTCCACATTCTGGCAGGCTGACAAATCAGCCGCCTGAGCGCCTGCTTGCCACGCAAACAGCGCAACGGCAAAAGCTCCAAACATTCGTTGGACCATGTGTATCCTCCTCATGTGTATTCTCCTATCGAGGGTTGCGAGTGCGGCGAAGATAGTCCGAATTCAGCTGCTCAAACAAGCAAGCCGAACCAAAAAGGGCTTCTTCCAAGGCTGAATTCCCAACCGTGTGGCTTCGGTGCAACAGTTCGATGGGGTTAGCGGAAGAATTCCCGCAATAAGCGGCTCCAGCCTGTTGAGCCGCCCTACCAGCAGGGGCGGCGCAAGTGAATTCCCAGGGTAATCGGGTGAAGAAGTAGGTGACAAACGTCCGAAGCGCTGAATCTGTCGATATCCTATGATTCGTAGACGCGGGATTTCGATGGACGGGGACGCCGAGAATCGCGAGGCTTTGGCCGAGACGACTGTTTTTCTTGTTATTTCAGAGATATGCCGGATCATCGGCAGGCCGGGCAATTCTGCTGCTCTGCCTGCTCGCGGTGCTGGCGGGGGCTGAGGCGTTACGGACGTCGCCCGCTTTGGCGAAAGGAAGCTCGACCTCCGCGGCGCCGGTTCCGCCCCGGTCGCGACGGCACGCCCGCGCATGATCATCTGGGCGATATTATCGCCACGCTCGACGCGCAAGCCTTCCGGCGCCGCTTCGTCTCCTGGGTCGCGGCGAAGACGCCGACCGAGGTCATTGCTATCGATGGCAAGGCATCGCGCCGCTCCTATCAGAAGAAGGGCTCGAAAGAGCCGATCCACATGGTGTCCACCATAGACGCGATGGGCGGAGTGTGTCAAAGGTTCCGCCAAGCTCGTACTACCCTCCTGCAACAGTGAAGCCATGGCGCTTCATCTGGAGGAAATCTCGCTTGCGGTCGCGCCCGGCGCGCACGCCATCCTTCTTCTTGATCAGGCGGGATGGC
>Ga0185299_10001323_pt1 | contig 49301 bp, 47 predicted proteins | sample PaiPotPPA55metaG_FD_128002 | JGI IMG/M metagenome (GOLD analysis project Ga0185299, IMG submission 128002) | Iron sulfur acid spring bacterial and archeal communities from Banff, Canada, to study Microbial Dark Matter (Phase II) - Paint Pots PPA... ... | reverse complement strand
ATGGATTATGATTTGGGCTACTTCGATCTGGAAACTCGGGTGCTCGAACCGCTCGAAAATCCATTCGGTCCAAAAGTGTTACCTATGTCTTAGGTACGTTGTGTCACCCATGTCTCCGGGTCGGACCTGGGATGGTTGGTAGGGGCGGTGGGGATCGAATTCAGCAAACCGTGGAATTTAAAGGAACTCTACGGTTTGCCTTGGAGGCCTAAGTCATTTGTTGTCTATACCTGGAACTGCCGTTGCCCCCGGATTGCCCCCTGATTTTAGGCGCCAGTTTCACGCGCTTTTTCTCTCAGGCAAAATCATCCGAACCAGTTTGCTATTCGCCGCGCGCAGTGCCGGTGACACTGTGTGCGTATAAATGTTCATGGTTGTTCGAATGTCCGAGTGCCTCAGCAACTCCTGCTGAACCTTCATGTCCGTCCCGTAAGCGTGCAACAAAGTCGAATACGTGTGGCGAAACGTATGCCAACCGATTCGACCGATGCCAGCCTTTTCAGCGGCAGGCCGCAAATGGTAACGCACGACTTTGTGCGCCCACCACGGCTTGCCCGTAAAGGGACTCACGAAGACCCAACCCGTCTGCAACAACGCATCGGGGATTCCTTCCCGATGTCGACGAAGAATGTCTACAAGCTTTCGATCCAGGGGAAGCCACTTTTCTGAGCCTTCGGTCTTTGTGGATTCCACTCGGCCATAGACCCAGGACCTCTGAATCTTCACTCGCAAACCTTTCCAGTCGAAGTCTTCCCAACGCAGCCCAAACAACTCACTTGCCCGAAGCCCGAGTGATACATCCACCATGGACATCGACCTGGTGTCGTCGTCGAGATGCGACCAAAGACTGTGAAGCTCCTCAACCGTCAAAGCGCGCGGTTGCTTCACGCGTTTCGTGAGCCCTTTGAGCTTCATAAGGCTCATCGGGTTTCGGTTGTATTCGATAAGCTCCCAGCGCATCGCCCACTCGAACAAAATATGCATCACACTGCGGATATGGCCTTTGCTCTTCGGCGCGAGATTCAGCCCCTTCAGCCATATTTCTACGGCCAGCGGCTTCACCTTCGACAAGGGAACTTGCTCCCAGCGCGGATTGATGTGATTAATCATCCATGACTGATAGCGATCTGCCGTTCCCTTGCGCTCAGGCAACGCTTCCCTAAGGAAGCGATTGATGAGCGCACCGAAAGTCACGACATCCGCCCCGGGCGGATTCGCAACTGCTAACCGAAGGCTCTCGGCAGCCTGCCACGCATCTGCCTTCGTCGGATACTGCTTAACATCGCCGAGAAAGACAGCGCGCTTCGAACTGTGTCTGCCAGGAGCACCCTCGTGATAGCGCCAGACCCATACTTCGGGACCGCGTTTTCGTTTCTTTCGTTCCAACCAACCGAATTGATGCCGTGCCCGCTTGAACATGACGATTTCTCCTCAGTTCTAGCGGCACGAGTGACTCGATGAATTTACATCCATCCGCATCCACGAGTCCAGTTCAGAAGAATAGAAAAACCATCTACCGAATCGGAAGTGGCCTGGGATTTCGCCGCGTGCGGCCATTCGTTTGATCGTCCGAGGATGAACCCTTAAGAGTTGGCTCGCTTCATCACAGGTCATGGGGCGCTCTACACCGAACGGCGTCGCAGAACTTCCGCTATCCGCGAGGTGAACGGACGTAAGACCGGCCAAGTGTGGGGCTTGCGTGCTCATGGGACGACTCCTGGCGCTGAAAAAACGATTCGTCCGACAATGCGCCTTAACTGTAGAGTGGCTCTTTCAGACCCGTCTAATACTTTGGTGGAAGGGTGTTATAACTGCGCTCTATTGGATGTTGGGAAAGACATGCCGAGAACGTTCGGAGTTGCTTTAGGTGAGAGTGGTGGGATACTCACCCAGCCGTTTTGCGCATCCTACCATCTTGTCAGCAACATGCATGAAAATCGCATCAATATTGGCGATTTCTACGATCTCTCATTCTGCAACTCTTTCAACTGTTCCGCATAAATGGGACCACTTTCGCGCCGAAACAGACACCAAGACACCAAGAGAGTCTCCAGCTCACCAAAGCAAAGAACGGCCTAAGTAAGTGTCCGGCCGAAAAGGCTCCGGAACGTGGCCATTGGGGTGCGCGACATTCGCTCCGGGGCAGCTAAGAAATTCGGAAATGCGGCCCATCTGGAGTAACATGGCGCTCACTCCGCGGGAGTCTCGACTGGGTCTTCTTTGGCCCAGGAGGCATAAGTCAGCCAATCCAGATATCGCAGATTCTTTCCGTATACAACTCCAAAGAACGCCTCCTGAAGCGCCGTCGTAATGGGCCCACGCTTTCCTGAGCCAATCTGTTGTTTGTCTACAGTTGCGATCGGTGCGACTTCAACTGCCGTGCCCGCGAAGAACGCCTCGTCAGCCTTGAACAGGTCGTCTAGCTCCATTTGCTGGATGTGGACTGGAAACCCGATATCTTTGGCTAGACGGATCACGGAATCGCGTGTGATGCCCGGGAGAATGGAACTGCGTTCGTCATTTGTGAACACGTGCCCGTCCCGCACGAGGAATAGATTCTCGCCGGAGCCTTCCGCGAGTGCACCGGTGTCGTCGATGAGGATCGCTTCGTCGAATCCCCCCGCTGCTGCTTGCCGTATGGCAAGGACTGAGTTGACGTATTGACCGCACGCCTTTGCGGTCGCAGGAATTGCATCCGTGCTGAACTTTCGCCAGTTCGAGATGCTCACGCGAATTCCGTGCTCAAGAGCATCGGTCCCAAGATACGTACCCCACGGCCAAGCGAAAATTACCACTTCGACCGGGCAACCCCGCGGATTCAACGAGAGGCTGTGCGCGCCATAGAAGGCGATCGGGCGGACATAGCAGTCGCGAAACTCGTTGACCCGGATAACCTGGAGCACTGCACGCGACAAGTCCTGCCGCGTATAGCGCCACTCCATGCCATAGACTCGAGCCGAGGCAAACCAGCGGTCCAGATGTGCTCCAAGACGAAACACTGCCGGTCCTTGCATTGTGTTGTAGCAACGAATTCCTTCAAAAACACCGGTGCCATAATGGAGGCCATGGCACGAAACGTGAAACCTCGCCTCTTCCCAAGGAACCATCGCGCCGTTTTTCCATACAAACTTGCACTCAGCCAGGGACACTCTCGGAACCTCTCATTTCTCTTGCCATTGATACTTCATGGGGAATTCAAAATGCGCAAGTCATGGAGGGCTGCCGAACAGAGAAGACCATAGTCTTCGTCTGCGCTCCTCGCAGACATGGTGACAGATTCGCGCTGTGCGAACAGATGGTCGCCTTGCTCCATGTATTTTGGCGATTTCTACGATCTCGCATCCGGCAACTTTTTCAATTGTTTAGCATTAGTAGCACCGATCTCGACCCAAAACAGACAAAGACACCAGGGAAAGAAACTACACTCCGGCCTCGTCCGCCCAAACAAAGCGCCCGAGCTTGTAGTCCTTGCGGACCCGATGTACGGGATACACGTGGTTATGCATGACCACGTAGACACCCGCTCGAACGAGTTGGACGGCCAGCAGACTCTCGGCCAGATTTTGCAGACCATCGCTGCCTTCAAACCCGAGGGGCGTCATGGCCCCGGTAAGAACGATCGGCATGTTAAGTTCTGGCAGCGATCTTTGTAGATACAGCCCTGTTTGCACCACCGTGTCGGTGCCATGCGTAATCACGATCGGCGCATTTTCCTTCAAAACCGCGCGCACCATCCCCAGAATCAGAACGCGGTCTTGGTCCGTCATCTCCAAGCTATCCTTATTCATCAGCGGCACGATATTCACCGCACAGTCAGGCAACCGCAGCAGTTTAAGGTAGCGATTGATCTTGCTGTCAAGATTTGTGACCGAGCCGCTTTGTTCGGAATAAACCTTCTCCATGGTTCCGCCAGTGGTTAGGACATAGACCGCCTTCATTGCGTAGGGCTCTCCAAGTGAAACAGCCATTTCAAAAGGGAAGCATTCAGCACTCAATGATGTTTAGAGCCAAACCGCCGAGCGGTGTCTCTTTGTACCGTGATTGCATATCTTTTCCGGTTTCGTACATGGTCCTAATCACTTGGTCGAGCGAAACACTGTGGTCGCCGTTCTCCCGCATGGCGATCCGAGTCGCGTTGATTGCCTCCACAGCGCCTATCGCGCTGCGCTCAATGCGGGGAATTTGAACCAGCCCCGCGATGGGATCGCTGGTCATGCCGAGGTATATTCCATTGCGATTTCGGCGGGGTGCGCCCCCGACCGTATGAGAGCTCGAAGGCCCGATGCCGATTTTGAAGATTTCAAACAGGCTCGTGCTCATACGCTTTCCCCACTCTACCTCTGCTTCGCATCCCAAACCGTCTGTCCTGCAACTACTGTTCGCAGCACCCTGATCTGCAACATCCCCTCCGGTGAAACATGCAGGATGTCCCGATCGAGAACAACGAAATCGGCCTCGTACCCAGGAGCAAGCTTGCCCTTCGTTTTCTCGGTGAATTCCGCGTAGGCCGCGCCTTCCGTGTACGCGGCAACCGCCTGCTCAATCGTCAGTTTTTCTTCCGGATAATATTCGCTAGTTCCCGCTTCATTCTTGCGCGTGACCGCGGCGTAGAGTCCCCGGAACGGTGTCAGCGGCTCTACAGGGTAGTCCGTCCCAAACGTCAGCGGTACACCGGCGTTCAGGAATCCTTTCCACGTATAGGAAAACCTTGCTCGGTCCGGCCCAAGCCGGTCCATCGCCCACTTCATGTCGGTCAGCAGGTGGTTCGGTTGCATCGAAGCAATCACGTGCAGCCGCGCGAATCGCTGGATTTGTTCTGGCGTCACCACTTGTGCGTGCTCAACGCGCAAGCGCAGATTCGGCCAATCATTCCCGTGTACATCTTCCTTAGGTAGATGCTGAATCGCATCCTCGAACGCGCCTAACGCCATTCCAACAGCCCGGTCGCCAATGGCGTGGAATCCCAATTGAAACCCCGCTGCGACCCGTTCCTCTGCCATCTTGTTCAGGTTTGTTTGGTCATACTGCGGTAACCCCAAATTTCCAGCATCGTCGGAATACGGTTGCAACATTGCAGCTGTCCTGGATCCCAGGGAACCATCTATGAAGCCTTTGAGCATCCCGGTGTGGAGCATCGGATCGTTTGCGTCATGGTGCGCGCGCCGCCCCTTCAAAACAGCCAGTGGCGCGTCGAACGGTAGCCATTCCGTGATCCGGACCGTCAGCTTGCTTTCGCGCTCCAGCTCCTCGTAAACAAGGAAGTCTTCCCAGCTTGAATTGTCCTGAATGCTAGTCAGCCCCGAGCGAGCCGCTTCTCCAAGTGCCAGTTGGATGGCCTGCCGCCGCTCCGGTAGGCTCGGCTTTGGGATTGCGCTATAAACAGCGTCTCCCGCACCCTCGCGCAGGATCCCGGTGGGCTCCCCCCTCGCGTCCCGGTCAATCTTTCCACCAGCTGGGTCCTGTGTGTCCTTCGTAATGCCGGCGACCTTTAACGCAGCCGAATTGGCAACGGCGATGTGTCCATCCACGCGCGTAAAGATTGCGGGATGATCCCCCGTCATAGCGTCAAAGTCCTGCCGCGTCGGAAGCGCTTGTCCATGCCACTTTGTGTGATCCCAGCCGCGCCCCCTGATCCACTCTCCAGGAGTTGCACTCTTCACCCGCGTTGCGATGCGCTCTTTCATTTCCTCCAAAGATTTCGCTCCGACAAGCTCCACATTCAATTTCTCGAATCCACCCGACGCCAGGTGAACGTGCGCATCGTCGAAGCCCGGCATGGCGAATTGCCCTTTGAGGTCGATCACTTCCGTCTTCGGGCCGCGTAACTTTAGGATTTCCTGCTCGCCACCAATTGCCATCACCCGCCCATCTCGGATCGCCAACGCCGTCACTCTCTTCGGAGAATTGGAGCTCAAGCCTTCCCCTGTCAGGATATTGCCGTTGAGGAAGAGAACGTCAGCCAAGGCTGACGATGGCGTGCCACGTTGCTGCGCAAGAGGTAGATTCCACACGTTTAAGATCGCAAAGCCGAGGAGCAAAACAACCATGAACAAGACTGTCCGGTTACACTTTGTCACGGACGAACCTGCATCCTTTCCATGAAAAGAACAAGATCTTGTTGCTGAGGCGCTCATCCTTAGAATGCTCATCCACTGCAGTGATTCACTTGACCGGATTGCCGTCCGCATCTACGACGTGCACCTCCCCGAGGTTCAGCTCCCGAATTCCCGCTTCGACATTCGAAAGATCACCCACTATCACCCAAATCAAATGATCCGGGTCGAGGAAGGATCTTCCTGCAGCGCTCAAATCACTAGTGCCGAGCGCTCGCACCTTCCTGGCATAAGTCGCGTAGTAGTCGTCGGGAAGCCCGTATGCCACGATGTTTTCCATCGCGTCCCCAACTTCTTCCATAGTTTCGCGCGATCCTGCCAAACGTAGCGTCCGGTTCGTCTTGTCCTTGTCCAGCTCGTCCTGTGAAATCGGACGTGTCCCGAAAACGCCATGAAGTTCCTTCCTCAGCTCCACCAACGATTCTTTGGTCTTGTCGGTTTGTACCGGGGCTCGTATCACCCACGCGCTCTCCCCTCGCGCAAACAGAAACGTAGTGCGCGCCCCGTAGGACCAGTGTTTGTCCTCGCGAAGATTCAGATTCACGCGTCCGCCGAACGTGCCGCCCAGGATGTCGTTCCAAATCCCCAACGGAATTTCTTGCGGGCTATTGCGTGGAGGCGCCGTCGTCCCCGCCAGAATGAACGATTGCGCTGCGCCCGGCTTATCGATCAGATATACCTCCGCATGCTTTGGGGCAGCCACAACTGGAATTTTCTTCTTTGTACCCTTCCCCGGCTGCCATCGAGACAGAACTTTCTCAAGTTGTGGTCCGATTACTGCCGGCGTGGTATCGCCCACGATCAAGAGCGTCGCGTTATTCGGCCGATACCACATGTCGTGGAACTCTGTCACGCCTTCGCGCGTTAGCTTGGCCACGCCTCGTTCCGTCAGCTGCAGTCCGTACGGGTGATCCTTGCCGTAAAGGGCCGGCACGAACACGCGATTGGCTATCGCCGTCGGAGACGCCTTCGCCCGCTGTATCGCTGCGACCTGTAGCTTCTGCTGCCGGACAAAGTCCTCCTCCGGGAACGAAGGATGCATTAACACATCGGCGTAAAGTGCCAGCGAAGGTTCGAGCTTACTCTTCAGTGACGAGAGGTAGACCGTGGAAGTATCGAGTTCAGCGCTCGCACTAAGCTCCGCCCCCAAGCGTTGAATTTCATCGCTGATCTCGAGCGCGCTGTATTTGTCGGTCCCGCTCGTCAGCAGCGAAGAGGTCATACCGGCTGTCCCTGGCGTCGCAAAACCGTCCGCTGCGGTTCCCGCATCCACGAGGATCGTGAAGTTCACGACTGGTAGTTCGTGCCGTTCTGCCAGAACGACCTTCAAACCGTTCGAGAGAGTCATGCGTTGAAATGGAGGCAGTTTCACATCCGGCGTTGCGCTCATTTCCGGCAACCTCGACCGATCTACACTGGCCGGCGTCGCTTTGTAGTCCGGATACCGCAGAACTTCGAGTTGATACAGTCCATCGGTAAGCCAGCGCCGCGCCGCGTCGCGCAGATCTTCGGCAGTCGCCTTGCGAACCCTCTCGAGCGACTCCCGGTATTGCTCGGGATTACCTGTGAAAACCTCTCCGCGCGCAAGAATGTCGGATTTTCCCCCGGAGCCCCCAATGCGGTCCAGCCCGCGAATCAGATCCGCCTCGTAGGCCGTTTTCACGCGCTCAATTTCTTCCGCAGTGGGCCCATCCTTCAAGAACTTCTCGAGCTCTTCCTCGATCCCTTTCTTGACCGGCACCAGACTCCCGCCCGGAGTTGCCGACGCCCCGATGCTGAACTGACCGCCGATCTCGCCGGTGCTGATTCCAGTACTGACCGAGGTCGCAATCTGCTCGTCATACACCAGCCTCTTATACAGCCGCGAATCCTTTCCCGACGCCAGAACGTCGCTCACTAGATCCAGATAATCCGTGTCCGCCACACCAAACCCTGGGATATTCCAGACGTTGAATACGCGGTCGGCAGGAACGCGATCCTGGACCTGCTGCTGGTGCGTACCGGACATCTTCGCGACCCAGGCAGTTTGGTGGCCAATTGGTGGCCCAGCTGGAATGTCTCCGAAATATTTTTCTACTTTTTCTCGCGTGGTCTGCACGTCAATGTCGCCAGCAATCACTAGCGTGGCGTTCGAAGGCCCATAATACCGCTTGAACCACTCCTGTACGTCGCCCAGGGAGGCAGCATTCAAGTCCTCCATAGAGCCGATCGTTGTCCACGAATAGGGGTGCCCTGTCGGGTACGTATTCTCCGCGATCAGATACTGCGCAATCGAATACGGCTGGTTGTCGCCTTGCCGTTTTTCGTTCTGCACCACGCCTCGCTGGAGATCGAGCACGTCCTTGTTGATGGTGCTATAGAAATGGCCCATGCGATCCGATTCGAGAAAGAGCGCGTAGTCGAGCGCCGACACCGGCACGTCTTCGAAATAGTTCGTACGGTCCGAGTTAGTGGTCCCATTCAGCTCCGTTGCGCCCACGCGCTCCATCGCATCGATGTAGCGGTCTTTTACGTTCTCACTCCCGCCGAACATCAAATGTTCAAACAGATGCGCAAAGCCGGTTTTCCCCGGTTTCTCATTCTTGGATCCGACGTGGTACCAGATGTTGAGGGCCACGATCGGCGCCTTGTGGTCTTCGTGCACGAGAACGGTCAGCCCGTTAGGCAGCACGAATTTTTCGTAAGGGATACGGATGTCCTGCGCGAAGGTATTTCTAGCGGTAAACGCTAGAAACATACCAATCGCAAAGCAAAGAGCGTTTTGTTTGATCCGTCCAAACGGGTTCATATTGATTCTCCGGGCCCTTGAAGGGACTCCCTCCAAGCCGCTTCATTTAATCGTTCACGCAAGTTCGGGACTTCAAACTACAGAAACGCGGCTCGGAACCGCGCCTAAGAAGAGGGCCGCCCAAGGACTCGAACTTTTAAGGTGACAACGGGTTCCTTCTCGGGCGAAGCATAACGGAACTTCAACTCTCGCGATGAACTCACTTCACCAGGTGACAGCGACGCATTCTTTGAGGACGCCGCAAAATCCCAAACGGCACCAACTCCGTCCAAACCATTTGTTGCATTGGTTACATACGTCTCATACCCGGGTGGAAGCCAAGGTAAATCGAGAACTTCCATCAGGAACGGGCCCCTAACGGTCGTGGCCGATATATTCTTTAATCGCACACTTACACGAATTATTTGTTGTACATCATCAGTTGAGAAGTCAGTAACTTCGATTTGCGTTTTGTCCGTAATATCGTTCCGCTCAGTAACCGCCCCCGTGACAGTGATCGGCGCTGTCCACACTTGATGGGCGCCCGTCCGGTCGTCAATCCAGACTGGATGGAACACACCGGCTGCATCAGCAGCCAAACCTGATGTGTCGCCAGGTCTGTATAACTTTGCGAACCCGAAAGTCGGCCGAATCTCAATGGAGCGGGGTTTGTTGGTCCCCGAGGAAAGATCCGTCCGGACGAACCAATCCATACTACGGGACTCTTGAAAGGGCTTCTCAGAGATTCGAACACTGGGTGTCCATGTTTCGCCGCCATCAAGTGATGCGGTAAAGCGTGGCCAGTAACCCTTCTCTGGTGTATCACGCCTATCGCACCACATCACACCGATGATCCCATTTTTGTTTACTGCTACAACCGGGTTAATTTCGTCTGGCCCTTTTTCGGGAGCGGCTCTATCAAAGGCCCGATCCTGATTCAACGGTTTTGCACTCGACCAAGTGCGCCCTTTATCAGAGGAATAGGAGAACCACGTCTGAGCCCTCCCCGAACGCATATCCGTCCAGACTATGTATACACGGTCCCTGAACTTGCCTGAACTCAAATCCGCGGCCAGCGAAGGGTTAAGATCGGCACTGACGTGCGATCCGGGCAATCCGGAGGTCGAGCCCCGACTCACGATAAAGGGGCCGGAGAACGTCCGGCCGCCGTCGCTAGAAACTAGAGCTTTCAACCTCGATCGCTTTGTAACGCTATTCGGCTCGGCTTCCGGTACAAGCGGATAGTACGACACGACCACGGTTCCGTCTGTGAGAACCACACTACCACTGTCATGAAACGTTCCGTTCTCCAATAATCCTTGATCGGTAATAAAGCTCTTGCCCCCGTCGGAGGAATATAAGAACTCGACATATGGTCTTGGCAGGGGAGAAGGGTCAGTCAGAGAAGGAAACGACACCCCCGATGCGTTGATGTACACCCGACCCCGATAAATCCCTCCGCTTCCATCCACCGATATCCATGGTCTGTCAAAGGAATGATCGCCACTCAGAACGATAGGGCTAGACCAGTTTTTTCCCCCATCGGCGGATCGGTAGAGGTCCAAATTCTTATACTCATTGGACCCGTCAAATTTCATCATTGTGAAATATGCCACACCGTCAGGCCCATAAGCACATGTGGGGTCCGCGACTTGCGCCGTGTCCAAAGTAAGGGACCAGTTGCTTCCCCCGTCCACGGATGTATAGACTGCGATATTCGAGCCAGTTATCGCGTCGTAGTGCCCAATGTACATCGAGGCCGCGATTAGATGTAGTGGGTTTGCTGGATCTGCGCAGGCCGTGGTTTCCATATGATCTGTGTGAGATTTCGGCGTACTTATCTGAACATTCTTGCCTATCGATATTTCTTGAGAGCGCGTCCCCACGACGCTCCCTATCAGTAACATCCATGAAATGACTGCGCGTCGCAGGATTCCCGACCTGCTCACTAATTCCTGGATCATCGGCATCACTCGTAGTTCCTTTCACAGGGTGCTCGGCCCGATGGCGACTTGAAGTGAACTGCTGCAAGTCGTTTACGACCCGTTTAGAATCATGTAAAGAGTTATCTGGTCCTCTACGGCTTCATTCACGGCGCAATCAAAAGATGAGCTTTAGCGCGAACTGTAGCGACCTTGGTCCGCCCAGCTGGTAAAGAGGGCTTAGTGTGCCTAGACTCCTGTTCAGCGACCGCGTAGCTTGACCAAATGTAGGAGAACGGAATTGAGGATCGATGAGACCGAAGTTAGGGTGATTGAAGATGTTAAACGCTTCCGCCCGGAACTGGAGGTGAAATCGTTCGTGGATTGGAAACTCGCGTCGAACCGCCGAGTCCATTTGCCACGCACCAAACCCGCGGACAAAATTACGAGGCGCATCGCCCGCCTGGGTTCCAGTTGGCGGAGTAAAGGCAGCCGAATTGATTGCTCTTCCGCCTGGATATTGTGAGCCGTAGAGGTAGATCGCTTGGCCCGGGACTAGATTGAGGCCACTTGCAAACAGACTTCCTGTAACCGGATCAACATTCTGATTGCCATTCAAGGTAACCGGGAACCCTGTCCTTGCGTTGAAGCGACCATCTAATCCCCACTGGTCGAGTATCGCATCGGCAAGGTGACCCCACGACGCCTTCGGTAGGTTCCAGGAAAAGGCGCCAGCAAAGTTGTGCCGTACATCGTAGTCTGAGTTACCTCGAACATAGGGAAGAGCCGCATTCTGCGATCCATAATCAAGAGAATGCGACCACGTATAACCACCCATTGCCTGTAAACCGTGGCTGAGCCTCCGTTGAAACTGTATCTGCAGTGCGTCATAGTCTGATGTGAGGCCATTCTTGTACAGAACGATCGGACCGAAATTGGGGTTGAAAGGAGTAGCAATGAGTTCATGTCCTTCCAACAGTCTTCGGCCGTTCGCACCAACGTACGTGACCGTCAATGCCTGGTCCTTACCCAAAGTTTGTTCGATGCTTGCGTTCCACTGGACCGTATAGGGTAGTGCAAGGTGTGGGTCGAACGCGTAAAGGGCCCCGTTTGTGTACGGCGCTACGGGCGGCGTCTGCACCGGAAAGCCGAATTGGGTTGCAGTTAAAGGGAAACTTGCGTTCGGCCCATTGCAGAAGGAAAAAGAGCAATAGAGCTGGCTCGTACTGAACCCGAGTGTCGAGTAGCCGACCGATCCATATTCATTCCCCGTATCAAAGAAAACTCCGACACCACCTCGCAAGACCGATTCGTGCCCAGGTGAATTCCTGAACAGATAAGCCATCCCCACTCTTGGGGCAAAATTGTCATAGGTAGTCTTCCATAGAGGAGTTCCTTGAGGAGCGAGAGTCATTGTACTAAGATTGTTACTACCTTGAATAGTAAATGGCAGAACGCTGTTTGTGGAACCGGGTGGAGGGTTGAGCTCCCAGCGCAGCCCCAGAGAAAGACTTAGCCTTGGCGTCCATCGCCACTCATCTTGAGCGAAAACCGAAAGATTAGTGTAAAGGGGATAAGCACTGAGGCTGTTCTGAACAAAAGTAAAATCTGCACTGTTGGCCATGGCCGAACTGGAATTAAAGTACAAGATAGATTCCGCTGGTGCGAACGGCCTCAAACTTGGTGTCAACCGACGATAGTCCACGCCGACTTTGAATTGCTGCCGTCCTGCCACCCTGCTGAGGGTATTAGTTACGTTCCATTGTTTCTGACTGTTCAGTGCCTTGAAATTCGTCAACGATGTGCTGTTTGGGAAGAAGGACAATCCGACTTGAACATCATTGTAGGGATAAGTGGATCCGAATCCAGCAAGCTGACCTAGGATTGTCGGTTTTGCGCCTCCAAAGTTGTCACCTTTTTCGTTTTCACTCACATTGCTGTGACTATAGTTTATGCGGAACTCGTTGTTGATGCGGCTAGAAAACGCAGTGTTCATCCCAACCGTGTACGTTTGGGTTTCAGACGAGGTATATAACGTATCCGCTAAATTCCCAGAACTAACGTCTCGGTTACCAGCAAAAGAAGGTGTATCGCTGAAACGGAAGAAAACTCTTATTTTAGATCCAAAATTCTGGTCAACCCGTAAGCTGACCGAATCAATCTGATTAGGATTGGAATAGGTCGCCAGGAACTCCGCCAAACCATTGCCTTGATCCGGACCATTGGCAAGAGGAAACGCATTTAGTACAGGCTGAAGCGCGGCTGGCACTTGCTGACGTAGAGCGAGCGTGGGTACGTAGGTTGGCATTACAGGCTGCGGCAGAAGCAAGCGCAATCCTTCGTAAGAAAAAAAGAAGAACGTCCTGTCCTTCCCGTTATAAATTCTAGGAATTGAAATCGGTCCGCCCAGCGTGCCGCCGAAGTCGTTCTGCCGTAAGGCTGACTGCTTAAAGCCAGCCCGGTCGTTGAACCAGTCATTTGCATCAAAGACATTATTACGGAGAAAGTCAAACGCAGAACCGTGCCAGTCATTGGCGCCAGAGCGAGTGAGAAACGAAAACTGTCCTCCCGGATTGCGTCCGTATTCGGCTGAGTACGTCGAGGTTTGTACGCGAAACTCTTGCAGTGCGTCCACCGATACCAAGGACTGTGTCGTTCCCAATGCCGTATTCGCCGCAAGAGACCCGCTGATGCCAGGCGTAGAACCAACACCAAGACCTCCGCCTGGGTTGATATTTGCACCGACACCGTCCACCGTGAAGTAATTTGATTCTGTGCGTTGGCCGTTCACACTGAACTGGCCGGCATCACCGGTTTGAGGACTGGTCGTAACAACACCCGGTGTAAGTAGGATGAGACTTTGAAAACTCCGTCCGTTCAACGGCATGTTTTCAACGTACGTGCGATCAACCACCGTGCTCACCGAGCCGTCCGTGGTGTTCATATTCAAACTATCTGCTGTGATCGTCACCGTCTCCGCGATGGACCCAACCTGCAAAGCGAAATTCCGGACGACGTTGTCCTGTATATTCAATTCCAATTGCGTGACCGTCACGCTCTTGAAGCCTGGCTTTCGCACATTAATCAGATAGTGGCCTGGATGCAGCGAAGGAATCGTGTAGAGCCCATCCTGATTCGTCTTCACGGTCGTCGAAACATTGGTCTCGGTGCTCTTGATTTCTACGTCAGCATCCACAATCACCGCCCCCGAGGGATCGGTCACGCGCCCATACACCCCGGCGAGTTCGGACTGGGCGAGAGTTCCGCTGGGAAATGTTAGACAGGCGAAAGAGATCAACACAGCGAAAAACAGCGAGCTGAAAGTAGAAGAGATCTTACGGCACGAAGAGGACGAAGGCATTTCGGAAAACCCCCTTTACTCAAGTCTTCCTGTGCCGCCCTCTATTTGTATCACTGCGCCTACAAAAAACTTCTCCGACGCCCGGCGAAGACTGCCAATCGCAGCGTCCGCGCCGCATTGCTCTCTCCAAATTGATTACTTACGGTCGTGTGCGACAAGGTCATCAACCACGAGACACTATAACTGCGTCGATCACGGATGATTCGGTTGGTTCCGCAGGTAGGCGTAGAGGAATTTCTCGCCCTTCGGCTCGGTAGGATTTCTGCCAGGAGGTTCTAGCGTGACAAACACAGAATCAATCTCACTCAGCACCTTGGGGTCTTCGTACTTAAAGACCCATCGCTTCTGGGCTTTGTCATCGGAATAGAAGATCCCAAGACTCCTGGCCCCTTGCCCTGGGCCTTCTTTCTTTCCCCAGACACGGTAGTGGTATCCAGCCTCCTCCGCCCGGCGATCGTTGAGATCGTAGGCGTAAATGAGGAGAGACTTGCCTTCGGTAAAGAAGACCCTGCCGAACGCGGAGCGAGTCTTGCCCCTACTGTCGGTGTCGAAAACGTCCGCGATGTGCAGGTTGCGTGCGGACATGAGATCACGGATATCCCGGTTCGCGGCGAGCATCTCCCGTTCTCGGTCGAGCGCGCTCGTCTGCTCGGCGAGTTGGTCGGAAAGCTCTTGAATCCTCGTTTCGTCCACCACAATCGTGGCCTGGTTATTGCCTTGGACGTTTTCGAGCTCCGTTCGAACACCAGCGACCTCCGTCTGTGCTTGGCTGAGCTGGCGCATAAGGCCATCGATCTTCGCGTCGCGCTCCTTAGCAGCAGACAGAAGTGCAGCCTTGTCCTCCTCGGACGCTGCGGCACTCCATTTCCATTCTTCGAGTGCCGAAGACTTGGTGGCGAGCGAAGCCTTGAGCGAATCGATTTCCGATTTGAGTTTCCGATTCTCGGTCTCAAGCCGAAAGAACAACGCTTCGCGCTTCTCATCCCCCGAGACGCTTTGGGCCGGCAACGCAACGCTCCGAGCTACGCTGCTCGCTGATGCGGCGTTGTTTGGGTACAATTTTTCGCGATACGCGACGAACATGCCGACGCCCAGCAAAACCGTTGCGGCAACGCCCAGCCCCAACGCCGTGTACCCTCTGTGCCGAATCGGCCGGATCGCCGGTTCCGGGAGCACGGAAGGCACTTTCCTCCGCGAAGTCAAGATCCCTTCGGCTTCTGCCTTCTTCAAAAACTTCTCTCGGAACTGGGCCGAGTCAATATATCCGATCGCTTCCGAGCCCGTGACTTCCTGTTGTTCGTTCGCCTCGGCGACCATGCGGACCGATCCTAGTTGCAGAAAATCAGCATACGCATGTCGGCAACCTGGGCACGCCCGAAGATGTTCCTCGACTTCGGCGAGCTCTGTTCCCTTGGCCTCGCCAATACTGGCCGCGGCCAAGAGCTCTTCAAAATGGTCATGCCTTTCCACGGCTGACCTCCCCGAGACCTACTATCCCTTCGTTCGCGACGATCGCTGGCTTCTCGGCCAGCGTGACCCGTAGATGATCGAGTCCGCGGTAGTATTTATTGCGCACCGCGTTGTAACTGGAACCGCTGCGTTCTGCAACCTCCCGCAGCGTTAAGCCTTCAAAGATGACCTTTTCGATGACACTCTTCTGCGTCTCTGGAAGTGTGGTGAGTGCTTCCTGAACGACTAGCTTCAGTTCCTGAGCGGGAACCCGAGGGGTCGTTTTCGCTGTCGCTTCCCAGGCCATGGCTTCTTCAATATCGGGCCGGTTGTAAAACTGTCTCAGGAGGAGATAGTTCCGGCGATTTATGCTTCTGTGATAAGCGAACTGCAGGAGCCACACTTTAAGTGTGCCTCTGGCAGGATCAAATCTTCTCGCCGTGCGGTAGAATTCGAAAAAAACATCTTGCGTAACTTCCTGTGCCTCCGTTGCATCATGAACGATGCGCAGCGCCACCGTAAGCACCAGGCGGTTATAGCGGTCGAACAGAACGGTAAAGGCGTTTCCGTCGCCTTGCTGCACTTCGAACATCAATTGTTCATCCGACAAATGTTGCTCGGACGGCGCATCATGCTCCGTACAGTCAGCATTTCCGTAGCCGCTCCGACTTGGAAATTCGCTGGACATGTCCTCCCGGAACACCCTGCCGTTGGCCTTATTAGGGCAGCAAGACGGCGAGGTCCGCAAGCGATAAATTTCTGTTTACGCCTGATACAAATCGCTTCTTCCGCAGGAATACTATGTACCTGCCCTAAGAAGCCTGGTAGTAGCAGTAGCCCCATCTATTTACAAATACTTTGGTCTAACCACATGTAACTTCATTGCCCGTTGAAGGAATACTCTAGGTAGGGCCGCCAACACGGCATTTATGCAAAGCCTTCTGCGAGGCGAGGCTCATGTACCCCGGTGTCGAGCTTCGACTGTATCGTTACGTCGTTGTGCTTGCGGAGCAGCTGAACTTCACTCGCGCGGCGCTGCGTCTGCATGTCGCTCAACCATCGTTAAGCAAACAAATCCGTGAACTAGAGAACTACCTTGGCGCGCAACTTTTCGAGCGAACCAAGCGAGACGTGCGATTGACGACGGCGGGAGAAGCATTCACGGCAGAAGCTAGACTGACGCTTTTCCACGCCGATCGTGCGGTCCAAGCAGCGCGGTCGGCGAAGGGACAGTACCGAGGCCCCTGGAGCATCGGCTACTCGCCGCTGATCGACTTGCGTATTCTGTCCAAAGTGCGGGGACATTTGACATTGACGCACCCCGCAGCCGACGTACGCCTAGTTAGCGCGCACACTTCGGAGCAGGCCGATGGGCTCGTGCGCGGAACGCTCCACGCGGGACTGGTCATTCTGCCAATTCGGGAACAAGCGCTGGTCTCGGAGGGATTGTATCGCGAGGCGCTGGTTCTGGCGCTGCCAGCGGGACATCCGCTGGCGACTAAAGATACGGTCCAAATAACAGACCTCGATGAAATTCCGTTGGCGACCATACGGGGGGACATCGAGCCACGCTTCGGCGAGGACTTGAATCGGATTTTTGGAGTGGCACGCGTCCGCGCGCGCATAGCTCAGCAAGCAACGACGCAAGCGGAAGTGCTCGAACTCGTTCTGGAAAGCGGTTTTCTGGCGGGGTTGATCATGCCTTGGGCTCAGCATCCAGCACGAGAAGGAATTGTGTTTCGCAGGCTGGTGGACGAGTTTTTGACCGCGGAAGTGGGTCTCGCCTACCTCCGGGACAACAGTTCTCCGATCTTGAAGTCCTTGCGACAATTCCTAATCGACCTATTCCAGCCTTTGTCGCCGGAGTCCGACAGGCTCGAACACCGCGCGCGCCAGATGGTCCTATTTTGACTGCGATTCATCTGCGGGCAGTTTGCCCGCGCAGAGCACGGAAACGGCATCACACTCATCGTGTGTAGACTCATCGTGGTCATCAATAAAATGATGACTCCGTGCCCAGCGGCGACCCCAGAGCTACTTTCGGAAGACAGGTGCGCAAGTTGCGCCTGGAACGCGGCCTCTCGCAAGAAAAACTGGCTGAACTAGCGGATCTCCATCGCAACTACGTGGGAGGGGTCGAGCGGGGCGAACGTAACATCGCGATCATAAACATCGTTGCACTGGCACACGCGCTGCGAGTAAAGCCCGCCAAACTTCTCGAAACCATGTCCTAAGCGCCTTGCCGGCGCTTTCTCCGTGTCCACAGGCGGTCGCCCTAATATCGAATGCTGCCACTCTCCCCCAACTCCCCCGCACGCAAAGCATTCTTTTCATCGCTTTGCCGGCAAACCACCGTCCACGGTCGCTTCCATAGTTTCAATTACCGCAAATGTTTGGGTTTGTTTCAGCTACCAACCGCCCTCTCGGAGACACCAAACCCGACTCCAAGCGTCTCGGGCAGGCAGAATTATCTGAAGCGATTTTCGTTGTCTTTCGTCCCTCGCTCGTTTTCGATTTCTTGGGTTGTTCGTTGAAACGTACTCTAGTGGCGAGCAACATTTGGTCCTCGCCCAGGAGTCAGCCGCGGAGCAAGTCACATTTGAGACGAGCCGACTCATTCTCCGTCCCTTCGAGTCAGGCGACGTTGAGGCGGCATTCGGTTGGCTTCCATCAATCAGACGAAGGCGCGACTAGCCAACTATCAGGCGCACCAGACCACTCATGGCTTCAGCAAGTGGATTATCTTGCAGCGACAGTTGGGCCGTGCGATTGGGGATGCGGGACTACTGAAGCTGGCGGAGTACGGTTGGATCGACCTTGGCGCCAGCCTTGCCCACCCCTATTGGGGCAAGGGGCTAGCGACAGAGGCAGCATCTGCTTGGGTTCGCGCAGCATTCGATGATTTTCACATCGACCGACTGACCGCATTGGTTCACCTTGAAAACCTCGCTTCGATTCGGGTACTGGGAAAGTTAAGGTTCCACGTTGACCGGCGGAATGCCATCATGGGGATGAACTCAATTCTGTTCTCCCTTGATGCGCCGCCGTAGCCCTCCATCTCTATCCCAATCCCACCACGGTGCCCTCTGCTCTTCCTACCGCCGCCACTTCAAATCTCAGACGATTCTCCCGGGCGAACTCAAGAGCTTTCACCTGTACCACTCCGCCGTGGAGGCCGAGGGCTTCCTCCCAGTCGAGACGTTCGTAGCGTTCGGGACGGACACCGTCACCCGATTTCGGGTCCGACGCATACAGGCCGTCCACGTCCTTGACCAGCCGGCAGCGGCTGGCACGCAGCTCGTGCGCGAGAAATATCGCCGTCAAATCCGATCCGCCGCGACCCAGCAATGCGGTGCTCCCTCGCGCCGTTCGTGCGATGAAGCCGGGAACGACAACCACGTCCGATTCCGTGAACGCCGACCAAATACGCTCAGCGCTCACTCCGGAGATCCTCGCATCGAGCGTCGCTCCCTCGGCGATCAAGCGAATTTGCTCTGGACCCAAAACCTTCGTCGGAATACCCGCACTCGCGAGAGCAAGACACACTAGCGCCGCCGACTGTTCCTCTCCAGTGGCCACCAGTCGCGCCACCGCTTCGTCGTTTGTCGCTCCCCCGTAGGCGCTGGCCCGCTTGAAAAGCTCCTCGGTTGTATTTCCGAATGCCGAAACGACGACAAGCACATACTGTTCCCGACCGAGCCATCGGGCAATTTCCTCCACAACGGCCGGCAAGTCCCCTTCCCCCCGCAACACCGAGCTGCCAAATTTGACCACCGTGAGACCGTTTCGAAACACAGTTTCCTCCGATCGATTCTTAGGGTGCGGTTAACATTCGCCGCAGGACTTTTCAGGACAGCGCGGAGGGAAACAAAAAAGCCCTCCGTGCCAAAGAAGGCTCGGAGGGCTCTCAGAAAGATCTTCTGTGAAACTCTACCAGCTCTTTAGCAGTTTTTTACGTGGAGCAAGTCGCGCTAAATCGCCACGTTTGCATCATCGCTTGCAAAATGCGACTGCTATTCTTCGCACGATTCGATGCTCGCCGTCAACAGGGTCCCAAATAATTCCGCCACGCACCAGCGCATTGGTGAGAATTAGGCAGCAACCCGTGGTGAACCCATCCGCCGCGAAGCGGCAGCCGGGGCCTGCTTTTCCTTCAACCAGGCGGCGACCTCATCGGGATCGAAACGCACTGACCCTGAAATGCGAAACGATGGAATGCTTCCGCTCGCCGCCATCTTATAAATATGTTGCGGAGTGACGCCGAACAGCTTCGCAACCTCAACGACTTTGAGCGCCCCAGTTTTGCTTTTCAATGTCTCGACGAGTTTCATCGCAACACCCCGTTTCTGGCTGACGAAGGGATTGGAACTCCTATCAACTCGAAGACTCACCCAGTCTTTTTGCTGTGTCTAATACTTCTCTGTCTCAGGCTGATAGCTCAAAACTATATTGGGGGCTTTGTTCAGGCTCCCAAGGTCGGCCTCCGTTAGCACACGTACCTGCCAGGGGACAAGCTTTCCTGTCAGGGCGTTGCCATCCACTCCGGCCTCAACAAACTAGAAGTTTCTAAGCCCTTTCGGTGAATCGCATTCCGGTTTGGTTCCTGTGCCTGTTCGAAGGAACCAACCTTCATACACCGAAAGGACAAAGAAAATGAATTCAGCAAGCATCAAGAAAGTCACAAATCAAGCCATCGAGCAACTCGTGGAAGCGTTAAATGCTGGACACAGCGAAGCACTCACGCGGTATCTGGCGGCAATGGCGAAGTTCAGAGCGTACTCGTTTTTGAACGTTCTTCTTATTCTTAAACAGTGTCCGAATGCTGGCCGCGTTGCTGGCTACCGGACTTGGCAGTCGTTCGGACGCCAAGTAAAACAAGGCGCGAAGGGCATCATGATTCTCGCGCCGATGTTCCGTAAGCGGAGCGAAACAACCGACGAATCAAACACCACGGACGAATCTCGCAAAGTTGCGGGTTTTCGCGCGGTTTACGTGTGGGACGAACAGCAGACGACTGGAAAGGAGCTACCTCAAATCGGTAGCGTGACCGGCGATCCGAGCATTTACCTTGAGCGGCTCGAAGAATTCGTTCGAGCAAGCGGCATTCGCCTCGACTACTCAGCCGACATCGCCCCGGCGAGAGGGATGGCCGAGAAAGGCAAAATCACCCTGTTACCTGAGCAAACTCCGGCTGAAACTTTCGCTACGTTGGTCCATGAATTGGCGCATTCGGATATGCACTTCGGACAGCGCCGGGGCGATACCAATAAGCGCATCCGCGAGACGGAAGCGGAATCCGTGGCTTACGTTGTTTGCTCGGCCATCGGGCTTGAAACGGGCACGGCCGCGCAGGATTACCTCGGCCTCTACGGAGGAGACTCGAAGCTGCTGCTAGAGAGTCTTGAGTACGTGCAGGCAACCGCTTCGCGCATTCTCGATGCGATTGAAGAGAGACTGCAACAGCAGGCTGCATAGCCCCAATTTCGCGAAGGGCCTCGGCTTCACCGCCGAGGCTTTTTTTTTGCCCCGCACAGGAACGGAAGTCGAAATAAGGCCTTATAGATGTTGGCTATGGCGCGCAGACGACAAGGTATTGGACGAACCGATTCGACGCAACTAGTCTCCGCCGCATATCTGGCGCGACTTTGAGTCGCGCCGTTTGGATGACGCAGAAGAGGCGGAGGAGCTAATGAAAAAGCTACGAGCAACGCGCTGGCAATCGCTCGAACTATTTGTTCGCAATACCGCAATCGCGGTCGGTGGAACTCTCCTTTTGGCCGGCAAGGCCTTCGCTCAGGCAGGCGGAGGTTCGCCGTGGGAGAACGCCGTAAACGTCTTGCAGACCGCGTTCACCGGTCCCATCGCCAAGGGGCTTGCTCTGGTTGCCATCGTTGTTGGCGGCTTGACCTTCGCCTTCGGCGAAGGTGGCGGAAAGAAAACCTTCGCAGGCATTGTCTTCGGTTTAGGGATGGCGGTCCTCGCGGTTAACTTCCTCACTTGGCTGTTCGGCGTTTAGGTTCTTCCGAAACAACGACGATGCAGCCTAATCCAGTGTTCCGGTCATTGAATCGCCCGCTCACAATCCTGGGAGCCGAGCGAATGCTGTTCTTCTTCGCGCTGGTAATGGGCGCGTGCGTATTCAATCTGTTGAATAGTTTGGCCGGGGCCGTGGGGATATTTTTCGCGCTGTATTTGTTCGCAAGGTGGGCAACACGCACCGATCCGCAAATCCTCCGGTTCTTGTTGAACTCCAGGAAGATTCGCACGCAGTACGATCCGATGAAATTCGAGCCTGTGCAGGTGCGGAGACTCGGCCATGTTTAAGCTGGACCGAATCACGAAGGATTATCGCGAAGCCGCCGCGCTCTGCGCTCAGATTAATCTCTTCGGCTTTGTAGATGATGAAATCTTCCTTACCAAGAGTGGCGATCTAGGACTCGCTCTCACCATCGAGGGTGTGGATTACGAATGCCTGGACAGCAACACCATCGACACCCTAACGCGGCGGCTTGCGGCGGCGTTTCGAGTTTTCGATGAGAAATGCCGCGTCTACCAGTATTTGTTCAAGCGCAACCGGGAAAACATCGCGTTCAAGACCTACCAGAACCCGATTGTAAACGCGGCGATCCGAAACCGCATTGAGTATCTCAAGACAAAAGCCGACCTGCTCTATTCGTTTCAGATTTGCTATGTCGTTCTTTATGAAGGCTTCCGCCAGAACGCATCCATTCTAAGCAGTCTCGCCAAAATCGCATCTCAGCCTGGAGACGCGATGCGTGAGTTGCAGGCGTTTGTTTCCACCCGCAAACAAGTGATGTTGATTGAGAGTGAGCTGCAGCAATCGTTGTCGGCGCTGCATGCCAACGCACGCAGCTTCGTCGGACAGGTTGGCGACTTTGTGGGCACGCGCATTCTATCGAAAGAGGAAGCGTTCCGCGTTTTGAAGCAAGTCCTGAATTTCTCGCCCTTGAAGATTGAGAACGCCCGCCTCCGGCGGGATACGTTCCTCGACTACCACCTCTGCGAATCCCATATCGAGTGCCACCGAGGATTCCTCCGCGTTGACGATTACTACGTGAAAGTGCTGTCACTCAAAGACCCATCCGCACAAAGTTTTCCTCTTATTTTCAAAGGGCTCCTCGAAGTCGAAGCCAACTATTTCCTTTGCAGTGAGTGGCAAAAGCAGGACCCGGCCAAGAGCCGGAGCTTCATTCATTCACGCCGGCGACACTTCCACAATACGAAACGCTCGCTCGCAAGCTACGTCACCACATCGGACCAGCCGCAGCGCAGCGACGATGTTCTCGTTGACGAGTCGAAGGAAGCCCAGATTCGCGATTTGGGAGAAGCGCTCAAGGAACTGGAAATCAAGGGCAACTACTTTGGGAACTACTCCCTGACCATCGTGGTCTACGACCAGGACCTGGCAAAAGTGGAATCGGCGTGCGCCGACTTTTACAAAGCCTTCAACGTCCACGATGCCCAGCTATACGAAGAGAAATACAACCTGTTCAACGCGTATCTGGCCACCGTTCCCGGCAACTATGCCTTCAATCTCCGGTCGATGTTGATCCTCAACACGAACTATGCCGACTACTCCCTGCTCTTTACCTTGCACTCCGGGCACCAGGTCAATAGCCACTTGAAGCAGGAATACTTGGCTGTGCTCGAAACCAATCACCGCACACCGTACTACTTGAATCTGCATTGCAAGGACACGGCCCATACCGTGATCCTTGGGCGCACCGGCTCCGGTAAGTCGTTTACGCTCAATTTTCTGATCACCAACCTACAGAAATACGATCCGTACACGTTCATTTTCGATCTTGGCGGCAGCTTTGAGCATCTGACCCGGTTGTTTGAAGGCAGCTACGTCAAAGTCGGCCCACACAGCGCAGCGTTCAAAATCAATCCCTTCTGCCTGCCCAAAACAAAATCCAATCTGGATTTTCTGGCGCTCTTCGTCCAAGTCCTTGCCGATAACCACGGCGGCGAAAGGCTTTCGCTAGAGGAAGAACAGGAGCTGTATCAGCAAATCGAGAATCTCTACAGCGTTGATCCGGAGCTGCGTACGCTGGGAGTGCTGGCGAATACGCTGCCCCGCGGCTTGTCATCGAAGCTCCACAAATGGACGGCAGGCGGGCAATTCGGATTTCTCTTCGACAACGCCGAAGACACGGTGAGTTTTTCGCGCTTTCAATGCTTCGACTTTCAGGGCATGGAACAGTACCCACAGATTCTTGAGCCGCTCCTGTTCTACATCCTCCATCGGGCCAATCACGTTATAACCAACCGTGAAATCACACACATCTTCAAGGCCTTCTTCATTGATGAAGCTTGGACGTTCTTTCGAAATCCGCGCATCAAGGGCTACATCGTGGAAGCTCTCAAGACCTGGCGAAAACAGAATGCAGCGATGATTCTGTCCACCCAATCGCTCGACGAACTGCGAAAGTCCGACATCGTGGATGTAATTATCGAAACCTGTGCCACAAAAATCTTCCTAGCCAACCCGGACATGGACCGTGAGTTGTATCGGAACCAGTTTCATTTGAACGAGACCGAGATCGACCTCATTGCCTCGCTGATTCCCAAACGGCAATTTCTGATCAAGAACCACGAGATCGCCAAGGTCGCGAACCTGGAAGTAGACCCGAAGAGCTACTGGCTCTACACGAACGATCCCTTTGACAACCGGAGGCGGGCCGAGGCTTTCGAGAAGCACGGCTTCGAGCGGGGCCTTGAGGTTTTGGCGGGAGAGAAGCGATGAGCCAAGAGCCGACCGCCTTCGAACTGTGCCTTCCCGGAATCATAGCCGGGCTGACGCTGGCAACGGTGGTGCTGGCGACTGGAGAAGCCGTCTTTCCTCATGCTTTCCAGGAAATGCCTCCACAGCAAGTATTCGAGGTCTTGCCTGTCGCGGTCGGCCTCGCCAGCAGTCTCGGGCTGATGAGTCTCTTCTTTCACTTTCGAGGGGACGAAGAAAAACCCCAGCAATATATCCCGTCGAACGATTCGAAAAAGAAAAATAGTTTTCCGTCAGGAGGAACCGATGCTCTTTAGAATCCAGCGATTCGTAGTGCTTGCCTCTCTTGTCTTCACGTGTGCCGCGATGGTCGCGTGGGCTCCGCCGATTCATGCAGATTCAGGCACAAAGACAGTCAAATATGCCGAGACGGACGTTATTCCGATTCACACGAAGATTCGTTTTTCGACACTCATCGTGTTGCCGGTGAATGAGGAGATTCTGGACGCGACTACGGGTGATAAGGAATTCTGGATTATCAATGGCGCTCACAATCTCTGCTATCTCCATCCAGCGCAGCAAGGGATTCGCAGCAATCTGAATCTCATTACCTCGACGGGGCACGTGTACTCGTTCCTGTTGACGGAGATCAGCAACGAACCGAATGTCGAGCCGGACCTAAAGATCTTCGTCGAACGGAAAGAGGAATCGACGATCAATGGAGCATCCGCCGTCCCACCGCTTGCCCGTGCTTCCGAAGTGCAAGCGTACAAAACTGCCGTGGACGCGGCGCGGGCAGAGTCGGCCCAGGCCATGCAGGCGGCCCAAGAGCGGGCGCAAAAGGAAATCAGCCAATATCGCGAGCAATACGCCGGAAAGCTGCAATTCGATTACACCTACAACGCAAAAACGGCGCGGGTTCCGTTTTCAGTCAGTGCGATCTATCACGACGACAAATTCACTTTCATCAGGTGCGCGGCTCAAGAGAAGCCCACGATCTATGAACTCAAGGATGGCAAGCCAAACCTCATCAATTTTGACCTAGCTAACGGCGTGTACGTGATTCCAAAGATTGTGGACCAGGGCTATCTCGCTCTGGGCAAGAAGAAGTTGAGTTTTGAACGCGTTGCGCGGAGCGCCGCACACTGAAATCCGCCAGGAGAGTTCCATGCCCGACGATAAAGTTTCAGAAACGCAAACCAGTACACAATTGCGGGGCACGGTTGAAAACAAGGCCCCGAAGCCGGCTGGGCTGCTGCCAAAGAACACCCAGCAACTGGTGATTCTGGGTGTTGCTGTTGTCATGGTGCTGATCATGTGGCTGACGGGGGGCGGAAAGCGCAGAACGACCTCCGCCACAGCTCCGACCGCAGGCGCGCGTGTGCAGCCTCCGAACGCGGCCACGGTCGAGGATTTCAAGCAGACGATTCAGCAGGAACAGGCAGCAACCCGGCAGCCGATTTCGCCTTCGAACCTCGCTCGGCTGCAAGCAATGGGCCTCGCGGGCGACGTACCACCGGGCGGCACCGCAACGATGCCAGAGGGAACCGTTCCCGAACCGGGAGGAGTCATGGGCGGGGCCGCGGGAACGCAACCGCCCCCGCCTCCCGATCCGGTCAAAGAGGACAAGAAGAAGCGGGAATATCTTTCTCTGTTTGCACCAAACGTGGCCTTCACCTATCGCAAGGGTCAGGAAGCGGAGCAGCTTGTGGGATCGCGAGGGACCGGTGGTGCGCCAGCACAAAACACCCCGCAAGCACCTTCATCGACCGACTTGGACGCCCAAGTCCGTCAGGCAGAAGCGCAGTTTGTAGTAGCGGGACAAACCGCCGCACACGAAGCCAGAGGAATAGCTCCAACTATCGGCGAACAGCAAAAGCCACTCGCTGACTCAGAGCGACCTAACCCGGAAGCATCCAGGCCCGGAGCATTCAATTCGTTTACCGGGAAACGATACGTGGTCTTCGAGGGCACGGTCCTTGAAACCTTGCTCATCAACCGCCTGAACGGCACGTTTGCGGGGCCAATCAATTGTCTGGTGACGACGGACATCTACTCCCACGACCGCCAGCAAGTCCTTATCCCCGCCGGCACGAAAGTGCTGGGAGAAGCGAAGAAGGTTGAGGCGCTCGGACAGCAGCGGCTCGCTGTTTTCTTCCACCGGCTCATAATGCCGGACGGTTACTCCGTCAGCCTCGACCAATTCAAGGGGTTGAATCAGGTCGGTGAAACAGCTCTCCGCGACAAAGTGAACAACCACTATCTCCAAATTTTCGGTGCGTCACTGGCCGTGGGAATTCTTGGCGGCATTTCGGAGGCCGGAACCGGCAATGTGTTCACGAATTCACCCCTCGACCGCGCCCGCGCGGGTCTCGGTTCCAGCCTCGCGAACTCCTCGACGGAGATTCTCGACCGTTTCCTGAACATCCTGCCCACCGTGACGATCCGCGAGGGCAACCGCGTGAAGATTTATCTGTCTGGGGATTTGTTACTGCCGGACTACGCCCAGCACATCATGCAGCCCGATCTTTGATTGGAGGGAGTGGAATGAAATATCTCACCGCAGTTCTGATACTCGCCGTGACGCTGGCCGCCTGCAATACGAAGAAGGAGGAAGAACCAGAAGTCGTTCCGCCGGGCTTTTGCAAAACCGAAGCCGAGTGCCAACCGATGGCGGACCGGCAGAACACATATCAAGAAGAATTGCGCCAAAAGCTCATCGCACAAGGAGTCCATGAACAATATCTCCCCTGCGGAAAGTACAAGACGACCAAAGCCCCGAATGGCTTTTGGCAAGTGACGCGGGGCACCGCAGGGTGCCCGGCCACAGCGAGCCAACAGGACCCCCATCCCGATCCCAGCAAGGCCAAGCAGTCTAAACACTAACTAAGGAGGAAGTCCGTATGAAGTACATCTCGAAGAAGTGCGCTGCCATTCTTATGCTGGTCGCGCTACTTCTGATTCCCGTCGCTTCCGAGGCCCAGCTCGGCAGCGGTATCGTCTACGACCCCACCAACTATCACAATGCGCTCCTTCGGTATTACCAGCTCCAACAGCACCTCGCTGAATTGCAGAAGAACGTCGCCAAAGTGACTTCGCACCTGAACCTGGCTCTGCAAATGGCTCAATACATCCACAACATGCCGGGCCGCTACCATGCGGTGTTCTCACAGTGGCGCTCGTTCACGTCGGGGGACCTCTACGGGAATACGACCCGCTGGGTTAGCGCCGTCAATGGCGCGGGACCGCAAAGCATCAGCCCCGCTTACCAGCAGGCCATCGTCCCATTCCTGGCTTATAACCAGGCGGTCCTCACGGCCATGAATCCCGCCGACGCGCTGCATCTCAAATCCGTCGCGGCTTCCTTGCAGCTGACGGACGGCGCAAACGTTTCCGCACTAACCACGGTCGGAAACGTCCGGGCAAACGCGCAAAACGTCCAGCAGCAAATCGCCAACATTGAACAAGACTCTCTTTCCTCTGACGCTGGACTCAACACGGAAATGAGCGTTCTAAACAAGATCAACGCGAGCAATGTGCTGACACTGCGGACGCTACAGGACGCTAACAACCTCCGCGTCGCAGCGCTTGAGCAGCAGGTTCTCCAGGCGAAACAGCAACGAGACACCGACGCCGCGAACCTCAACTTCGCCATGCAGATGCGGGAGCAAGTGACCCAGAATCTCGTTCCCTTCAACAGCAACCTGACCCAGAGCCTGAGTACGTATCGGCTCCCGTAATGCGCACGGCCCGGAACGGAGAACCGCGGAGAGACCATGAACTTCTTTGACGCAGTGTTGCAGGCGGTCAACACGCTCGTGCAGCAGAATCTTGGGATCTTCGACGGGATGGGACAAAACCTGTTCCGGGCCTTCGCCACCATCCTGGTGGTGTGGTACGGCATCAAAGCGGCTCTTGCCGCAGGTGACCACCGCGGCGGCTTCCACTTCGCCAACTTTGTGACGCTGATCCTGATGATCAGTTTTGGTTTTGCAATGGTGAACTACTATGATGCGCCGATCCCCGGCTTTGGCCGCGACTTCCACCACTTGATCACCGATGAAGCCGCCAGCCTCTCAAACCAAATCGGCCAAGCCAACGCCCAACGCATCGCGGATGATACCGGCTACGTCCTTGGCAATCTCGAAGCGCCGGGAATCACGCAGCCGATTGCGACCTTCCTTTATGCCTTGTTGTGGTTGGCAGCGGTCGCGACCGAAGGCTTGGCTCTGATTGTCGTGGCGTTCGGCGTTGTCGCAACCGCCGTGTGCATCCTGCTTGGACCGGTCTTCATTCCGTTCTTTATTGTTCCCCAGCTAGACTGGCTCTTCTGGGGTTGGCTCAAGGCATTCATTCAGTATTCGTTCTATCAGGTCGTCGCCGCAGGCGTCCTTTACATCGTCAGTCAGTTCACCTTCGGCATCATCCACGCCCAGATTACGGGGCTCATTTCACCAACCGACCTCATCCGAATCTCGCCCGTCTTGGTGGTCATGTACCTCGCCGCCATCTACGCGATTATCAAAGTCCCGATGCTGACCAGTCACATCTTCAGTGGCACGTCCGGCGGATCGGCTGGCAACCTCTTTGACACGGTTTCGAGAGCTCTCGGAGCCACGCTATGAAAGACAACACCTTCAACGAAGCGAAGCAGCTCTACCTTGAACAATACGCATCCGCGATTGTCACCGGTGGCTATTTGAAGATTGCGGTGACGATCCTATCGCTCGTCGTTTTGGGATTGGTTTTGATGAATTTGAAGATCGTGCGCACACTCGAAAGCTTCAAACCGATGGTCATTCGGATTGACGAAATTGGCCGGGCGCAAGCCGTTGCCTACGAAAGCCTCGTCTACAAACCCGAATACAAAGAGACGAAATATTTTCTTACGCGCTTCTGCCAGCTCTACTACCGCCGCAACCGTTCGACGATCAACGATGACTTCAGCCAGGCGTTGTACTTTTTGGACGGGAAACTCGCCGGGGACACCATTCAGCAGTTCAAACAGAAGAACATCATCAAGGCATTCCTCTCCGACAGCCTCGCCCCGGAGAAGGATATCGACGTCCAGCAAGTGGTGATCGAGCCGATGGACAAGGCTCCTTACAAGGCGACAGTAGATTTCTTCGAGATCGAGTATTCGCCTGCCGACCATTCGGTAGCGAAGCGGAGGTTGTACACGGCGAGCTTTCTGTTTTCGTTCCGGGATCACATTCCGAATGCAGACATTCTGACCAATCCGCTGGGTCTGACCATCACCTATTTCCGGGAAGACGAGGCGTTCATCAAGTGATTCGCAACTCTCTATTTATATCGGCAACGGCGCTCATCCTGGTGCTGTTTGGGCTTATGAGCCGACTCAATTTCCTGGCCGCCTCGAAGAAGGCTCTCTTCCTCCACTGTGGCGCAAGTATGGCGGTTTTCATCGGCACTCTGGGTCTGAATCTCTTTGCGGCGGCACTGGCGATCAACCGCAAAATCCTGCTCAAAGATACCGGCAGGAAGCTATCGCATTTTGACAACCAATTGCAGTCGGCAGGCTCCGAAGGCCTCCCGCCGTTCTTCGCGGAGAGGCGGTAGCGATGGCCCGTTGGGACATGCTAAATCGCGATAACGTGCGTGACGTCGAGCCGAGTCCCGCAAACGAGAGCCGTCCGCACGACACGAACGGCACAAGTCCTTCAGTTGGACGCGGGCCTGCGGAATCCTCCCCGACAACGACGCCCGAAAGACCCGAGAGGCCAGCGCAAAGCTCCCCAGAGCGGGCGCCAGATCGCAGAACGCAACATCGGCATGGTGGCCGAACTTACTCCCTCCGCAGCTCAGAAATCGCGGCCATGCGGGACATCGGCACGTTTCGCGTCGTAGACGCTCGCGATTTAGCTCGATTCGTTTATGGCGGTGATGAGGCGCGTCTGAAGTACGACCTCGAAAGCCTTCGCACGCAAGGATTGGTTGAGGAAAAGACGGTGTTCCGGGCGCACAAGAGTGCCCGGAAGCTAGTCGCCCTGACTGCGGAAGGGCAGCGGATCGCCAGGAAAGCGAGTGGTCTTCCCGAGGAGCAAAAGCTTTATCACGGGTTCGTTAAGCCTAAGGAGTTCGACCACGATGCCGACCTTTATAAGGTCTATCAGAAAGCCGCCGAAGAGATTCGCGAGAAAGGCGGAAAACCGACGCGCGTGAGGCTCGATTTCGAGCTGAAGGAATCGATCAATCGCGCCAAGGAAGCCGCAGGGCATATGTCCGAAGACGACCGGAGGAGATTATTGGCGACGGTTGCGCAGGAGCAAGGATTGACGCTAGACGACGGGACCATCCACCTTCCCGATATCCAGGTTCAGTACGAAACGCGGGAGGGTGGTATCGAGCGACAGAATTTGGAACTCCTCTCCCGGAACTACCGGGAAGAAGGCATTCGGGGCAAGGCGGCAGCAGGTTTCAAGATCTATGCGAGAAGCGGAGACAGCAACCGCATCCGTCGCGCTTTGCACGACACGGGCATGGTTCGAGAGGTTTTGTCAGTATGACCATGACGGCATTTCAACGCGAAGGGCTTCACCTTCTCGGTTACACGAAACGCGAGAGTGAGTTTCTTTTCCTCGTGGCCACGCATTCCGGCTACTTCACGAACCGCCAGTTCAAATCGTTTATGCAAACCGAATCGGGATCGGTGTCGCATGCGTTTATTCGCAAGCTTCTGGATCGGAAGCACGCGAGTTATCACGCGTACCGGTCGGGCGGACGTGTCTATCACCTTTTCGCCCGGAAGGTGTACCAGGCCATCGAACGCGAGAATCTGCGGACTCGCAAGAAGCACGAACTGGAATACGTCAAGACCCGGTTGGTCGCCTTGGACTTTGTGCTCGGGCATCCGCAACACCTCTATCTGGAAACGGAGGCGGAGAAGGTCGCGTTCTTTGAGAAGGATTCGAACGTAAGCATAGAGAGTCTTCCGGTGAAGCAATATCGGGCCAGAAGGTCCACCGAAGTTACGCCCCGATATTTCGTGGATCGGTTTCCGATGTTTGTGGATCGACAGTCGTCGCCGCCTGCGGTCACCTTCACCTATGTGGACGCGGGAGCGGTAACACTCGAAGCTTTTGGCACGCACTTGCGCGCTTATCTTGGACTATTCCAGGCGCTTCCGAAGATGGAATTTATATATCTCGCTCCCGCTGCGCGGTTGTTTCAGGCGGCGGAGTCGGACTTCTACCACACGTTGTACGGGGTGCGCGACTACTCCAAATCCGTAAGCGTCTTGGATTACTTCCGCATTCGCAGGGCTTGGGAGGCAAAGGAACGTGTGGCGAGCGCTGACGTGGTTTTGCTGAAAGAAGCGCAGGCGCGTTACGGAGGCCGCCAGTTCGAGGAGTTGTACGAAAGGTGGCGTCAAGGGACTGTCGCGGACACCGAAGTGACGCGACATGCAGGGCAAGTTGGGCCATCACTGAACGGTGGTTTTCGAACCATGTTATGCGGGTCAGCACTGTCGGTGTTTAGTGACCCGCGCGGCAATGGTGTGGAAAACTGTGCGGAGAACGTAATAGCCGATGGCTTACCTCAGGTTTCCAGCACCCGATCTTTGCAGATTTCTGGAACGTGACGAGCGAACTGCCATGTATTCAAAGATATTGAGGCGACGAGGGAGAAGTTTCGAGGCGGCCGATAAGGATGCTTCCGGCACGGTTGGAGGCCCCGAAGCGACTTTCCGTGTGGATTTCCGGCGAGATTTCCGGCGGTCCCAAGTAGAAGTGGCACGAAAAGAAAGAGATGAGCGGCGACGGAGCATCGGAGCGGAGCGAGGAGAAGACCGAATTTTGGGCGGTAGCGACCCCGCTTCGAGCGGCTTTTCAGCCGCCCAACGCCTTCGGCGCCGGGGGTCGCTACCGCCCAAGTTGTCCAGCAGAATTCCTCGCTCCGTCGCCGGCAGAGTTGTAGGAGAAGAAGTCCGAAAATCTGACTCACATCAGCAACAGGAGAACAGCATATGGCCCTGATTCCGAAGGTAGAACCCAAGCATGAAAAGAAAGTAGTTTCGGCCCGCCTCGACGAGGAAGCGCACACAATGCTCCAGCGTTACGCGGCTTTCCTCGGAGGCGCTACCCATGAGTACATCATTGGTGAGTCTCTGAAACGTTTATTCCGCCGAGACAAAGAGTTCAACCAGTGGCTTGAAAAGAATCATAGAGGTTCGACTGCAACCTCTGACGCGCCTCAACCCACAAGCCCAACTCCCAAGAACACACTAAGGACAGCGCCAACGGCAGCATGATTCAACGCGTGCTCAACTCGAAAAACTTCCTTGCAGTGCTGTTAGCACTGGTGACCGGGACAACTCTGTACTTCAAGATGCCCTGGCCAATGACTGCTTCGTTCCTTCCTCAGACCTGGAATGAATATTTCCTTCGATTGATCGCCCTTCGAGACCCTTGGACGTATGCGGGGCTGAAAGCTTCCTTTCATGTGATGCTGTTCACCACACCCTACATCGGCTATTCATTCTTGCTGTCCACTCTCTACATCTTTACATTGCGGCCAAGACGGTCACCAAAGGCGCAGCCTTTGCCACTTTATCCGCTCGTAGAATCTCGGAACCAACTCAGTCTAGTCATCGGGGAAATTCACAACCCGCGTCTACCTATCCCTGCAGAGAATCCCAGTTGGCTCATCATCCCGGAGCGCGGATTGTTTACCGGCACAATCATGATTGGTGCCACCGGTAGTGGAAAGACGGCGGGCGGCATGTACCCGTTCACCGACCAATTGTTGGGATACCGGGCAGCAGATGCGGAGGGCAAAGCGAGTGCGCTCGTGCTTGAAGTTAAGGGCGACTTCTGTGGCAAGCTTAAAGAGATTCTGCTGAAGAGAGGCCGCACTGACGACTATATCGAAATCGGCTTGGATTCCGAATGGGCTTACAACCCTCTCTACAACGATCTCGAAGGCTATGCACTGGCCTACGGAATCGCATCCTTATTAAACAATCTGTTTGGGAAGGGGAAAGAACCATTCTGGCAGCAGGCGTACACGAACCTCGTCAAGTTCATCATCATCCTGCATCAGGTCGGCTTTGGTTACGTCACCCTCTTCGATGTCTATGAGTCGGCCATCTCGGCACAAGTGCTTGAAAGAAAGATGCGGCAGGCCGAGGAAAACATCATGGGGAAATCCTTTCTCACCGTCTCGCGCGAATCCTTCCAGTCTTACGCGCGAGAACTTGCTGAGGCTAGCTTCGAGGCGAATGAGAGTGGACAGCAATACCGAGCGCTAGATTCGCCTCCAGCAAGAGATGTTTTGCACAAACTTGGGATTGAGCCAACCCTCCAGCATGAAACCGGTCCGAATGCCGTTGACCAGGATAAAAAGGAGCAACTGGAAGCGGTCAAGCGTTGGTACAACGACGACTGGAAAAACCTCGATAAGAAGTTGCAAAGCTCTGTTGTCGAAGGCATCTCGGTTTTTCTCTCGCTCTTTGATGACAATCCACGCGTCAAACGTATGTTCTGTCCGCCTCTCGAACTGTATCGACAACCCGAAGCACAGTCATCTGGAAGAAAGTCCCTCCCTCAAATCGCGACCTTATTAGAGCAAGGCAAGGTCATTGCCCTCAACTTTCCCGCCAGCATGAACCCGGGGTTAGCACGGGCCATCGGCGTGATGCTCAAGATGGATTTTCAACGGGCGGTCTTGAATCGAATCCCGCATATTGCGAAGAATCCCAGCAAGGAGTGGCGCCCCATTGTGTTTATCTGCGATGAATACCAAGAGCTTGCTACCGTCGGAGTGAATGACCCGAGTGGCGACGAAAAATTCTTCTCGCTCTCGCGCCAAGCAAAGTGCGTCCCGCTTGTAGCGACGCAGAGTATCAGTTCCTTGCAATCAACTCTGCCCGGAGAAACCTGGAGAACTTTATTGCAAACCTTCCGCACAAAAATCTTCCTGTCGTTGTCGGACGACTTCTCCGCAACAATTGCGAGCGAACTCTGCGGCCAGGAAGAGAAGTGGCGCGTCAACTACAACATCTCCGAAAGCGGGCACGATTCCAGGGTGAGCTATCTGACCGGCAAGCCGCTCGCTGACAAAGCGCACATCAGCACTTCCAAGACCTACAGCCAACAGCGGGACTACAGGTTCGATATGAAGACCTTCACGGAATTGAAGAACGCGCAATCCATCACTTTGGCTTACGACGGGCTCAACCCGCTGCCACCGATGTTCTGCTATCTCAAGCCCTACCTCAATGACGTAAATAAGTCCTACTTTCGGCAGCTTGCAGATGGACAACTGTAATGAACGGATTCGAACTGATTCTTCCGTTCCTTCGTCCGATCCAGCATCTCATCCTGGACCCCGACATCAGTGAAATCATGGTCAACGGGCCAGAGCGAATATTCATTGAAAAGGCTGGATACCTCCAAGCAGTTCCAGGTATTAGACTCACGCCGGAATCGCTCATCGTTGCGGTCAAAAACATTGCCAGGCGATTGGGCGACGATATTTCGGAAGCAAAGCCTATCCTCGATTCGCGACTGCCGGACGGAAGCCGCGTTGCAGCCGTAATTCCGCCCTGCAGTATCCACGGCGTGGCATTGACGATTCGCAAGTTCAACTCCCACAAATTCAAAATGGAGGACCTCATTGAAGTGGGCACCGTAACCGCCGAACTAGCAAAACAGTTGGAAGAATACGTCACACAGCGGAAGAATATTCTAATTTGTGGGGGAACATCGAGTGGCAAGACCACTCTCGCTAATGTATTGACGGAATTCATTCCCAACCACGAACGCATTGTCCTGATCGAAGACACAGCGGAGATTCAGATTCATAAGGAGAATGTGCTCCGATTCGAAGCGCGTCGCGAGCAGAACGATCTGCCTGCTGTGACCATCCGCGATCTTCTAAGAACGACCCTACGCCACCGACCGGACCGGATCATCTTGGGTGAGATTCGCGGTGGTGAGGCGTTCGACCTGCTTCAACTGCTAAACACAGGACACAGCGGTACTCTCTCGACCGTGCACGCTAACTCTGCTGCTCAAGGTATCTCACGGTTTACAACTTGCGTGCTGCAAAGCGGCATCGAGATGCCATATCGCGCCATCAAGACAAACATCGCGGATTCTCTGGACGTGATTGTCCAGATCGAACGCCGCCCAGGAAAACGGTTTGTATCGCACGTAGTTGAGATTGCCAGCTACAATCCGGAGACGGATATCTATCATCTACGTTCCATCCATTGCCGCCAGGATGTTCCTTTCGCTACTGCTGCCGTTTCAGGGGAGGCGTAACCACTCGGATATGAAGGTGAACTTATTGCCGATGAGCTTCTCGTCCTTTCGTAAAATGTAATTGTACAACTTCTTACACCAAACATGGCCACAGCGCAAAATCCCCTCAAAGTAATAGGAAGTGCGAGTACCAAGAGTGCTGGCTCACAAGAACTCGTGCTCAAAGAGTCGTCCAATGAATTCTTCTTTGCTGTGGTTGGCCACGCTGGATCAGGAACAAGCGTAGTGGCCGAACAGCTAAGAGACCTTCTGCAACAGGAATCCATCGGGCCCGACCATATCGACGTCGATATTTTGAAGGCCCGAACAGTAATCGAGGCTTGGGCCAGCGCAAATAAACTTCCTCTCCCATCACCAAGCGGACCGAAGACCCTGAAAGAAGTCGAGCTCCTACAGGACTATGGCGATCGAATGCGCGGCGAACTGCGGAAGGGCCAGCCCGACTGCACTGCGGTCGCACAAGAACTGATCTTCAAAATAAGGGAGATGCGTGCAAAGAAAGTGGGTGCTTCGCTTGAACCTGGAGTGCCGATTGAGCCTGACCGTAAACCCCGAGCCTACATTCTTGACTCTCTGCGACACCCAGACGAGGTCAGGCTCTTGCGGCATCTCTATCAGGACGCCTTCATTCTCATTGGCGTCGTATGTGCGGAAAAGCGACGCGCCAAGAGATTGCTAGACAAATTCCAAGGTGCTAGCGAAGAAGACGTGCACAAGTTCATGGAACGTGATGCGAGAGCCAAGGAAAAACATGGGCAGCAGGTCGGCGATGCTTTTCACCTTGCAGACTACTTCATCGACAATACGGTCGACAGGGGGTCTCCTAAAGATTGGGGAGTTCCTGAGAAGTTATCGCGGCTGGTTAAGATCATTATTCACAGCGAACTCGTTCGGCCAAACGGCGAAGAGACAGCAATGTACCATGCAAGTAGCGCCCAAATGCAAAGCGCCTGCCTTTCCCGCCAGGTAGGAGCTGCCCTCGTTGATGTAAATGGCAACGTGGTAGCGACTGGAACAAACGAGGCACCTAGGGCTGGAGGCGGCGTTTACGGGGAGTCTCTTGAGGGCGACGCTATAGACTACCGGTGTGCTATGTTTCCAGACGGAGCTGATCGATTTTGCCGGAATACGCGAGAACAGAATGAAATCATTCAGGACCTCATAAGGGAGATTCCCGAGCTGAACTCACTAGACGACTCGAAAAAAAAGGCCTTAGCAATAAAACTGCGAACAACTCGAATTGGCGGTCTCCTGGAGTTCAGTCGAGCGGTGCATGCTGAAATGGACGCTCTGCTGTCTGCTGCGAGGAAGGGAACATCGTTGGTCGGTAGCCGGCTTTTTGTCACGACATTCCCCTGCCATTATTGCGCGCGCCATATTGTCACCGCCGGAGTCGACGAGGTGCAGTATATTGAGCCGTATCCCAAGAGCCTAGCATTAGATCTTCATGAGGATGCGATCGCCATCGAACACCCTGATTGGAAGCCGCCGAGTCGAGGGGGACAGAAAGTTCTCTTTAGACCCTTCTCGGGCGTTGCACCCAGGCTGTATGAGCGTTCCTTTCTAAAAAATAGAGAGCTGAAAGACAAGGATACAGGCATAATGAAGATTCAGGAGCCCACGTGGGGTACACCGTGGGACCTGTCCCGGGTAAGTTACCCGAAAATGGAAGCGAAATTGTCCCAAGAGCGTTAAGGCGTGCCCAACAAGAACTCAAAAAACCAGCTCCGTGTTGTACCGAAGAGGCATCGTTCCGAGCTCAAGGCTCAGGATTTCCAAACTCCCGTCAGCGGCGCTCAGACAAACCTTTTCCCGTCGCCCCGCCCTGGAATGCTGATTTTCGTCTACTTTCCGGAAGTCACCGAAGATGAGTTCCGGAGGGCTCTTGAATTTTCAAAACCAAGCGTTGTCTTAGAACTTCGGACCACCCCTCGGTTCGATATTGGTCGACTAGACCGAAAGACCGTCTTTCAATGCTTCGATCGTGATCATACAAAGTATTTGGATCTGACTTCGTGGGGAACTAACGATCGACATCCCTCTGATCTACTGGGCGAGATTAAGGACGCCTTCACGAAGGACAGCATCAGATTCGATCGACCGGTCATGTTTCTCCTCAACAGCTATAACGCCCCAAGAGGATTCTCTGCGCAAATCATCGAGCTTGTTTCATCAATGAAAAAGACCAAGCCTGAAGTCTTTGCTGTTCCCCAATTCGTTTCTCTCTGAAACACACCCGTCCAGACAACTTGTTGTGCAGCTCGCGATCGGGTCTCGTCAGTCGATCATATGAAGCTTGCAAGGAGTCGGATTAATCGCGGCTAACAGGGGGCGCGTCATACTCGCCATCGAAGCGATCGCCTGCCCTGGTGCTAGGTTAGGGAGTCGATTCCAAAGACCCTCATCTATCCCCCCTATCGAGCGACGCAATCTTGTGATTACGTTAGCGTCGCTAATCTTGTGAAGAATGAAATTGTTAATGAGACCGAGAACCTCATCTGGCAAGTGTTGAGGGAGTTGCGTCACAAACATCAAGCCGAGCCAACGCTTTCGACCTCTCCTTGCGATACGTGCCACCTGCTGGAAAAGATTTTCCATTTTGGCGATGCGATCGCGGGAAAGAAACTCGTGGGCCTCCTCTATTACGATCATCACTGGAGTGGGAGCCTTTCCCTGCTTTTGGGCGGCTTCGTACGCGACGTCCTGTTGAAGCTGAAGACCCCGAAGGATGTTTGCAATCACAAGATTGTTGACCAGGGTAGAGTCGGTATCACTCAGGTCCACAATCGAAACCCGTCCAGATTGAGTCAATTCAGAAAATGTGATGGCGTTTGCATTCCGATTATCGAAAATACCCATACGGTGCAATCGCCAAAGCTTCCCAAGAAGCGCTTTCCAGCTAATCTCGTTGTTCGTGTCAACAGTTCCCACTCGTTGTTTGATCTGCGCTTTCTCTTTCGTGCCTTTAAATTCCGCGTTGTGCGGCTCATGGTCAATGCCCGAGAGCTTCCCTAGAAAAAAACCGCCTACATCAATCAAGTGCGAGAGCGTAAGTTTGGGCTGTCCTGTCTCGAACTCGTCAATTTCCAGTGCCTCGCGCTCTTCGCTTGTACCTTTACGTGGATAGATATTTAAGTCCCGCAAGACCAATTTCGCTGTGTCGTAGGCCTTAAAGAAGCGGTCCTGTTGAGCCGACGACAAGTCCAAAATTTCTGATGCGGCGTAAGGTGAGAGACTAGAAAAATCCAGTCTGAACGAGTGGATTGGCGTGGGCGCGACCGCCGTTGTCGCTCTGCCCGTCAAGTGGTAAACATGGGTGTTGGGCACTCCCTCCGGACTTTTCCCCTGCCTCTCGAGCAACCGGATCATGTGCTTGTCTTCCGTGGGTTTGTCGACAGCCGTATATTCGCCTTCCGTGTCGATGACAACAGTGGCTATGCCAGCTTTTCGAAATTGATGAATCTGGCCTGAGACTGTGGTCGATTTCCCGCCACCGGTAGTGCCAATGACGCCTACGTGCCGGGGTAGCACGGATTTCTTGGTCGAGGGAAAACATACTCTAAGGTTCTTAAAGCCCACCGCGAATCCGAGATCGATCTCACCTTCTAGCCCGAGCATTTTGGCCGTTTCTGTTTCCTCAATGACGAAGACAGGGCTGTTTGGAAGAGGGCGAAATCGCGGAGGAACAACACTCCCATCTACTTCCTCGCCGAGGAGCTCGATCTGGACACGTCCATGGTAACGGGGACTGAATGCGGCTCCCCGGACGGTGGTTGCGACCACAATTGGAGCATCAGCTCGCAATCCGTCAGGCTCTGCAAATGGGCCCTCCACAACTGCGGCGAGATATTGCCGTCCATCTCCGCCGATATCTTTCGGGCGACTCTTGATCCTAAGTAAAGATTGTGAGGGTACCGCACTGATGTTGTCGGAGGGCAGTAAGACAGTTAGGGTCCCATCCTTACTGGTCGCAAAATCGTACATGGTTCGGCCAATCGAGCCTTTGAACTCTTCAGGAAGAGTCCATTCGCCGCCCGCGAGAGACACCTCTTCGTCGAGCTGCATGAGGTTCTTATGGTCGGAGTTGCCGGTGGTAGCCGCTTTTGAACGATCATCTCGCTCCGTTGTCATTTGGAATTCCTATCTGGCTCGCGTTTCGCGCTCGCCCAAGTAACGAAAAGGTTTGCCGGCGTCTGCATAAGCCATCTGGACAGCAGACATGAACATGTCAGCGCCAAAAGTTGTGGAGCATACTGTGTCCGCCAGATCGATGAGCATCGGAAAACCGCGATGTTCTTGGAGCAAACTATCCGCCATAACGATATGGGCGGCGACATCAACGTGATCGGCGTGGGCGTAGAAGATGTATGGGGGCGCTGCATCCCACACCTTGAACAAACCAATAATCACCTTATCGCCGACTTCTTCGCAGAATTGCTCCATCGCCTTTCTCACGCCGCTACCGTCGCGGTACCCTCCGGTTTCCAGCATCGCTTCGATTTCTGGCCGGATGGTTTGAACGACGGCATACTCAAGCGGTCTCAGCGCATTACCAATCATTAGCCAGTGTCTCTTCCGTGGCGCGCTCGGAACAAAGATGAAGCGTTTGTGCTCAAGGACATACCAACGGATCAGATCAAGACTCACCCTGATTCGCTCCGCCTGAGATGCCCACAAGCCGGTAATGAGTTCGTAGGGAATCGGGCTGCCGTGCCCCAAACGCCATACCGCTGCAGACTTTTCCTTCAAGATTGCTCGCTCTGCATACGTCATAATCCCACGACGAGCCAATTCGCTGAGCGAGTCACCAGTGAGACCCTGGCCTTCGCGCTTTTCGCGCCGCTCCAGAACAGTCATCACTTCATCAATCAGATTTGATTGCCTACTTCTTAGATCCCTACGAAAAAGTCGATGAACCCAGGAACCCTGTTCTCCGTTGTAAGAAACGAGACATACCCCGATTTGTGTGATCGTGAGCGGAAGAGTGTCGTGAACCACGCTGGTTCCATCGCAGGCTTCAACCCCGCCATTGAATAGGAGCCCTCTGTGAACACGCTCCAAGTCTGCTTTCTCAGCTGTAAAAACGCCCGCTCGACTAGGGGCATGGGGCAGATGTGGAAGTTGCGGAAAAACTGTCTTTCTTACTTCTGCGCGGTATTCATCTTCTCGCTCCAGCGCTTCGCCAACCTCTTGGTCGAGCTTGGCGTATGCCGCCAGCAAATCCTCGCCGTGGGACCAAGTGTTCAGATCAAGCGTGTTGGCGAATGATTCGCCATATGCCTCCTGAAATTCCTTCGATTCGCCTGCCTGTTGCAGTTTCGCCGGCGGGTTGGCGAGGCTCGCTTGATCTTTCACTTCAACTCTCCTTGCCCTCAATCCATTTACCGGCCCCGGTGTTCAAAGTTCGACAAAAATTCAAGTCAGGTCTTCTTTATGCCTTCAACCCAAGAAGGCCCGAGGCCAATATCGACCAGCAACGCCCTTGCATACCGCCGGGCGAGCCACAAAGGCAGCCCATACCGCATGCAGAGTTCCGACGTAACAGCCTGGTGTCGTTCTACGAATCCTTGCTCCAAAGGAGCGAGTCGCGACAGCACGATAGATGGCGGTGCCAGGAGCGCAAGCCCGACCCTGTCGGCCCGATTCTCAACTGTCTGAACGTTACTGCTAGTTTCCGCCTCGCCACTCCGCTCCATCAAGTTTATGTGTATGTCGATTGCTGTTGAAGCCAAGAGGGCGTGAAGCCTCTCCGAAGCTGTTGGCGGGCGAAATCCATCTATTACGTCCGTGGCTGCGGGACCAAACACGCGTAGAGCAAGCGCCCTAGGGTGAAGGTAATCAATCAGAAAGTGCGCCACTTCATGCGCAATCGTGAAGCGAAGTTCAGCGGGAGAGTCCGTTCCTTCGACAAAGATCAATCCTTCGCCGCTCCGAGCGACAAGACATCCTCGCAGCCGACGATCGCCGCAAGTGAAAGCGACCGAAGCTCCGCGTCGGGTGAGCCAGTTCTGGATGTCTGTGATCTTCAGGCGAGGAAGTTTGATTATTGTAAGGGGGAGCGCCAGTGCCACATATCGTTCCAGGTTCCTCGGGAACGGTTCCATTTCGCCACACAAATCCCAAAACGTGCTGATTGCTCCTTCCTCGGAGGGATACAGCCACACGCTATTTCTTTCCTTCAGGCTTCTTCGTCGGAGGGGACGATTCTTCCTCGGACCCAATGTCGCCGTGGTCTCGCGCAGCAGCTAGGAATCGATGTCCCGATGACTTCGAAAGGGCCTCGATGCTGCCAACCTGTCGAATGATGTTTGCGAGCAACGACTCATCGACTAGCGTATAGTCAGCAATCTCTCGGACGCGTTCAGCGAAATTCGTCGTATCAGCATCTGGTTTTCGGCAAAGGGCCAATCGACACACCAACTCCGGGAGGGTACCCAATACCGCAGGCATACTCTCATCGCTTATCCCCTCTTGATCTTGATACCGACACAGCACGTAGGCCATGAATTTAGGATTGCGCCCGAGACGCTTCACCAGCTCACCCATTGCCGACGTTGAGTTCGAATGAATCGTCATTTTTACTTTCTCGGTTTCAGTCCTCTTTGCAATGCGACCTTAATTCGGTCCTTATTTCTCTTCACCAGTAATGCTTGCTCCTCAGTGGACTTCTCATTGATACCGAGGATCTTTGCGAAATGTGCAGTGTCACGAACCCCATCAAGCATTAGCCCAACGACCTGTCTATCTGATTCGTCCGAGATGATATCGTTGATTTTCGTTTGGATGAGCGAGGCTTCCTCCGCAAGCAGTAGTGCCGTTTCGGGGTCTTGACCTCCCTCCGTCTCGTTTACCGGACGACCTGGTCGAAGTTCGACAACTTTTTCGTCAACTTTCCGGCTCGCATGCTTTCGCTCTCCCTCTATGTGATTTAGCAGATCACTTTGGGCAGCAACCCACAGGTATGTGAACAACTTGCCTCTTCTAGGGTCAAACTTTTCGGGCGATGCCAGATAGTTCAGCAGTGCGTCCGCTACGGCATGGTTGACTAAATGAGGGTCCGAGAGGTTGTGAAACTTCCGGTTCAGGGCGGCGATTAAAGGGCCTAGAAACAGCTCTGCAATCTTGCTGGAAGCGAGTGGATCTCCATCTAGGAGTTCACGGTGGAGACCTTCCCCGGTAGCATTGAGGTAGTCTACGTCTCCCATGCTGGCTCAGGTCTTCTGGAAGATCAGAATATATTCAGTATCCATTCGATTCCCGAAAGATTTCTTGATATAAGGCAGCAGACGCCTTCTTTCGTTTATCGTCCGTGAATACTGCCGCTTGATTCTGAAGCCAACGTCCCTGCCGATTTCCGTAAGCACTTCGTGCGTAGGTATTTCTACCTTTCTTATGTGCGACGGGCAGACGACTACAATTGCGTGTTTTGTTGGGCGCAACACGCGGTACATTTCAGAAAACACTCTCTTCACATCCCCGAAGTATCGCCGGGTCAACTTCGCATGGCGAGGAGATTCTTTCTCTAGATGAGTGATGATCCGCAATCCAGCCTCAGTGTCTAGCGGACCTGGTTCACTAGGCACTTTCGTACGCCCACGTTCCGTTCCGATATACCGAGGCGCTTTTGACAAATACTCGCCTAGACTGAGCCCGAGAATGCTTTGCATCCAGGGAACAGCCAAGAAGTGTGCCCGAGGATAATCTAGAGCCGTGGCATAGGGAGGCGACGTAAAAATTAGATCGACGCTCTCGTCTCTTACACCCAATCGCCTGGCGTCTCCCGAGCGAACAGTCACTTTGGTCGGATTCGCTCTGCCGCATTCCTCCAGAAATTCTTGCATCTGTCTTCGCATCGTCTTAACGCGGCCGATAAAACGCAGTAACACATCAGGCGCTTCGTCATGCTCATAGTAGTGATGGCGCGAGTGAATGATGTCACGAGCATTCGCTACACTGGTTTTCGCCAGGATGATTGAAGAAAAGGCAACCCACAGAAACTTACGAATCCTAAGAGGGATGGATGCCACAGAAAGGTGGTAAGACAAGACACTCAAACCTGCAGCTACATCAGTCGAAAACCAATACTCACGATTGTGAAAATCAGGAGGAGTAGCTCGCTCTCTTAGCGCCCTTGAAATCCCACGCGACCTTAGGCCGGCGAAATCCCGTTTGCATCGCTCGACCAAGGACGTGAACGCGAGTTCAATCGCTGCATCCCGCAAAGGGCGGCTTTTCACTTCGGCAATCAGCTTTGCGACCGGGTCAATATCGTAACCGATAGCCTGACGCCCCAACAGCCTGGCTTCCACTAAGGTCGTGCCGCTGCCAACCATTGGGTCGAGAACCATGTCACCGGGAGTGGAGTAATACCTAATTCCGTAACGAACCAATTGAGGCGGGCACTTGGCTGCATACGCATGTAGACCGTGCGACGCGTAGAGCGTATTGTGTCCGTCGAAATTCAGATCGGGCATCGTCAATAAACACTCTCCTGATCGCGTGATTAACGCAGGTGCCAAAAAGTCTCGACGGTGGCTTCATCGTACCAATGACCCTTGCCTCACAGCAATTAGGAGCCGAAGGTGTTGTCAAAGAAATAACGCTCCCACGCGTAGCAGCGTGGCGGAACGCCCCTATTCAGGAACAGCTTTCCGCGCCCACGCCTACGCGCTTGAAGAACTGGTGGGGGTAACGGGTTCGATCCCGTCCAGATTTCCAGAAGTGGACCTAGCCTTCTTTAAGGGCATTACTCCGGACACTTGTTTCCGTCCCGCCAAATCCCAATGGCGGCCCCGAAAAGGAAATGCGCGGCGTCCGTCCTCGCGAAAAGACCTTGCTCAGCCTAGGTTCCTCAGAGACTTCGTCGACGCCCTCACACTAGTTCAGCCTCTGGCCAGTGTGAGGGCGCCGAAATGAGAGATGCGTGCGCGCCCTGATCCGCATACCCAATCAACGTTTCACAATAACATCCCGAACGGCACTGCGCATCGAAACCAACGTAGTCGAAGCTCGGAGCGAGGATATTGAATTCGAAGTACCGGTGCGGCGGCGCAAACTTGCCCGTCAGCCACCCTATGGCGTAGCTAGCCACGAGCGCGCCGGCCATCGAGGTAAAGTGCCCTACGGTAGGAATTTCAGGAACATCTTTCCAGTAAGCGCCGGCGTTATCTCCCCGCAGCTCCGCCTCTTTCGCTTCGCGCCGGCGGCGCTCTTTTTCTTGCTCCGACATCAACTCGACGGTTGCGCGCCACGAATCGACAAGACCCAGGCAATACGCACACGGCGCACTGGGGGAATAGATCGTCACGCGCCCAATCTCTCCTGTCATCAAGCCGTTTTTGGATTCAAACACGACGCCCACGTCGATTGCCGGAACGAGGTAGCGGTACGCCAGTTCGCTCACCGCGGTCCGGCTGTGGTTCGTGTCCGTGCAACAGATGACGAGGTCCGTGCTGACGACATGATCCCGCGCGAGCGGCTGCAGGATATTCCCGACGATGCAGGTGACGTTCGCTTTGGGGTTAATGGCTTTAATCAGATCCCGCACCACCGCGATCTTGAAAGGTGCTTCTGCCTCGCCCTTTGCGAAGTGAGCTTCATAACTGCCGTGGAGCCTTTCCAGATTCGACTTGGCCAGTCTCTGAGGATCAATAAGAACAAAATTCTCCACGCCCGCGCGCGCGAGCACGTGAGCCGCCGGTGAGCCCGTGCCGCTTACGCCGATGATGGTCACACGCGCATTCCTTAGCCGCGCGGCCGCCTCGGCTCCGTAGATTTCTCCGAGCCGCGCCTGATATTCGTTCTTTGAGCGCATCGGAGCAGAAGACTTGCTTGAAGCAACCTCGCGGCGAATTTTATTGCCGCTGACGGTCACGATCTCGGCCAATCGAAATTCACGGTCCTCGTTCCACCCACGTCCGGAAAAGCGGATATCGCCTTCAGCCGTCCTCGAAAAAATCAGGCTGAAATACGCCGCTTCCTTGCCAAAGGCCGGAAAATAGTCTTTGAAATACGAGTCCATGTCGTCGTCGAGCGCGCTCGGATACACACCGTAATTCTGCGGATGGGAATGGATGACGCCGACGCAAAGGCCGCGTTTTTGTTTTTCCAGCGCCGCCCTCAGGCTGTAGGGTTCATTGAACCGGACAATCGATGTGGTTGAATCCAGGTCGCCCTCTGTCGGCTCGATCAAGTCGATGATGGTGATGACCACGCCATCCGGCGTTTGATGCGTGCCGAAAAGAACGAATGTTGCCCATTCCTTCTCCGGATAGCGTGTGAAGATGAGCGTCTCCAAGCGCTCCCGGACAGCGCCGGTGATCCGCATGACGGCCGGCTGCGCTACCTTCTGACGGAGAGCCATGACACCAGTTCATCCAGGTAGGTATGGAAACCATGCCGTGTGGGGTCCCAGGCGGGAGCCCCGCCACCGTTATGCGGGTGATAGCTGATCGTCACCCAGGTTCTTCCGTCAGCCGTAATCGCGCCCCCCGGTTGCCCTTTCACTATGCCAGTCAGCGGCGACCCCTGGGGCAGGCAGGCGCCGTCGATCATCGACGCAGCGTAACCGCCGGGCACCGGCACCAGCACGTCGGAGCTTGCAACGCCCAGCGTGCTCGGAAGGCCGAAATAAATCACCGCGTCAGGATTCTCGACCAGTTTCGTCTTCCACGTGACCTGTTCGAGTTCCCGCAATATGCGCACCTTGACGTCAGGCGTCACAGGTGCCCCCCCTCAACGGTCTTGCGCGTGACGACAAAATGCTCGCCGTTCTTAATCTCCACCTCACCCGTCAGCGGGTCTCCGACAGGGCCATCCTCTCCCTGCCGCCGCCGTACGATGGCCGTGTCGGCCGTCAGCCCGGCCAGCCGCGCGATGGCATCTATCGACATCGGATTGGTGACGCCGTCCTCTTCGCTGGTCTTTTTCTTGCCGTTTACAAAGATCACCAACTTCTTGTCTTCAGCCATCGAAATGCCCCTCTGGCCATGCAGGCCATAGAGAGGTGTGGCGCCCTCTAAGGTGGGCCCTGCTACTGGCTGGTTTTTCCTGCCCCTATTGACCTATGCTCGGAATTCACAGGTCCGCGACACGCGGCGCGGCATTTTATTTTTTTCCATGTCACCGGCACTCGAAATCTGAGCATTCTCTATTGAGGCCCGGAGACGAACGCCGTGGAGAACGAATGAAAGTCAAACCCACGCCCCCTGCGCTCGCGCGCAAATCCCAGCCCGCTACCCGCGGCGAGATTGACGAGGCCATCAAAGCTTTAACGCAGGAAGATACCGAACGCATTGAGCAGACCGCACTGAACCGCATCTACCGCATCCGGCGCGCCGCAAACGGCCGGTCTCATGACGATCTGATTCAGGAAGCTTTCACAAGAATGCTCGACGGCACTCGTCACTGGTATAAGGACAGTGGAATCAGCTTCACGCACTGCCTCGTCGGCGTGATCTATTCCATTGCTTCCGAGTGGGCGGGCCATCGGAAACGCAATAAGGAACTGCCGGAATATGCCTTGCTGGAATCCGCGCTCTCGAAGACCGATGAGGACAGAAAAACGGTTTCGCCCTTTGATGGACTTCGGGAGCCAAGCCATAACGCCGAAGAAGAGCTGATTGACGCCGAAGGCGAAGCGGAGAACAAGGCGCTCGTGGAAAAGATCGAAGCGGCCTTCGAGCACGACGAAAAAGCAAGCATTCTCTTAATGGGATTCCAGGACGGGATGGACGGGCCAGCGATACGAGCCGAGTTCGGAATGCCGGAGAAAGAGTATCGGACTACGATGCGCCGCATCCAGCGCGGCGTAAGAAAGATGATGGACAAAGATCATGGCCGGTAAAGCACGCAGCCACACGGAACGACTTGCAAGGATTCTCGACAATTTCGGGGAACATATCCGGAATGCGCCGGGTGACGAATTGCTAGAAACAGCGCGCGAGGAGGGTCGCGATCCCGCGGAGACAAATGCGCGGATCAAAAGCATTCTCCTGGGCGTGTTCAAGTCACATCAGCAGAAGGGCCTCATGGAAGCCAGGCAGGGCCATCAACACGAACTGGCGCGTATTTCCGAAGGTCATTTCAATCTCCCGAAAACCGCCGAGGGCAAGAGAAGCTGGTTTCGAGCCGTGCTTGTCCAGGCGCCGCAGCTGGAACCTGCGTTCACGATGCAGAACCGGGAACTTTCGGATTTGTCAGATGAAGATATCGAGGCTCACCTCAAGAAGCTGGCCAATCTCGGCGTCTTGAACGCCATTCGCCTTCCGGAGGAGGAATGATCGCAGCCGGGACACCGCCGGAAGAGATTCTCAGCGTCTTAGGAATCACGGAGCCGGAGGATCTAGATATCGAAGCCATCGCCTATGCGTGCGGCGCGACGATCGTGCCCCAACCGCTGACCGGATGCGAGGCGAACATTATCGGATTCGGCGACAGGGCCATTATTACGGTTAATAGCAATTCCATTCCCACCCGTCGGCGCTTCTCATCCGGCCATGAGCTGGGCCACTGGATGAAAGATCGCGGGCAGAACGCTTTTGGCTGCCTCGACAGCCAGATCGATTCCGAATGGACCGCCAACAATCCGGAAGTCCGCGCCAACCGTTTCGCCAGTGATCTTCTGCTGCCGGTTGGCATGTTCGCCCCTCTCGCAAAAGGGCGCCCCATGACTCTTGAAACGGTCGGCGACCTGGCAGCTGTGTTCAAAATGAGCCAGACCGCAACGGCGATCCGGCTTGTGGACCACGGCTCTTATCCCGCCATGTTGATTTACTATGAGCAGGGACGGAGAAAATGGTTTCTCCGCCCCAGCAATGACATCCCGACTTCGCTCTGGCCCCACGAGCAACTTAACCCTCATTCAGTGGCCGCCACCCTGCTCGCGAACACTTTTGCAAACAGCAAGGCCGGAGACGTGCGCACAGACCGATGGTTCGACCGCGATAACGCGGACAAATACTTCATTCGAGAAAGCTGCTTTAGAACGAGCGCCGATTCAGTCCTAGTCCTGTTGTGGTGGGAGGACGAGCAACAACTGGTTGACATCGCCGAGGATGAGGAACTTCGTGCGAGCCGGCGTTCCGACCAACGCGAGGGCGATTAGAGACCTCAGGATCATCTTAACTTCGGCGAGTCCGCGATAGTCAATTTCCCAGTCTTATATTCATCTTCGATAAGCAACTTATGACGACCCTACGGATTTGACCTGCGGCCTTTTCCAAGAGGCACGAGCCATTGGGCGCCACCCTTGAGGCTCTTTTCTTATTGCCGGCTTTTGCCGCCTCGCTAAATTCCTAAGCCTTGTGAGCGCAGACAGATCCTTGCTGAGGGCTGTCGGATGGAGACACCCACATCTCAAGGAATCCGGTTGTCACTCGTGCCGCTGAGAATTCCTGCACGAAACCGGATCATCGAGGCTATCTGCCCCCTTTTGCCCCCTCGCGTTTTTGTTAAGTGCCTACCAATCAGAAGGATGGTTGGTAGGGGCGGTGGGGATCGAACCCACGACCTTCGGCTTAAAAGGCCGCTGCTCTACCACTGAGCTACGCCCCTGCTTGCTCATAACATCGTACATCGAAAAGAGTTAGATAGCATCCTAACACTTCAGCGACAGCGAGGATTTGTCATGGTGGCACTTTTGGTGTCACTTCGTG
>Ga0185299_10001320_pt1 | contig 49372 bp, 51 predicted proteins | sample PaiPotPPA55metaG_FD_128002 | JGI IMG/M metagenome (GOLD analysis project Ga0185299, IMG submission 128002) | Iron sulfur acid spring bacterial and archeal communities from Banff, Canada, to study Microbial Dark Matter (Phase II) - Paint Pots PPA... ... | reverse complement strand
CCCCCCCACTTTCTGGTTAAAGTATTGCTTCTAAGGTACTTACTTTCACAGTATTCATAACAAATGGGTTGAAGGCAAAGCCCTGACACCAAAGCATGATTTCAAAGAACTTACGTGAAACACTTACACGCCGCGTTGGGCTGCGCTGTCGGTTCTACTTCGACCCTAACTTCATTACACTTGTCGCTGTCAAATGGAACGTCATAGAGGTTGTAACTTCAAGCCGGGTTTCTATGGATCGTGTTCGTGGCAGGCGCTCGGATCGTTTGGAAAATCCACAAACATTTTGAGGATTAAAAGGGCCGCGGCCGTCGGGCTTGCGGCGAGGGAAAACCTGCTGAGCTTGTCGACGCTACACAAGAGAAGCGAGGCGGAAAACAAGTAGTTCATCTCCGCCTCGAATCGCGAAAAACTCAAGCGCGATCTAGCTGCCGTCGGCGGCGATGATGGGGGCAAAGCAAATGCCTGAGGGACGACCGAATAGATAGAAGGTCGCGGTGAGATGCCTCGTCACTGTCTTCGCGCCGCGAAGCGCGAATGCGGCGAAGCGATCGACCCCCAGCGGGGCCACACTTGCTTCTTTCGCGTCCCCTAGATTCGATTCCAAAAGGGCAACCACCGAATCGAAGATTCGCATCGTGCCCGTTTCCGCCTTGACGGCGCGAGCCTTTTGCGGATCCGTATCGTGGCAACTGCTGGGGCTCTCGGGAAAATCCACATACAGATTCAACACCAGCAGAGTCGCCGCTTCGTGGAAGGTTTGCCGCGAGTGTGTAGAGCACTTATCAGCCGGATCGGGATCATAGGCGGGATCGATAACGAAGCGAATGGTCGGAGTCTCCACCTGGAGCAGGAACGGATTGAAGGCGCCAGTGTCGAGAGCACCAGCTAAAGAAAATCCAGTCAGGCTGCTGACGCTGTAGCGCAGCGAAACTCCGGTGGCATATTCCTTCTCGGTCGCGGGCTCGGGAGGGTAGGTGGCGCTCACCCGGCTACGATGGCGGCTGGCGGGCAGGTACGCGTCAGGCTTGGGAAGGCGAATGGCATACCGATTCGACGATTTGTCGTCCAGAACGCGTTGCACATTCTTGGGATCGATCTTGACGCGAAGAATGCTTTCATCGAAGGTTCCAGCAGCTGGGCCGGTGCGCGCCGGAACGGAAAGGTCGTAAGTTCCGGCGGCGAGCGCCGAATTGTTGGAAGCCGCGACATAGAGATCGCGGTGGGACTTGGTTTTTGGGGCAAGCAGCAAAACGCTGTTGGGATCTTTCGGATCGGGAACGATGGCCCAGGGACCTTCGAAGACCACAAAAACGTCTTTGGCGGCGGCGGCTGCTTTGGATTCGGCCGACATCGGAGTTGCGGCGGGCGGTTGAGATTGCTGACACGCGACAAGGAAGAGGGTTGCAATGAGAGCGCTGGCTAGCGCGACCAGCGAACTGCGGGATTGGCGTGGGGTTTTCATTGGTTCTCCTGTTGGAAGGGTGATCTCATAAATGGCCCGCCGCATCGTGGGAACGCCTTGCCAGGTTCATCGTCGTTCATGGGGTCTTTCGACTCCGCAGGCCATTCGCTTCGCGAATGGTCCGCTGCGCTCGAGATGACAAAATATTCTTATGGTCAAGACGACAAAATAATGGTCAAGATGACAGATTTTTTTACGCTCAAAATCACAATACTGGAGAGTTTGAGTTTCATGGCCGTCCGTACGCTGCGAACGCTGACCAGTAGTAAGGGTGCGCAGTGCGTGGATCTGCCAGCATGTTCCGCGAGGCTCCGCGGATGGCTTCGGAAACGGGCTGACCAGAAAGCACGCTGCGGTAGAAGTCATCGATGAATGCGCGGGTTTCCACTACCTCCCATCGGCTGGCGACGACGTGCGGCACGCCCGCACGCAGAAGCGCCTCGGTGACGCTATTGAATCCACCCGAGGTTCCAGCGCCAGACTCGGTGTTGCAGGCGGAGAGGAAAGCCAATTCCATATTGCCCACATTGAGCTTCCGCACAGCGGCCGCATCGAGAAGAGCTGGAGTTTCACTCCGGGAGCCGGAGTCGGCGTTGGCATTCTCCAACAGCAATCCCGAGCGATCGGGGGTGAAGAGCGAATGGCCGGCAAAATGGAAAACCGCAGCCGACGGCAGATCTTCCTTGACTGCGCGGAGAGTGGCTTCGCTCCCTTTGAGCACACGAGGAGAGTGGAATCCGCTGGCAACCGCGTCCGCCTCTTCGGCAACGCCGCTCAACGGAGGCAGTCCTTCCTCTTGGGAAGAAGCGGCGCTGGCGACTACGAGCAGGGGCATTTGGGCGGAAATCGGCCCGGCGTCATTGTTTTCATTGCCATTATTGTCATTATCATTATCATTGCGCAGCCGCGCTTCGAAATCCTGACCCAGGGAGTGCACGACCGGCCAGTGTTCGATCAGATAATGATTCTGGGCATCGACGAGGGCTTCAAATGGCAGGCGTGCCAGCCAGCCGTCAGCCTCAATCACCAACGTCCGTCCCGGTGTCAGCCGCTGTTCTATCGGAAGAATCAGCGCGGTGTAGAGGCTGCGGCCATCCCGGCGCAAGGCGGTGAGATCGGACTTGGGATCGGAAGCCAAGTCGTAAAAGCGCGCTGCCAATTCTTGCAATTCGTCGGTTGGCTTCGCAATCCATTCCGCGTGCACACCGCGATCGTCGCAAACCCAGATGGCCAGCCCGTCTGGCAGCGCGGCGTATACCAGAGTCGTTTCACGGGAGAGGAGCGGAAGACGGGGGGCCAACAGCGATGGCTGCGGCACTGCCGGACGACCCGGGGTTGCCCGCTGCGACGCCCCCAGGTATCGCTCATACACCTCGAGCGACTCTTGCGAATAGCCCTGCAGCAACCTCGCTTCGGTGAGAGCGAGATACACCGGAGCGGCGTCGTTCTTCCAAGAGATGCGTTCGGCCTCGGATTTGAGGGATGCCAGACTCTGTTCGGCGAGGGTAAGCGCCGGTTGGAGGGCTTGCTGCGCCTCCGCCTCGCGATGTCTGCGAAGCTGCAGTTCCCCTAACACGGAATAGAACATCTGGACCAGGTAATTGTTGGAAAGCGGGCGAATCTGGCCCTGCACCGAAATGAGCCGTCCGAGGGCGGTCTCTAGTTGCCCCTGGCGCAACTCCAGTTGGGCATTACGGATTTGGTTTTCGATCGAGTTACTGCGGCTGGCCTCGGTTCGAGGAGCGACCGTGTAGAGCCGTGCGGCTTCAGCGTACTGTTGCTCCGCGAGGCGAGGCCGATGGGCAGCATTAGCGGCGCCTGCGAGCATCTCATGCGCCATGGCCCGGCGCCACAAGTTCGTGTCCGACCCAAGCGCCGCAATGGCCTCACGCCACGACGCGATTTGTATATCGAATTGGTCGCGACTTCCGGCGTCATAGGCTAGACCCCCGTAGAGGTTGTAGACCTGTCCCGGAGGATACGAGCCTGACCAGTAACGCTCCAAACCCGCGAGGGAGAACTCCCAGGCACCGGATCGATTGCCGACGCCGATCTTCTCGTCGGCCGCAAAAACCAGAGATCGGAGATACAGCCCGCTGTATCCGTGTCTTTGTGCCCGATCCATGGCACGCTGGGCCATCTTTTTGTACACGCCGAGATCGTCCATTAGCGCGGAGCAGACGCCCTCCTCCAGCCCAAGCTGAATCTGCAACCACGGATAGGAGTATCTCTCCGATTCCATCAGAGCAACCGTCGCTTTTCGCCTGCACGCTTCACTGTAGCGCTCGATCTGCGCCGCGTAAGTCTGCTCGAACTGCGAGCGCAGCACGCCGGCGATATTGCCCGAAGCGCGAAATAGTTGTTCAGCGAGCGCAGCCTGCAGGCGGGAAACATCATACTCAGCGATATCAGTGGCGTTGACGGCGCGGGCGAGCGCGGCTACAGCTTGCGGAAAATTGCGTGCGGAGGAACCGCGGAGGAGATCAGCCAGCCAGCGGTCGTTGTGCTGCTGGCTGCTCAGGTCCGCCAAAAAAAAAAGCGCCCGCTGGGCGGCGGGATCGGCGGCTCCCTTTTCGGGATAGGCCTGCGGCAGCCAGGAGCGGACTGCGCCGGAGAGGTATTCTTCGATGCGCGCGTCCACCGTGGAACGCAGATTTGGATCGTCTCCTGAGGCTGAATCGGCCGAGGCTGCGATCTGCGCTGGCGACAGCAGGGGCGCTGCCTGGCTGGCGTCGTGATCCTTCAGTTTTGTGCGCAGACGGTCGGCCGCCTCGCGGGCTTCGCCCGTCCAGTCAGAACGCGGATCGACTTGCAGGTAGCGATCCCAGTCATCGAGCGCCTGGTGGTAGAGGAACTGATGCTCGGCGACGATGGCGCGATTAAAGAGCGCGACCGGATCGTCGGGGTGGAATCTCAAGGCCTGGCTCAGGCATTCGTAGGCAGCGCCGAAATCTTCTTTGCGGTCTTCCTGCTGAGCGCGCTGGAAGTAGGCGGTGGCTAGATCGGTTAAGAGAGCAGGCGAATGCGGCTCCAACTCGAGGGTTCGGCGCAAGGCTTCGACGGCTGCGTCGTATTTGCCTTCCAGCACGTCCGCTTGCGCCTTGGCCTGAAGCCACGAGGGATCGGACGGATGGGATTCGAGTTGGCTGGCAATCAGCGCTTCCGCTTTTAGAAGCGGCTCTGGTCGGCTGGTAAAAGAGGCTGCGGGTCCGCGCGACACGCGCAGAGGGGCATAATCGGCGCCTGCAATTCTGAGTTCCAGGGTGCGCTTCTCGGTGTAGGCGCGGGCCAGGAGTTTGCCAGCGGCTGCGGGCTGGTTCCGAGTGGCGTTGTTAATGTTAATGCGATGTATGACTACCCACGATCCCGCGGCAACTATGGCTAGAAGAAACGCTCCCGCCGTGGCTAGACGAGGAAGAGCTAGGCGTGAGACGGCCAGGCGCGGAACGGGCAGCCACCGCTTCCACCACGGCGTGGATTCCCGATCCCGCCCCGAATGCTGGGTTCCGGCGATTTGCTGGGCCAGTCTCTGCTGCCATTCAGCGCGTGCGCTCTCGAGGATCGCGATAAGCGTCCGATCCTCCTCGGTGGTTTCACCGTTCAGATCGGACACTTCGGCTACGGCTCCGCGCAGCAACGGACCACAATGATCACAGCGGCTGGCATGTTCGAGGTAGATCAGCGTCTCGGCGGGTGGTGTGAGGCCGCCGGCAATCTCACGCCATACCACCGGGCGCGGACAATCGCCCTGGCGCGGCGCCGACTTAGCCGGTCGCATGCCCTTCATCTGGCGATCGAGTTGGCGATCGAGCAATGCCAGGTCCACAAATTGCTCCCGGCAGGCCGGACAGGCGGCAAGATGAGGGTGCATATTCGCTGCATCCGGCGCGGATTCCGCGCGCCGGCGAGATTCCTCGAGCAGCTTCGCGAGTTCCGCCGTTCCGATATGCACGCTGGGATCTGTTTCCAAAACTAACTTCCTAATCTCTTAGAACGACTTTGCCGGCGCAAAACCTTCACTTCGCGGTGAGGAGTTGAACTGAAGAGGTGACCACGAATCATGGCCGCCAGGCGCATGAGAACGCTTTCAACACCTTCGGTTGTCAGTCCAATCGATGGAATGGATGCGATCTCACTGGCGGTAAGTCCCTGGCGGTGGCGCAGCCAAAAAATCGTGCGCTTTCTTGCCTGATCCTTGCCCGCCGTAAGCTGAGTCAGGATCTTGTCGAGTTGCTCGAGTTGAAGACGCTGGCTTACCGCATCAAAGCTGTCGGTGCCGGCCGTTTTCCGGTGCATTTGGACTGGTTCCATGATCGCTTCCGTTTGGCCTGCGCCCCGCTTCGCGGCCAGCGCGGACTTGAAATGATCGTGGACGACATTGGCCGCAACCACTTTCAAAAATCCATAAATGGAATCTTCGTGGCGGGGCTGGAACGACCGCAGTAAGCGGCTATCGTTTTCGCAGAGTTTCAGGTGGGTATCCTGGATCAAGTCATCCAGTTGCGGGCGTAGTGGTTCGCCCCAGTGGCGGGCGGTCCTCAGCACGGCGGCGGCGATCACCACCTGAAATCGCCGGATGAACTCCGCCCAGGCCTCCTCGTTCTTCGAGCCGGCGCATGCTCTTACTAATTCTGTCGATGAGGAATCCGAGTAACGCGGCAAGTGTCCACCCCGGGTAGGGCGGATTTTACAACAATTTTGCTAGTCGTATTGTTAAAAGATCGCGGGGCTTGTCCAGGGAGAAAGGAGGCACATGGGGGGGAAGCCGGATACTTTCTCAGCGACTTAACGGCCGGCTTCCGCTGCTCCTCGCGAATCCCAAGCCAAACAGAAATCAGGAGTTGTTCAGCAGTCTGAGACGGGGCAAGCCCCGTCTCTACACGAAGTCCTTTATTAGGCCAGCAGTTTCGCCGCTTCCTTGGCGTAGTAAGTGAGAATCATGCTGGCGCCGGCGCGGCGGATGCAGAGTAGCGATTCCATCATCACGCGCTCCCGGTCGATCCACTGGTTCCGGGCCGCGGCCTCGATCATCGCGTATTCGCCCGATACCTGATAGGCCGCGAGCGGCAGGTCGAAACGATCCCGGGCCGCGGCAATCACATCCAGGTAGGGCATCGCCGGCTTCACCATGATCATGTCCGCACCCTCTTCGATGTCCAACTCGATCTCCCGCATAGCCTCGCGAATGTTCGCCGGGTCCATCTGGTAGGAGCGGCGATCCCCGAACTGCGGCGCTGAGTCCGCCGCCTCGCGGAACGGTCCGTAGAAACCGGAAGAGAACTTCGCCGCATAGGAAAGAATCGGCGTATTTTCGAAGCCAGCCTGGTCGAGCGCGCCGCGAATCGCCGCGACGCGGCCATCCATCATGTCGGACGGAGCGATGATGTCCACGCCCGATCGCGCCAGCGATACGGATGTGCGCGCCAGCAACTCCAGGGTCGCGTCATTTACAATCTCGTATTCGGCAGTAGCCGGTGGCGCCGCCGCGGCCGCCGCGCCCAGCGATTGCGGTCCCGCCTTCTCTTTCACTCTCTCTTTCACTCTCTCTTTCGCCTTGTCTTTCACCGTTTCTTGCACCCTAACTATGCCGCAATGCCCATGCGACATGTACTCGCATAAGCAAACATCGCCCATCAACACCACGTCTCTGACCTCGCTCTTGATGGCGCGCGCCGCCCTCTGCACGATGCCACCTTCCGCCCACGCGCCCGTCGCCACTTCATCTTTTTTCTCGGGCAGCCCGAACAGAATGATCGACAACACTCCCAGCGCGCGCGTCTCACGCACTTCCTTCACGGCCTCGTCTACCGAAAGGTTGAAAACCCCGGGCATCGAGCGGACTTCTTTCCGAATGCCCGTTCCGGGGCAAATGAACAGTGGATACACCAGAGATTCAGGAGTAAGCCGGGTCTCGCGGACGAGTGCACGAAGTGCTTCGGTGCGCCGCAAACGGCGAAGGCGGTTAGCGGGGAAGGGCATGACTCGCAATTCTAGCAGCCGCTGCCCGAACCCGCACAAACCCGGACGAACGTTACCGTAGTAACCTCGGGTAACCAGCCCGTGATCTAAACATATCGTGGCAAACGTCATATGATGCAGCGTGGTGTCTCGGCCCCACATCCCGTCGCTCCTCTGCGGAGCTGGTCTACTGTTGGCCTTTGTTCTGGCTCCAGTGGTGTTTCCCAACCCTTTCTTTCGCCTGGCGATGGGGGACGCGGTCCCACTGCTGGTGATCGCGGCTGCCTTCATCGTCTCGGCCAGAAACGCCTTCGACAGCCGCGGGCATACACGCCTGTTCTGGAGCCTGATGACGGCGGGCATGGCGATGTGGTGTTTCAACCAGGCATGCTGGATGTGGTTTGAAGTAGTGATTCGCAAGCCGCTGCCCGACCCCTTCGGGGGTGATGTCGTGTTGTTCCTGCACGTTGTCCCCATCATGGCGGCCGTGTCCATCCGCCCCCATGAGGCGGATGAGAGCGAGGGGATGCTGCCGAGCGCGCTGAATGTCATCATCCTGCTGGTGTGGTGGGTCGTGGTCTACGCCTTCTTCGTTTTTCCCGAGGAGTACATCGTCACCAATGTCGCGGTATACAACCCGCGCTGGAATCTCTTGTATTTCATCGAAGGAATGATATTGATTGCCGTGTCAGCATCGGCATACCTCACCAGTTCCGGATCGTGGCGCGATCTCTATCGCAACATTTTTTTCGCCAGTGCTCTGTACACATTCGCTTCGGAAGCCATGAATGCCGCCCTCGCGCGCGGCGCCTACAAGACGGGCGGAATCTACGACCTCCCGTTTCTCGGCGCTGCGCTGGGGTTCCTCTGGGTCGCTATCGCCGGGAGGCGCTGCCTTCGCGATATCCAGATGATGCCTTCGATCACGCGTGCCAGTCGTCCGGTCGCTCCTGAACTTGCGAAACTCGCCCTGCTCTCTCTCCCCATCATGGGATACTGGGCACTGTTCCTGAGCAACCAGCAGCCTTATCTGCGCCAGGTCCGTTTTGCGGTGGCGATGGGCGGTGTCGCGATCCTGGCCTTTGTCGTTTTCCTCAAACAACACCTGTTGGACCAGAAGCTTCTGCAGCTGCTCAATCATTCGCGCAAGAGCTTCGACAACCTCCAGCGGTTGCAGGGAAGAGTTATCCAACAAGCCAAGCTGGCTTCGCTCGGAGAACTGGTGGCGCTTGCCGCCGGCGAACTGGAGTACCCGCTCTCAGCCATCCTGAGCAGTTCCGAACGCATGGCGGCCAGCAGCAACCTCAGCCGCGAGCAACTCTCGAACGCGCAGAAAATCGGCCAACAGGCTCGGCGCACTCGCGAACTCGTCAGCGATCTGCTCAGCTTTTCCCAGCAGACCCCGGGCGAAAAAAGTTTTCTCGAACTGAAGCCTCTTTTGCAGCGCGCAGTTCAAATGGAAGGATTCAAGCTCGAGAACAAGAAGATCAGCCTGACTGTGGAAAGCACCGATCCCCTGCCTCGCGTTCTCGGCAATCCGAACCAGCTCTTGCAGGCCTTTCTTCAGATCATCGAGAACGCCGTGGACGCATTACAGGAAATCGGCGGCGGGCGTCTCCAGGTCTCGCTCTGGCGCGAAGGCAAAGAAGTAGTCGTGCAGTTCGCCGACTCCGGCCCCGGTCTGCGCGATCCCGAGCGCGTCTTCGATCCTTTCTACACCACCAAGCCGGTCGGCAAGGGGACCGGTCTCGGGCTCAGCGCCACGTACGGTGTAGTCCAGGACCACAAAGGACAAATCACCTGCTATAACCGCCCTGAAGGCGGAGCGGCGTTTGAAATCCGCCTCCCCGTGGTTAAAGTGACGGCGCCCCTCGCCGAAGCTGCGCGCGTCTAAATCACCTAGGTCGGCTAAAAGATGTCAGCGTCGGGATCATGCTCACGAACTTGGTCTTTTTGCGTCTCAGAGAAGGACCAACACCGTCGCGGTTAGGAGTAATCCACGATGATCACCAAAGCATCATGCTGTGTCCTTCCCATTTTCGCGCTGGTCTTGCTCACTTTGCCCTCTCGAGCCTCTGCTGCGAACCAAGCAGAATTTGATCTTCCTCGGCCCAATGGCTGCCACCCCGTGGGCACTAGAACGATTGTCTTGAGAGACCCTCGGCGCAGCCGGGATCTGCTGGTTACGATGTGGTATCCGGCAATGGAGAGTACGTCCACACTTGCGCCCTACATGGAGAAGGAGACTGCGGATGCGCTGGCCGAGGAGTGGAAACTGCAACCGAATTTCCAGCGCCTCGTGCTCACCCACGCTCGACTGCAGGCACCCCTGGCTGAGCGCGGCCCTTTTCCAGTTGTTCTTCTCGAACACGGATCGAGTGTCGTGCCCGCCATCTACACAGTTCTGGCGGAGGGTCTGGCAAGCAGCGGCTTCATCGTGGTCGCCACCAATCATCCCCCTGACTCCCTGATTTCGGTTTTCCCGGACGGGCATGAACTCAAATTCACGCCCTACTGGCCCGCTGAAGCCGATCGACGAACTCAGGGAGTGGCCATCGGTAAGTTCGCGGACGAGGTCTTGGTGGCAGACGTCAGATTCGTTCTCGACCAGCTCCAGGAAATGAATTCGCATGATCGTTTTTGGCATGGCCACCTGGATTTGTCCAAGACTGGAATCGTGGGTCACTCGATGGGTGGAACGACCGCAGCACTCGCCACGCAGAAGGAACCCCGGATTCTGGCCGGCGCCAACCTGGACGGCTCTACCTATCCCGGCATGAACGCGGATGTTCGGCCCATTCCAGTGCAGAAGCCGTTTCTGTTTCTTGCTACCGAAGAGCACGCATCGGGTGAGACACGAGCTCGTGAATACATCGGCAGCGAGTCCAATACTTACTACGTGGTAGTGAGCGGGGCCGATCACATGAGCTTTACCGACGCCGGCCTCGTTTCGAGCAGATTCACGCGTGACCTGAAACCGGACGACAGCGCATTTGAACGGGCCTTGCTCACGAGCACCTTAACCCGATCTCTGGTCGAGGAATTTTTTGCCAAATACTTGAAGGCCGCGGCTGCCCCCAATCTCGACCTGATTGTACGCGTAGATAAAAAGTAGCAAGCGACCCAAACGCGCAGTCCTCCGGAGATGGCAACGGTGGCCGGGAATTCCTCCGCCCCAAGTCAAGCGGCTCGGTTCTGAGGCTGAATGAGTTACGCAAAACGCGTACGGGACAGCCGCCCTCGGCTGCCCACCGGAGCTACGCGCCACAAGCGCTAACGTAAGGCAGAATTCCTTCCGGTCAGCCCGTGGCTCGGGACCAATACTGGCATCGGCTGGAGATTCGTCAATTGTCAAGATGAGGATGATGCGCTTGGGACTCTTGGCGATGTTTCCTTCCGAGGCGCAGGGGCATTCAAGACCATCCGGTAAAGACCCAACTGCAGGACCGAGGCTACAAATTGTTCATAATCGACAGGCTTGATTACGTAGCTGTTGGCGAAGTGATCGTAGGCGCCGAGTCGATCTTTGTCCTCGTTTGAAGAAGTAAGAATGACGATGAGAAGATGCTTGGTACGTTCATTTGCGCGAATTGCTTTGAGAACCTCCAAGCCACTGACCTTGGGGAGATTGAGATCGAGCAGGGTAACTACCGGCAAGTCACGGACGTCCCTGTCCGCGTGTTGGCCGCGCCCGAACAGATAATCGAGAGCCTCGACCCCATCGCGAGCGCGAATCAGTCGATTGGTGATGTTTGTGCCTCCCTCCGCCAACATGACCGTCGATGCAGATGGAGCGCGGCACGCGGTTATCAGTTCGACCGCTGACAACGTGAATTCGGGGTGGATTATCGCATCCGGACATGAACGCACCGGGGTTGCTCAGGCGCCTCTCGGCGTTACGTACCTTCACCCATGCCGGAGTCTTCCACTACATCTGCGGCCTTCACGACACTTTGGGCATGAAGGGGAAGGTGATTGTGGTTCCCTAGCGATGGCAGGGCCCCGGGCTTCGAAAGCGCGATCGCGAGGCATCGCGAGACAGTGTTCGAAAAAAAGAAGAGCGGAGGTCTATCGCGATCCCTTAGCGAGCTGCACTCGCTTGGACAGCCGGGGGCGGCTGTCCCTACGTGTTGCGCTTCTATCCTCCGCTTGCCACAATCGCATCCGCCACCCGTGCCGCGTCCACCGCAAATCGCACATCGTGCGTCCGGATGATGTGCGCGCCTTTCAAGATCAAACCTGTTTCAGCGGCCAGCGTCCCAGAAAGGCGCTCGGCAACCTCCGCATCCTTGCCATCGCGCGCCAGTGTTCGCCCGATAAATGACTTCCGCGACACGCCTGCCAACAGCGGGAATCCCATCTGTTGCAGTTCGGCGAAGTGCGCCAGCAGCGGATAGTTCTCCTCGAAACGCTTCCCGAACCCAAACCCGGGATCCAGCACCAGGCGATCGCGCTTGATCCCCGCCAGGGTCGCCGCCTCGGCCCACTGTCGCAAATCCCGCTTCACCATCAGCACCGGATCGCCAATCGGCGGCAATGACCGCCACTCCTCCGGGCGCCCGCGCGTGTGCATCAGTACCGCTCCCACTCTGAGTTCAGCCAGCGTTTTTGCCATCTTTGAAGCTGGATCCCAACGGAACCCGCTGACATCGTTCACCACCTCGGCACCGAGGTCCACTGCCGCACGCGCCACGCTTGCCTTGTAGGTATCGACGCTTATGACCGCATCCGGCCGCCGCCGCTTCAGGTCCCGGATCACGGGCAGCACCCGCCTTCTTTCTTCTTCTTCCGACACTGGTTCCGACGTTGAAACTCCCGGCCGCGTCGACTCTCCGCCCACGTCTATGATTGTCGCGCCTTCGTCCAATAAGTGCTCGGCGCGGACCACGGCCTTCTCGGCGTCGAGGTAGAGTCCCCCGTCGGAAAACGAGTCGGGAGTTACATTCACGACGCCCATGATCAGGGTGCGCCGTCCCAACTCAAGGACTCGAGAGCCGATGTTCCACTGAAAAATCGCGCGCATGTCGCTCGCTATTCTAGTGGAGCGACGGGCGTCTCGCCCGTCCAATGGCGCGGCGGCCGGGCGGGGACGCCCGGCTCTCCACTAACGATCCTGAGGTCGCGGCACTGGAACGGGGCCATTTTTCCCGGGTGCTACAATCCACCTAATGCTTCGCCGGCGATCAGTTGCGCGTCTGCTCTCCATCGTCCTTCTGCTAGCCGCGCCAGCGCTGGCCGCACCCGTCAAACTTTTGCAGGATCGCGTCGCCGGCGTGCTCAGCGCCCCCGATCTTGCCCGCGGTTTTTGGGGAATCGAAGTAGTCTCTCTCTCGACGGGCAAGACGTTGTACTCCCAAAACGCCGACAAGCTCTTCACGCCCGCTTCGAACACCAAGTTGTTCACCACCGCCGCCGCGCTCGCTCTGATCGGTGCCGAGTACAAGTTCCGCACTACCGTCGAGACCACCGGCACTCTCGATCGCTATGGCCGCCTTAATGGAGATCTCATTCTCGTCGGCCGTGGCGATCCCAATCTCTCGGGACGCGAACTCCCGTACGATCTCCGCACCCAGCGCAACGACGATCCCATTCAAGCCCTCGAATCGCTCGCCGACGCGCTCGTGCAAAAAGGCGTGAAATTCATCGATGGCGACATCGTGGCCGACGACTCTTACTTCGCCTTCGAGCGCTACGGGGAAGGTTGGAGCCAGGACGACCTCGTCTGGGCCGACGGCGCTCCCGTCTCCGCCCTCACCATCAACGACAATGTAGTCTTCGTCAACATCCTGCCCGCCGACCGCCCCGGCGAAAAGGCCTTCGTCAGCGTCAAACCTTTCGCCGATTACTACCATCTCGACAATCGCATCATCACCACGCCGGCCGGCACCGGACGCAAGTTCTTCGTCAACCGCGAGCCGGGCTCGACTGTTCTCACACTCTGGGGCAACATGCCGCTCGATGACGCCGGGGCCAACGAAGCCCTCGCCATCGAGGATCCTGCCGAGTTTGCTGCGGGGTTGTTCCGTCAATTGCTCGAGAAACGGGGCATCGTAATTTACGGACACCAGCGCACTCGCCACACCGAACTCGCCACCCTTTCCACTTTTAGTGTGACCGCGAACGCACCGTCTCGCGGAGGCAACGTTAACGACAAAGACAACGACGGCCAATCTCGTCCGCTGAAAAGCGATCAGCCCATCACGCTCGCCAGTTATGAATCCAAGCCGCTGCTGCAAGATGTCCGCGTCGTCAACAAAGTCAGCCAGAACCTGCATGCCGAAATCCTGCTGCGCCTCTTGGGACGCGAACGCGGCACCGCCGGAACGATTGAAGGCGGCCTAGAGGTTCTCCGTGGCTTTTTGACTCAGGCGGGAATCCCCAACGACCAATACGTTTTCTATGACGGCTCCGGACTCTCTCGCCAGAACTTAGTAACTCCTCACGCCATTGTCGAGTTACTGCGCTACAGCTCGACACAGCCCTGGGGCGCCGCCTATAAGGCAACCTTCCCAGTCTCTGGTGTGGACGGCTCGCTCTCGGATCGCCTCAACTCTCCGCGCATGCAAAGCCGCATCGTGGCCAAGACCGGCTCGCTAGGCGGCGTTAAGGCACTCTCCGGATACGCCACCAGCGATGCCGGGCAAGTCGTCGTCTTCTCCATCGTCTCCAATAACTTCAATCTGCCTGCTAAGAGAGTTACCGACGCGATCGATCAGATAGTTCAGGCGATTGTGGAAGATGCACCCGCGGGACACTAGCTCGTGTGGGGACGGGCGCCTCGCAAGCCTGCCCTGAGCGAAGTCGAAAGGTCCGAGCCGAGCATTGCTCGGCACTTGCCTGTGGTCACAAAAACTTTGGATTCGCCATACCTAACGCTTGAAGTTCGCTGGCCTTCGAGTACTATCCTTCCAGAACAAGAAACTCACGGAGGGCTGCAGATGCTCGCTTTCAGCAAGATCATTGGCTTTGTTCCGACCAAGGACTCCGCGAAAGCAAGAGGCTTTTACGAAGGCAAACTGGGATTTCAATTTGTGAGCGATGACATGTTTGCCCTGGTCATGCGAGCCGGTGAAACTATGATCCGCATTGCCAAGGCCAAGGAGTTCACGCCTGCGCCGTACACTGTGCTCGGCTGGGAAGTTTCTGATATTGAGGAAGTAGTCAAGTGGCTCCAGGAGCGAGGGGTCGCTTTTGAAAAGTACCCCTTCGTCCAGGATAAAGAGCTGGGAATCTGGACCACGCCCAACGGCGACAAAGTTGCCTGGTTCAAAGACCCCGACGGAAATGTGCTTTCCGTCAGCCAGCATAAGTAGCTCGCGGGCAAGCCGCCGAGCGGTGCTCGGCACGGATCCCTTCGACTCCGCTCAGGGCAGGCTCGCGAGGCGCCCGTCCCCACACTTGATCATCCTAGAATTCCCATCTTCTTTCCTACTCTCTTTAATACCTCGAGCGCCTGCTGCAGTTCTTCTTTCGTGTGCGTGGCGGTCATGATGGTTCGCACGCGCGCTTTGCCTTCGGGGACGGTGGGAAATGCGATGCCGGTTCCGAGCACGCCTTCTTTGAAAAGTTCGCGGGAAAAGTCCATGGTCAGCCGTCCGTCGCCAATGATGATGGGCGTGATCGGCGTTTCGCTCGCGGGAGTTGTCTGGCCGCCGATGTTGTAGCCGAGCAGGCCCAGTTCTTTCTTCCAGAAGCGCGTGTTCGCCCAGAGCTGCTCCATCCACCGCGGCTCGGTTTCCAGAACCTCGAAAGCCGCAATGCAGGTCGCCGCGACCGACGGCGGATGCGAGGTTGAAAACAGAAATGGCCGCGCGCGATGATAGAGAAAATCGATCAGATCGCGCGTGCCGCAGACGTAGCCCCCGAGAGCGCCGATCGCCTTCGACAAGGTTCCGACCTGAATGTCGACGCGCCCGTGCATATTGAAATGATCGATCGTGCCGCGTCCGTTGCGGCCGAGCACGCCGGAAGAGTGCGCGTCGTCAACCATCATGATGGCGCCGTATTTGTCGGCCGCCTCGCACAGACCGGGCAGAGGGCCGATGTCGCCATCCATCGAGAACACACCATCGGAGATCAGCAGCTTCTTCCCCGGCTGGTTCTTCACGCTGGCGAGTTGCTCTTCGGCGTGGGCAACGTCTTTGTGCCGGAAGACGAGAATCTTCGCCCGTGAAAGACGGCAGCCATCGATGATCGAGGCATGATTCAACTCGTCGGAAATGATGAAATCGTCTTTGCCCAGAAAGGAGGAAACCGTTCCCGCGTTCGCCGTAAATCCCGATTGGAAAACCACGCAGGCCTCGACGTTTTTGAAGCGCGCGATCTTCTCTTCCAGATCCATGTGGATTTTCATCGTGCCCGCGATGGTGCGAACGGCGCCCGATCCGACACCGTATTTGCGCGTAGCTTCAAGCGCCGCTTCGCGCAGTTTAGGATGCGTCGTGAACCCAAGGTAATTGTTCGAGGCAAGGTTGATGACTCGCTTGCCATCAAAGGTACAGACCGGAGCCTGCTCGTCATCAAGAACGCGCAGCTTGAAGTGCGTGCCTTTGGATTTCAGTTCGTCGAGTTGATCGGTCAGGAACGAAAGCGGATTGGTGCGCGTGGCAGTGGGCATGAGTCCCTCGGATCGGTGTTGAAAGTCTAATCAGACTGACACCGGCGCCGCAACCGTATGTCGATGGAGAGCCGGGCGTCCTCGCCCGGCCACCAAATCGCTGGACGGGCGAGACGCCCGTCGCTCCACCGTTTGGACCATCGCACGGCAACGTCCTAGCTCTTCTTGGGTTCCGCGAGCGGCGCCAGCCGGCCCTTGGTCGCGCGCAGATAGTCGGCCGGGGAAATCAGAATCTGCGTTCCCCGAACCCCTGCCGAGATGGAAACAACGTCGAACAGCTCGATGGTCTCGTCCACGAACACGGGAAAGTCACGCTTGGCCGCAAGCGCCGTTACGCCGCCACGAATGTAGCCGGTGAGCGTTTGCAGCTCTCTCACCGGGACAAGCTGAATTTTTCTCTCTCCTGCCCTGGCCGCCAGCGCCTTCAGGTTCAGATCCTGATCGCCGGGGATCACGGCCATAACAATACCGTTCCGTTCGCCGCGCGCGGCCAGCGTCTTGAAAACTTGCTTCGGCGGCAAACCGATCTTGGCGGCGACGGCTTCCGCGGCGAGGTCATCGGGATCCACCTCGTACTCACGCAGTTCGTAGTGGATCGCCATCTGGTCGAGGAGCCGCGCGGCATTTGTCTTCTGGGCCGTTTTCACGTGTATAGTGTCCAATCATTGGATGACGGAGGCCTATCGTGCGACTTCTACTGCATTGGGTTCTAAGCGCTCTGGCGGTGTGGATCGTTGCCCACATAGTGCCAGGCATTAGCGTAAGCGGTCCGGTGGCGGCGCTGATTGCGGCCGCGGCCATCGGCTTGATCAATGCGACGATTGGTTTAATCCTCAAGATCCTCACCTTCCCGCTGACGCTGCTGACGCTCGGCCTGTTCTGGTTCGTGATCAACGCGCTCATGCTGGAACTGGCGGCAGCGCTGGTGAGTGGATTCCATGTGCGAGACTTTGTGGCGGCTTTTATTGGCGCCGTCCTGCTGAGCATAGTGAGTTCGGTGTTGCAGTGGCTGGTGATACCGAGACGCAACGCCAGCAGCTAGAAGTCTTGCTCGGCTTGGACGGGGCAGAGCCCCGTCACCACACGAACTTTGCTTGTTATCAAAGAGCTCAGCGCAGCGCGGCGAAAACGCGCTGCACCTGCTGCTCGGTTGCATTGAGTGATCCGGAATTATCGATTACAAAATCGGCAGCATTGATTTTCTCTTCGTCGGGGATCTGTGCCGCCATGCGGCGAGCTACTTCGGCTCGGGCTGCGTCCTCGGAAATTTCAAGGCGTCGGGCGAAACGCTGAATGCGCTGCTCGGGATTGCAGGTCACGACGACTAAACGGTCGAAACGGCCGGCACCGCTTGATTCCAGGATTAGTGCAGCTTCGACGATGGCGATGCCGTTCGGATCGCGCCGGTCGATTTCTTCCATCCATTTATTTTCGTGCTCGATCACGGCGGGATGGACAATTTCGTTAAGTTCCTTGACGCGCGGGGGCGCACCGCCCGGGGTGCCGAACGCGGCTTCGGCCAGCCGGGGCCGGTGAATGCTTCCGTCGGGATTCAGGATTTCGCGGCCGAAGCGGCGGACGACTTCCGCATAGACCGCGTGGCCGGGCTGCATGAGCGAGTGCGCGACGGCATCGGCCTGAATCAGGTGCGCTCCGAGTTTGACAAATATCTCGCCGACGACTGATTTGCCGCTCGCGATGCCGCCGGTGAGTCCGAGTTTTAGCAAAAGGTGCTCACGGTGGTAGATGCCCAGCCCCTAAAGGGGCATTTGGTTTCGAAGAACTACGACATCGCTAAAGCGATGCCCGGATACGAATCCCGATGCCCTGATATGCACCCCATTATTTTTTCGCGGACGGACTGCTAAGCCCGGCTCAACTCGGGATGCCTGACCCCGCGCCGCATCATTGCCGCTTTTACCGTGTTGGCCATCAGCATGGCGATAGTTAGCGGACCGATGCCTCCCGGGACGGGCGTGATCGCTCCGGCGATTTCGGCCACCTCGGGGTGCACGTCGCCAACCAGGGTCGAGCCTCTAGCCAGAAACGTTTCTTCGCGCTTGGTGTTTCCCGAAAAGAAGCGGTCGAATTCCTTGCGGTCGGTAATCTTATTGATACCGACATCGATCACGGTGGCTCCGGGCTTGACGTAATCGCGAGTGACCATGCCGGCGCGGCCAATCGCCGCTACCAGGATGTCGGCGCGGCGGCAGACTTCGGGCAGATCGCGTGTTTTCGAATGGCAGACGGTAACGGTGGCGTTCTGATTCAGCAGCAGCATGGCAGCGGGCTTGCCGACAATATCGCTTCGTCCGACGACCACGGCTTCCTGTCCCGCAACTGGGATCGAACTGCGCTTCAGAATCTCCATGACGCCGGCCGGGGTGCAGGGCACCAGGCCGGGACGCTGCGTGGAAAGGTAGCCCACGTTCATGGGATGAAAGCCGTCAACATCTTTGCCGGGATCGACGGCCAGCAGAATTTTCTTCGCATCGACGTGCGCGGGCAGCGGCAACTGCACCAGGATGCCGTCGATTTCGTCGCGCCGGTTCAGGTCGGCGATGAGCGCAAGCAGATCTTCAGTGGTCGCGCTTTCGGAGGGCGTGTGTTGTTCGCTGTAGAGGCCGACTTCCTGCGAGCTCTTCACCTTGCCGCGAACATAGACCTCGGATGCAGGGTTGTGCCCGACCAGAACCACGGCGAGTCCCGGACGCAGGCCCGATAATGCCAGGGCTCTCGCCTGGGCCGCGACTTCCGCGCGGATTTCGGCGGCTATTTTGGTACCGTCAAGGATCCTGGCTGCCATCCCACCTCGCTGCGGCGTGCAGTGAATGAAAGGCGATTCTATCGCATTGGTATCCCGATAGATGCTCATTCTCGGGGGTTTGCCGCGATAGAATCAGTGCGGAGTTCTTAACCACAGAGGGCACAGGGGATCCCGGGGAATCACAAGGGCGGTGGAGCCTCTCTGGTCACTGAACTGACGCCAGACGCATTTCGGGCTATTCTGTCCGCTGTACAATAGAGTCTCTATGATTTCGCAGGATCTGCTTGACATGCTGGTCTGCCCGGTTTGCAAGAAGCCGGTGGTCTTGAGCGCAAACGGGGCTAGTCTGAAATGCGCTGAATGCCGCCGTGTGTACCCCATTCAGGACGACATCCCGATCATGCTGGTGGACGCCGCTAAGATTGACGCGGCCTGAAACCGGAACCGCCAGACCACCCGACCCAGCCCCCCGACAAAGTTCGGTTTCCCGCCCCCGGAACGACACTTAGTGTCACTCTGAGGACAGATCCTGCCGTTTTGTCTTCCGCCCGCATGGGGGCAACATCCCCGCAACCTTTTGCAAGATCTTGGGTTCTAAGAGATAGAGGTGCCGACAAGCGGTCCCTGGTGGTGTACCAAAGTTTCGGCATTTCGATTGCATGTAACGAAGCGGGTTGCCGATGAATCTAATTGAGCAACGGTAAGGGGGTCCAAGGTGAGAATGGCCATGAAAGAACGGTTTACGGTTACGGAATTATGCGCCTTGCGAAACGACCTGGTCCAGGGCGGTATGGTGGATTCCCGCGAAGCCGCGGAGCTGTTGCAAGTTTTCTTAATGGGGCGCGGCTATGGCGTTTCGCAGCAGGCTGCAATCGACGCCGCTGGCCGGGTGGAAATGGCGGGCTGTTCTCTGCCGGTGCTGGAGCGTGAACTGGAAGGGCTCGCATGGGTGATGTAAGGTTTTGCGCCACCATTGAAACTGCCGAAATTGAACGAGGTTAATGGGAAAACTGATCTAGCTCAACTCAGCGATTGACAGTTTTTCAGTACGAAGCGCCGGGCATAATCGCCCGGCCTTTTGTTTTCCGGGGATGGAGAGCCGGGCATCCCGCCCGGCGGACGGGCGAGGCGCCCGTCCCTCCACCGGTTGAGGTATTAGAGATCCTCAACTGCCTTTTTTAGTGCGCGCGCGATTTCCTTGGGATCGCTTTCTGGCGCGAACTGCATTGGTTTGCCGAGGTTCACGTGAATCTTTCCAGGCGCAGCAAATTTCTTCCCGGCGCTCTTGATTTCAAACAAACCATCGATCCGCATTGGCAGGATGGGGATGCGCAGATTGTTGGCGAGCAGTCCGACTCCCGTGCGGAACGGGCGGAGTTTGCCGTCTTCGGTGAGCTTTCCCTCCGGAAACACTAGCACGCTGTAGCCGCGATCGACGGCCTCTCCGGCGTAGGCAAAGCTTTTGCGGAAGCCGGACTCGCGCGGCAGCGGGAACAGGTTCAGCAGGGCGACGCCGAGTGTCCACTGCACGCGGTCGTATAAATGTCTGAGCCAGACGCGCTCCGGACCGGGCGAGCGCAACTTTTCCAGCGCCTCGCCGCCAGTGGCGGTCGCCAGTTTGTGGCGGATGCGCGCGGGAAGCGCCGTCTGGATGAAGCCGACATCGACATCGGCAACATGGTTCGAAATGACGAGCAGCGGTCCGCGAACACCGCGCAGGTTCTCACCTCCGGTCACGCGCGGCCATCCCAGAAGAAACACCGCCGGGCGCACGAGCAGATAGTGCGACGCCAGACGCAGCCACGTAGTCGGCCAGCGAAGAGCCCAGCGGGGATAGTGAAAACCGGAATCATGGTGCTGGCTGCGAGTACCTGGTTCGCCCCGCACCAGTTTTTCCAGATCGCCGACGGTCACTGCATGCGCGAACTCCGTTTCACTCAGGTCGACTTGGTAGCGGTCTTCGAGGGCGCTGAGCAGTTCGACGCGTTCGAGGGAACTCAGCTCCAAACCGCTTTCGAGGTTTGCGTCTGGCGTCAGGTTCGGCGTGTTCGGAATGCTGCGGCCGGCGATTCGCGTCAGCAGTTCGGATAGCGGGCTGGGGGCATTGGCCGGCGCTTGTCCGTGGAGGGCTGCTTCAACCGCATCGCGAATCACGTTGCGGCGCGGCTTCTGCGTGGAACTCCGGGGGAAATCTTCCTCGGGCCAGACGAACCAGGCGCGCATGCGCTGATATTCGGCCAGCGTTTCATTGGCTCGCTGCACGATGGTCTTCACGTCGGCGGTCTTCTTATCGCCTGCCTCGCCATCGCCTGCCTCGGCGTTGGAGTAGCCGTCGCGCAGAATCAGCACGGCACAGGGCTCGGCATTTCCGCCGCGCTCCAGTCCGACGACCACGCAGTCCCGAACCTCTTTCTGACCTCGTAACGCCGCTTCGAGATCCTCGGGATAAATGTTCATGCCCGCCGGCGTGACGATCACTTCTTTTTTGCGGCCCTTGAAAAAGAGATTGCCTTGCTCATCGAGCGCGCCCAGGTCGCCGGTCGGATACCAGCCTTCATCTTCCGAACGCGCCACCGGTTGCAGTTCGCGGCCGTTCCAGTAGCCGCTGGCAACGCCGCTGCCGCGCACGAGAATCTCTCCGTCGTCCGCCAGCTTGACTTCGCGCCCCGGCAAGACCTTGCCGATGGAGCCGCGGCTGGTGTGGAAGGGGTGGTTCAGGCTGATCAGCGAAGTGGTTTCGGTCAATCCGTATCCCTGGACCATGGCGTATCCCAGGCGATGCCAGAATTCTTCGGTCTCGGGATCGAGAGCGGCGCCGCCGCTGATGATGGCCCAGAATTTCCATCCGAACTGGCGGCGCAGGTCGCGGAAGGTCCACCAGCGCAGCAGAAAGTGCTGGCTTTCGGCCGCCGCGTAGCGGGCAGCAAAATTCTTGCTGGCACCACCCGAACTGCCAAAGCCTCCGTCGAAATCGCGTTCGACTTTCTGCTTCAGCGACTCGATCATGCGCGGAACGGCCACCAGCACCGAAACGCGTTCGCGGCGGATCGTCGTCATGACTTCGGTGGGGTTGAAGGTGTTTTCGAACACGACGGTCGCGCCCAGCAGCGGTGGAAGAAATATTCCGAGGAATTGGCCGAAGACGTGGCTGAGTGGCAGCAGGTTCAGCAGGCGAATCGGATGCACCAGCCGCTCGTACTTCAGATATTTTCCGATCTCAGTTTCGATCGGGACGAGGTTGCCGATAACGTTGGCATGGGTGATCACGACTCCCTTGGGCTCGGCCGTGGTGCCGGACGTGAAAACAATTTCGAGTGGATGGGAAGGCTGAATCTGAACTGGACGAAAGCGCTCGGCCGGACGTTCTGCAACTGCGGCCGCCAGATCGGCGGGATCGATCACGACGATACCCTCGACCTTTTCGAATAGCGGAGCTCGCTCGCGCGGACACAGCACCAGTCTGGTGCGCACCTGCGCGCTGATCCGGCGCGCAAATTCTGGGCTTGCCGCATCGTCGATGGGGACGGCAATCACCCCGCAAAGCGCGCATCCCAAGAACGCCGCCACCCACTCGGCACAGTTCGGACTCCACAACAGCACCGCATCGCGCTTGGCGACATTGCGTGCTTCGAGCTCGCGGGCAAACTGATACGCCACTCCGGCGACGCGCTGGTAGCTCCAACGCTCGCGCCGGTATCCTCGCGGAAACACGTAGGCGCAGTCGTCATCCTTGCCCCAGCGCTCGAAATCGTCCAGCGAATCCAGCACACTTGCCCGCACACCCTGTTTAGTAGCACAATTCCCAGAACTTTACCGGGATACCGGCGCTCGGGCCATAGTCTGGGGCTGGCTGGGCTGGATGAGAAGAATTTTTACACTTCGTGGCGTCATCGTTCGGATCGTTTTCGCACTAGCAATGTGCGGCCTGATCTCGTGTCAGCCCCCTTCCACGAATGGGGCGAGTTCGGCGGCGCGAGCTGAGTTCCGCCAGCCGAATGCTCCGGTGCGCGACCTCAGCCAGGACGAGACCGCCGGCGGACACATTCTGCGCAAGCATGTTGGGCAGACCGATGAGCAACTGCGCGAGCGTCTGGAGCAGGAACGCCACATCACCGGCGCGTCGACTTACACCGACCGCGCCGCCGCTGAGCACGCGGTGGGCGCCGCGATTGCACGATCGCAGGGACGAATCCAGCGCTGGCTCTATGGCTCGGGCGGACATCCCAACCTGGTTCTGGACTACGATAGCGAGGATCCGCTTGGCCGCACCATGAATCGTGGCGAGAACCAGTCGCATCCATGCAAGCACGCGCTGGTCGTGCTGAAGTACGCCGGGCCTAACCGTTACTACGTTTTGACTTCTTATCCGGAGTGCCGCTCATGAGCTCGAAACTGGAAATTACCGCCGCCAACTTCCCCGCACTGCATACTTTCCTGCGGGGCTACTTTCACGAGGATGTCGCCGACGAGTATGGAACGCCTGCGGAAGCGGCCGATCAGTTTTGCGACGACGCCGAAACCGACGAACGCATCCCGGTTGCCCGGGAGTGGCAGCAGGTCGTGGAACTGACAGGAACACAGCCCGCCCCTTTGAATGCAGCATTGAAGAAACTGGGCAGCGCTATCCGGTTGACCGAAGAGGAAATTCCGCAGGTTGCAGCGATCTTCGCGCGTTGCCTGGCGGTGAGACCGCATCGCCGGGTCGCCAACGAATAAGCTCGGAACCGCACGCCAGACGCGCCAAGCCGCGTCTCTACGGTTCGCGGGCTTCCCGCCCCACGCCCAGCGCGTCGGCCACGCGATTAATGTAGTTGAACCAGGATGCAATCAGCGTGATCTGCAGGATGGCCTGATCCTCGAAGCCCGCGGCCCGTAATTTCTCGTGATCGTCTTTCCAGACCTTGGTGGCGTCTTTGGTGAGTTTCACTACGTAATCGATCATCACGCGCTCCTGGGGCGTGAGCGGCGCGGTGGTGTAATCGCGTTCCAGCGCTTCGACCAGTTCCTTATCCAAAGTGACGCGACGCAGAAACTCTGCGTGGGACTCGATTCAATACACACACCGGTTGGTCACCGAGACCATGGTGGCGATCATCTCGTGATGACGCCTCTGGAGCGGCAGGTCGGGGGACATCAGCGCGCCGAAGGTCGAGAACGCATGGTGAAGCGCCTGCGGAATCAAAGAGTGCGAGGCTACGATGAGGGAGCCGCCGCCTTCGGCGGGATGGATCGGAACGGCATACTCCTGCGGATAGAGCGACTTCTGCCCCTCCATTGCCTGCCGCAGTTCTTCGTCAGCTTCCGAGAACGGAATGGTACGGATCCAGGTCATGGTTTCGAGTTGCCCTCCACACCCTACACGCTGGCCGCCGCAGTTGCCAATAGTTGGAAAATGCTACGCGCTCAACTTGATTTTATCGCGGCGGGCTTTACGCAATCAGCGCCCGGTGCTGGTAGCATTACTTTGAGTCGCGACAGGATGCAGGAGGGCTCGGATGCCGCAAGATACCCTGACCATCACCGACAACCGTACCGGGAAAAACTACACCGTTCCGGTCGAAAACGGAACCATCCGCGCGATGGATCTGCGCCAGATCAAAACCGGCCCCGACGATTTCGGCTTGATGACGTATGACCCCGCCTTCATGAATACTGCCTCGTGCCGGAGCGCGATCACTTACATTGACGGCGATAAAGGAATTCTGCGTTATCGCGGTTATCCCATCGACGTACTGGCCGAGCACTGTACCTATCTCGAAGTTGCCTACCTGCTGCTGTTCGGCGAACTGCCCACCGCGAGTGAGTTGAAGAATTGGGTGCATGACATCACGCACCACACCATGCTGCATGAAACCACGAAGAAGTTCATGGAAGGTTTCCGCGACAACGCGCACCCCATGGCGATGCTGGTGAGCACGGCAGCGGCGCTGTCGACGGTGTATCCGGATTCTAAGAACATTCATGATCCCGCGATCCGGCTGCTGCAGATCAAGCGCCTGATCGGAAAGATGCCCTCCATCGCGGCCATGTCGTATCGCCACATTTCCGGACTACCGTACATCTATCCCGACAACGACCTCACCTATACCGAAAACTTCATGAACATGCTGTGGAAGATGGTCGAGCCGAAGTATGTCGCGAATCCTGTGATCGCGCGAGCGCTAGACATCCTTTTTATTTTGCACGCCGACCACGAGCAGAACTGCAGCACGAACGCCATGCGCGCCGTGGGCAGCTCCCACAGCGACCCCTACCTGGCCACGGCGTCGGCCGCCGCCGCGCTCTCCGGACCGCTTCACGGCGGAGCTAACGAAGAAGTGCTGCACATGCTGGACGAGATCGGCTCCAAGGACAACGTCCCCGCATACATCAAGAAGATCAAGGAAGGCAAGGGCAGGCTGATGGGTTTTGGGCACCGCGTTTACAAGAATTACGATCCGCGCGCCAAGATCATCAAGTGGGCCGCCGACCGTGTGTTCGAAGTTACCGGACGTAATGCCAAGCTTGAGATTGCTCTCGAACTGGAGCGCATCGCGCTCGAAGACGATTACTTCGTGCAGCGCAAGCTCTATCCGAACGTGGACTTCTACTCCGGCATCATGTATCAGGCGATGGGCTTCAAGCCGGAGATGTTTACCGTGCTGTTTGCGATTCCGCGAGCCATCGGCTGGCTATCGCAATGGCAGGAAATGCTGACCGACCCCGAACAGAAGATCGCGCGCCCGCGGCAGGTCTGGATAGGGCACGAGACGCGGGAATTCGTGGCGATCGAGAAGCGGTGAAGCCCGCTCCTGTGGGGCTGGGTCGTGTGGGGACGGCCGCCCCCGGCTGTCCAAGCCGAGCGAAGCTCGGCAGGTGGCTACGCACACAGCAGCAAAAGATCGGCCCTAGCCCCCGGCGATGGCCCCGATAATGATGAACGGCTCCTTCCCGGACGCGACCGGCTCGGGCAGTGGAGCATCCGGCGGCTGGTGGGACAGATCCTCCTCGCAGGCGAAGAAACGCAGGAACGGCCGGCGCTGTTGCGTGACTTGGTCGCGGATCGTCCCGCGCAGCATGGGATAGCGGGCTTCGAGCGCGTCAAGGACCGACCGCAGCGTGACCGGCCCGTCGAGTTCAAGTTCTACTTCGCTGCCAACGTGCGCCAGCGTTCGCAGATGTTGCGGGATTATAACTCGGATCACTTTGCCATCCCATTGCGACTGTAATGAACGGGTCTAGATCGTGGGAATAAGTATTTCGGTGACCAACTGCTCTTCGGGTGTTGTTCTTGGATCATTCACGTAATGTTCAATACAGTAGTCATCTCGAAGCTTTATTTTTTTCTCGGAGACAATCTCGAAAACGCGACCACTTGCTTGCGGTAAGTTTGAATAGGATCCTGTCAAAACAAAACGACTGTACTTGCCGCCTTCGAATTTTGAATATCGAAGACCGGCGGCCAACTTTACTGGCTCTGCCGCGAGGGAGACGCCTGCGCGATATATCTTGGGCTGCACTTTGTAGAGGCTCAGGTATCCCGTGATTTTACTGTGCTCTGAAATTCCGGAAATAAGTTGATGCAAGTTTTGCCAGGCTTGCGGAGCAGTATTCTGGAACGGCCCAATTTTCTCGAGGAAAACGTATTGCGTCTCTGGCCAAGTCACAATTTCGGGTTCTTGCGTGAGATTCATAAAAGTCTCCTGTTGGGATGGGCTCACGCCAGGGTCTGCACCTCAACCGAAAGCACTCCCGGCAGATCGCGCACAATCGGGGACCAGCTGTCTCCGGCATCGGCCGAGGCGTACACCTGTCCGCCGCTCGTACCGAAATACAAGCCGCATTTGTCGAGCGAGTCGACGGCCATGGCGTCGCGCAACACGTTGACGTAGCAGTTGCTCTGCGGCAGGCCTTTGGTCAGCGCCTCCCACTCGTTGCCGCCGCTGCGACTGCGGAATACGCGCAGCTTGCCATCCGGAACAAAGTGCTCCGAATCGCTTTTGATGGGGACGACGTAAATGGTTTCCGGCTCATGGGCGTGAACGTCGATCACGAACCCAAAGTCGGTCGGCAGGTTCCCGCTGACTTCTTTCCAGTTGTCACCCGCGTCGTCCGAGCGCATAACGTCCCAATGCTTCTGCATGAAGAGCACGCCCGGGCGCTTCGGGGACATGGCGATGTGATGCACGCAGTGGCCTATCTCGGCAGTTGGATCCGGGATGTATTGCGACTTCAGGCCACGGTTGATCGGCTTCCAGGTCTTGCCGCCGTCATCGGTACGGAAGGCGCCCGCCGCCGAGATCGCGATGAAGATGCGCTGTGGATTGCTCGGATCGAGAATGATGGTGTGCAGGCACATCCCACCCGCGCCGGGCTGCCATTTGGGGCCGGTACCGTGCCCACGCAGTCCGGAGAGCTCCTGCCAGTTCTGTCCGCCGTCGGTCGAGCGAAAGATGGCGGCGTCTTCCACGCCGGCGTAGACCGTATCCGGATCGGTGAGCGACGGTTCGAGATGCCACACCCGTTTGAACTCCCACGGATGTTGTGTGCCGTCATACCACTGGTGGGTGGTCAAGGGCGCTGCGGCCGCGTCGTAAACGAACTTGTTGCTCTCGGCCTTGGGCGGGCCCTCGGGCGCGGTGGCCGATTGCCCGGCGGGTGTTCCGGGCTGGTGCCAGGTCTTTCCGCCATCGTCTGAGCGTTGAATGATCTGCCCGAACCACCCGCTCGTCTGGGACGCATACAGCCGATTCGGATCAGCCAGCGATCCCTTAATGTGATACATCTCCCAGCCCGCGAAGTGCGGGCCGCTGACATCCCATTTTTCGCGCTTGCCGTCCGATGTAAGAATGAATGCGCCTTTGCGCGTTCCTACGAGAACTCGTACTCCACTCATACCGCGCTCCTTATACCTTATTATTCAACCCAATTTTATTCATCCGGAGTTTACTCACCCCGATAAGCTCGCTTCAAGCCTTCGATATCGATCTTGGTCATTTGCAGCATGGCTTTGAAAACCCTTTGCGATTTTACCGGGTCCTTGTCCTGCATCAGTTCGAGCAGCGCCTTGGGGACGATTTGCCACGATACGCCAAATTTGTCTTTCAGCCATGCGCATTGCACTTCTCGTCCGCCAGCGGTGAGCTTCTCCCACAACTCATCTACTTCCGCCTGCGTCTCGCAGTTCACAAAGAACGATATGGCTGGAGAAAAAGTGTAGTGCGGGCCACCGTTCAACGCCATGAATTCCTGCCCTTCGAGTTGGAAAGTCACAGTCATCACGGTTCCTCTCGGGCCGGGACCCGCTTGTCCGTAACGCGCAATGTTCAAGATTTTTGAGTTCTTGAAAATGGAAGTATAAAAGTTGGCGGCCTCTTCGGCGTTGTGGTCGAACCATAAGAATGGAGTGATTTTTTGCATATCGTTCTCCGCTTTAGCTGCTTCGCACCGGGATGAGCGTGCGCAGCCGGTCATCGCGCAAGAAAAGCCCTCCCCAGATCAGTACGCCTATATAAACCGGTGCCAAGACATTGCTGAGCAAGGGCAAGCCAACGCGCAGTTGGCTGGCGACTGCGCCGCCCAGATAGCCGGTCGGCAAGATCGCGCCGAGGACGGACGTACGCGGCATTGCAAACACTGCAACGCAGACCAGCAAGACGATCCCGATAACGGAAGTGAGGTTCAAGGGATATCCGAGCTTGGTCATTCCCTCCACGACCGGAGCCGGATTGACCAGTTTCATAACCCCGTCCATGAGCAGGAACAGCACAACCAAAGCGCTCATGATGCGTCCGGTCCAGAGCATCTTCTTCGAGACTGGAGCCGTTTGAGTATCCCGTGGCATGTATTCTTCCTCCAGATGTCTTCCATTGGAATCACATAGAGAGCTGGACTCTCCGAACAGTTTCGACCGGCTCACCCTGAGCTCTGCTTACTCGTCGAGTGGCGGGCAACAAGATCGACATTCTCAGCAACTTTTATCCAACTGCGTTCCCGTCTCCGTTCCTTTGCGCAATTCGTGATTGAGAGAATCCATTGTTTGTGGCATTATGGATATATTACTTGCTAATTGCAAGTGATATTGAAAGAAAACATATGTCCGGTCAAAGGCCGAAGCGCCGGTCGGAGTGTCCACTGAATGCTTCGGTAGAGATGTTGGGGGACCGCTGGTCGCTGCTGATCATCCGCGACATGATGTTGCGCGAGTTCCGGACCTACAAGGAATTCATGGAATGCTACGAAGGCATCGCAACAAACATCCTCGCGGATCGTCTGAAGAAGCTGGTTGCTTGCGGGATCATCACCGCGGAACCAGATCCATCGGACGGACGGAAGCGGATCTACTCGTTGACCGCGAACGGAATCGATCTGGCGCCGGTGCTCACGGAGATGGTCCTCTGGGCAGCCGCGCACGAAGACACCGGCAACCAAGCGCTCGTCCGGCTGATGCGAGCGGACAAGGAGAAATTTCTGGCGGGCATACGGGAACGCTGGGCCAACCGGCATTCATCCCCAGCCTAGACTCCATTTGCCGGGCAGAAATCTCAGTGCGCGCTCGTCATCGGAGCACACGTCGTGGGAGCGCACCATCGACATTAAGTCGCTGCCAATGCGCCTTCGCCGATGCTCTTGATCTAAATCTACGCGACCTTTTGTGCTTGCTGTTGAGGAAGTTTAGCCGCCAGTACGTCGATCTTCTCAATGGCGGGTGGCTGGGCGAAGAGTTCTGAAGCTTTCTCCTTCAACGCAGAGGCTACGCGGCCTGAGAGATGAGCTTGCCGCCCGCTCTCGTCGGGGAAAGCGTCGAAGATGCCGAAAGTCGATTTTCCGAGCCGAAGCGCAAACCACGCGACCGTTGCCGGTTCCTGTTGTACTAGCGAAAGACCACCGCGAAGAAAGTCTTCTACTTCTGTCTCTTTTCCGGGTTTTGCCTCCAGTCGAACCCACAATCCGAGTTTTACTGCGTCAGCCATGGTTTCCTCCTTGAAAGTTGCCTTCAGAACGCCCTTACTTGGATGTTTTGGCAATGAAGAACGTTCCATTCTGATCGATTCAGCGCGCCTTTAAATCTGGGCGCCGCTCTTTGCCCCATTCTGGAAGCGGGGAGCGGGGTTTTTCCGAAAACCGGACGTACACGCCCTTTTGGTAACCCCCGGTAATCGTCGGTAACCATCGGACTGCCACTACCCGGCCTTACAATTAGCTTACTCCGCGAATCGGGTTGCGCGGTTTGCGGGGTTTCGTCTGGGAATCTCCCGGCGAGGTTCGAACCCGTTCGGCGCTGGCGAGAATCGCGGGCGTTCGGCGGTGGAAAAGGCTGGAGTCCGCACACTTATGGCGTTTGGTTTTGGCTTTAACAAACAGAAGCTTCTCAGCGCCGCGGAAAAGTTTGTCCAGCAGGGCAAGCTGCAGAACGCCATTGCTGAGTACGACAAGATCCTAAAGCACGATGCCAAGGATCTTACCGTCAACAACACCATCGGCGATCTCTACGCGCGTCTCGGCGATCTCCCCAAAGCCATCGAGTGCTTCAAAACGGTTGGCGATGCCTATGCCGTGCAGGGCTTCACGGTCAAGGGCATCGCCATGTACAAGAAGATCACCAAGCTCAAGCCGAGCGTGGATTCAACTCTGAAACTGGCGGAACTCTACACCCAGCAAGGGCTGTTCAACGACGCCCGCGCCCAGTACTTGCAGGTCGCCGAAGACTTCATGAAGAATGGCGACCTCGACCAAGCCGTGCGCCTTTTCCAGAAGGTCCTCGAAATGGACCCGGAAAATGTGCCGATGCGGGTCAAACTCGCCGAGGTTTATGTCCGGCTGGGAAAAAAGAAAGAGGCGTGGGAAATTTTCAGCGCGGCGGCGGAATCGTTGCGCGCGCGTGGATCGCTCGCCGCCGCAGAAGACATTCTGAAGCGGATGCTGGTGCTCGATCCCGACAACGGCTACGTTCTGCTGCTGCGCGGGAAGGCCGCCCTCGAGAGCGACGATCCGAAGAGCGCCATCGGGTACCTGGAGAAGGCTCCCGACCTCGACTCTCATCCCGAAGGTTTGTGCGCTCTGCTGAAAGCCTACCTGCAGACCGGGAACTCGACCAAGGCCACCCCCATCGCGGAGAAGCTGCTCACGGTGCACAACGATCCCGAGGGTCTGTTTCTGCTGGCGGAGGGTTGTGCCCGTCTCGGCCAGTATCACGAGGCGCTCGACGTTTATACCCGGTATGCCGATCGCCTGCTGGCGACGGACTCGACCAAATTGCTGGCCAGCCTGCATACCATGATCAGCCATGTGCGCGACGATTCGGGCGCACTGGATGAGCTGTTGCTGCTGCTGAACAAGGCCGGCGAGAGTACGCACGTCAACGAAGTGACCGAGTTGCTGGCTCACTCCTCCGTCAAGGACGGAAACCTGAGCCGCGCTCGCGACCTGTACAAAATGCTGGCTACCACCGAGTCCCAGAACCAGATGCACATGCAGAACTACCAGCAGGTGGTGAACCGCATGGAAGGAGCAGCGCCGGCTACCGGGATCACTGCTGAAGAAGGGGCGGTCATCGTAGAGGAGTTGGAAGCGACTGCGCCGGTTATCGATCAGTCTTATCCCGACCACGTCGCGATCGCCGTGCGCTCCGCGGTCACCGATGCGGACCTGTTCCTTTCCTACAATCTGCCGGACAAGGCGGTCGTGCCTCTGCTGGGCATTCTGCCACAGGCACCGCGAGACGTGCGCCTGAACCAGCGCCTGGCCGCGCTTCATACCCGCTTCCAGCATTTTACGGAAGCCGCCGTCTGCTGCCGCACACTGGAAAGTGTCTACCACGATGCGGGTTATCCCGACGAAGCCGTGCGCTTTGGAGAATTGGCCGAGCGCTACGAGCAGAATGCGGAAGCTGCTCCATTAATTTCGGCTTCGACTGCTACGTCGGCGCGCGCCGTGGCTTCCTCGTTCACCGCTCCGCCGGCCGCCGCTCCGCCCGCGCCCTGGCCGACGGCCGCGTCCGCGGCTCCTGGTCACGAAATTGCCGCCGCCGCGCATCCGGAATTCGCTATCCAGGAGCAGGCGGCCCACGCGCACGAGCTTTCCTCCGAACTTTCCTCCGACTTGGCCTCTGACCCAACCCCCGACCTAGCCTCCGAGTGGGAGCATTCTCTTTCCGTCGACGAGCACTCTCCGGCTGCGGGACTGTCGGCCCCGCTCGACGCCGAAGCTGATGCCGACGCTTCGAACAATCCCGAGATTATCGAGACGGTCGAAGAAATCCGTTTCTATCTCGAGCATTTCATGACGGACCAGGCCCGCGCCGGGATCGAGAAGCTCGAATCCCTGACCAGTGATGCCCGCATTCTCGATCCGTTGCGCGCCGCCATCGAATCTGGCGGCAAGCCGGCGGCGGAGCCCGAGCCGGAAATCGCCGAGATTAACGCCGACGAGCCCGCGGATTTCGAAGTTGCAATGGAGACTCAGCACGGGTCCGAAATCGCAGCCTCGCCCGATCTGATGTCCGGTTACGACCACGCGACCCACAACGAAATTCACTCCGACGCTCCGGCGGATCTCGCGCCTGAACCGGCAGACACCGAACCCGGTCATGCAGAACCCGTGCAGGCGGAGGCCAGCGAACTAACCTCGTTTGTAGCGGATCTTGAAGCTTCGCTCGGCGATTCTTTCCCGCAAGCTGCGCCGCCTGCTGCCCAGCCACCCGACACCCATTCCCCCATAACCCCGCCCCTGCCGGAATGGCCAACACGGAAGCGCGCCGCGGCGCCAGCCGCAGCCAGAACGCCCGAGCCGGAACCCCAGCCCGTGGCACATATCGAAATTCCTGCTGCCCCGGCGGTGATGCCCGCGATAGCGGCATCGGCCGGAGGCGCCGCAACCGCCGCCGCTCCTGCACAAGTTAAAGCTGCGATGAGCTACAGTCCTGCTCCCGTGCGCCCCTTGGGAGCCGGAGCTCAGGCCATGCATCCCTCCGACAGCGTCGATCTCTCGGAGATGTTCGGCGAGTTGAAACATTCCCTCGAAGAAGAAGTTGCGGCCGGCGATGACGACCCGGACACGCATTACAGCCTGGGCGTTGCCTTCCGCGAAATGGGCCTGCTCGACGAAGCCATCGCCGAATTGCAGAAAGTCTGTACTTCGATCGAACGCGGCAAGCCATTCTCGCAGCCCATCCAGACCTACACCTGGCTGGCCCAGTGCTTCCTCGATAAGGGAGTTCCTGAAGCCGCCATCCGCTGGTATGAAAAAGCCCTTAGCATTCCCGGACTCGATGACGAAGCGCGCTTGGCCATCAACTATGAACTGGGGTCGGCCTGCGAAATTGCCCTGGACAAGCCCGCGGCCCTGCGCCATTTCACCGACGTATATGGCGCGAATATCGATTATCGCGACGTGGCCGAGCGCATTCAGGCTCTGAAGTCGTAGAATGCACGAAGTGGGTTCGAAATTTGCGCTGGGGATGCGGTCCGATCCGGCGCCGCCCCACGGCCTTACTCACGGCCTAACTAAAAAACGACGCGTGCAATGATTTCCGACCCCAAGCTACCCTTTGCCAGCGATTCCACCAGCATCGGAGAACTCAAATCCCCGGCGCCAACATCCATCCCAGTCGTTTCTGCGCAAGCGCCTGTGCCCGTTTCCGTTTCCAGGCCCTCGCCTTCGGTCGCGCGTCTGTGGCTGCGCCGCATCGGAGTGCTTCTGTTCGTGTTTTTGTGCGCAACGCTTGGGGTGATGCTCATGATCTTGCCCTGGCGGCCCGAATGGTCCGACAACCCTCTGCTCCTCCCGTATCCCGCGCTTCGCGCCGTGGTGGCCAGCGGCTTCGCCCGCGGCCTCTCGACCGGATTGGGCGTGCTCAATGTGTGGATCGGATTTTGGGAGGCCATTCAATATCGGGAAGAGGAATAGTGAATTGAGACATTGCATCATTGACTCATTGAATCATTAGCCCCAATGCCCCAATGATTCCATATTTCACTGACTCAATGCCTCAATGATTCAATGTCTCAATGATTCTTATGACTGATCAAGAACTCAAACCCGCTCCACTCGCTTATCAGAACAAACCATTTCTCAACAGCCCTGACGGCAGGATTCTGCGCCTGCTGTCCGAGTACAGCGAACCGCTTTCGCGCTTCCGCCGCGAGCAGATTCAGGATACGGTCGTCTTCTTCGGCTCCGCCCGCATCCACAGCCGTGACAACGCCAGCAACCGTCTGACCGCAGTCCGCGGCAACGGCGCACAAGTTTCCGCCGCACAGCAAGCTAAGGATATGAAACGCGCCGAGGCCGCCGTTGACATGGCTCGCTACTATGAGGACGCGCGACGGCTTGCCTTCCTGCTCACCAAATGGTCCACCCAGATCCCCGCCAAGCGCCATCGTTTTGTCGTCACCACCGGAGGCGGCCCCGGCATCATGGAAGCGGCAAACCTCGGCGCCCACGAAGCTGGAGGGAAAACGATCGGCCTCAACATCCATCTTCCTTTTGAGCAGAATCCGAATCCTTACATCACGCCTTCGCTCAATTTCGAATTCCATTACTTTTTCATGCGTAAGTTCTGGTTCGCATATCTGGCCAAAGCGCTGGTGATCTTTCCCGGAGGCTTCGGCACGCTTGACGAACTGTTTGAAATCCTCACCCTTGCCCAGACGGAGAAACTGGCCAAGAAGATTGTCGTTGTCGTCTATGGCAGCGCGTACTGGAAGAAAGTCATCAATTTCGATGCCATGGTCGACGCCGGCGTGATCTCGCCACCAGACCTCGAACTGTTTAAGATGTCCGATTCTCCAGAGGAAAGTTTGGAGTTCCTGAAAGAAGGACTGACCAGGTACCATCTAGGCCCGCAACAAACCAAGCCCACGGGCGATGCAGCCGCCCCGGAGATCGCCAAGACGCGACCCTAGCACGTGTGGCGCGAACGCTCTTGTCCGCGTGTCCTCAAGAAGATGCTGAAGTGGCGGGGCATTGTCCTTGCGCCTGCTCAAACTGAACCCCTGACGCTGTGACTCCGTATACACTTCTGCGTAAGTTATTTTCGGAGACAGACTGAATGATGACCTCGCGAACCGGCTTGGCGACAGCACTCTGTTGTTCGATTTTGCTATGCCTACCCTCCGCCCTCGCTCAACCACCAGTCACGAACCAGATGCCCTCCGTGATCCAGGTTCCGCCAGAAGCACAGGCCACGCCGCACTTCGATGCCGCCGCAGCCACCAACGCCTACCTCGCGCAGATTCCCGCCGACAAGACGGCCCGCTCCGACGCCTACTTCGAGGGCGGCTACTGGATGATTCTGTGGGACTTTCTCTACGGAGTCGCAGTCGCGCTCCTGTTGCTGAATCTGCGGTGGTCTGCGCGCGTGCGTGATCTGGCGGAGCGAGTCACTCGCTTCAAGCCGGTGCACACCTTCGTGTACTGGATGCAGTACCTCGTCCTCACCACCATACTTGTTTTCCCGCTCACGGTTTACGAAGAATATTTCCGCGAACACAAATACGGACTCGCCACCCAAACCTTGGGTCCCTGGATGGGAGATCAGCTGAAAAATCTTGGAGTAAACCTGGTGCTGGGCAGCCTGCTGGCGATGCTGCTCTTCGGCGTTGTCCGCCGCCTCCAGCGAACCTGGTGGATCTGGGGTGCAGTCGTGACCACTCTGTTTTTGATCTTCGCCGCGCTCATCGCGCCAGTCTACATAATTCCCATCTTCAATAAGGTCACGCGCCTCGACGATCCGAAGATTGTCGACCCCATACTGAGCATGGCGCGGGCCAACGGCATTCCCGCCAAAGATGTGTACGAGATCGATGCTTCGCGGCAAACGACGCGGATGAGCGCCAACGTCAGCGGCTTCGCAAGTACAATGCGCATCACCCTTAATGACAACCTCTTGCGCCGCGGCTCACCGGAAGAAATTCAGGCGGTCATGGGACACGAGATGGGGCATTACGTCCTGAATCACATCTACAAGGGCATCATGTTTTCTCTGATCTTGACGGTGCTGGCCTTCGCCTGCTTGCGCTGGGCTCTCAAGTGGACGCTCCAACGCTGGGGCGAGAAGTGGCAGATTCGGGGCGTGGGCGACACAGCCGTTCTTCCCCTTGTGGTGCTGCTGGTCTCCATCTTTGGTTTCGTCACCACTCCTGTCATGAACACCTTCACACGGACGCAGGAATACGAAGCGGACATGTATGGCCTGAACACCAGCCGGCAGCCCGATGGTTTTGCGCAAGCGGCGATCCATCTCGGCGAATACCGCAAGATGAGTCCCGGTCCCATCGAGGAGTGGATCTTTTTCGATCACCCCAGCGGACGCAATCGCATTTACGCCGCGATGCGCTGGAAAGCCGAGAATTTGAAGCTGTTTACCAATCAGTAGTGCCGGTGTGGGGACGGGCGCACAGCCCGTCCCAGGGGTTGCGTAGGGACAGCCGCCCGCCCCCGGCTGTCCAAGCCGAGCGCAGCTCGGCAACTGCCTGTAGCCACAAAGATTCTGGATTGTGCCACCCGTTTTCGCGGGCGGAGCCTGCCCTCAGCGAGGCCGAAGGGAGTGTCCGCGCCACACAACTTGAGCAAGGTCTCGTAGTACGCTGAGAGTTGATGCCGCACCGCTGCCTCCTCTGTTACATCACCGACCGAAGTCAGTTTCCGGGCGACGAACGAGCCCGCCGTCGCGCCCTGCGCGCCAAAATCGCCGAAGCCGCGCGTGCCGGCGTCGACTATATCCAGCTCCGCGAAAGAGATTTGAGCGCGAGAGAGCTGGAAACTTTGGCACGGGAAGTGGCCGACCTAGTGCGCGAGAATTCGCTATCGACGCGCCTCTTAATTAATTCGCGCACGGACGTCGCGCTTGCCGCAGGGGCCGACGGCGTTCATCTGCGCGCTGACGATGTTGAACCTCATGAAGTGCGTCAGGTATTGGACGTTTCTGCCCGCCCGCCACTGGTTATCGGCCAATTCCTGGTTGCCATCTCCTGCCACTCGAACGAGGACGTGATTCGCGCCGAGTCCGAGGCCGCCGACTTCGCCGTCTTTGCTCCAGTATTCGGAAAAAGGGGTACTGCCGGAACGCCAGCCGCCGGCATCGCCGCCTTGCGCGAAGCCTGCCGGGCGAAGATCTCCGTTCTCGCTCTCGGCGGCGTTAACCTGGAAAACGCCGCGTCGTGCCTGAACGCTGGAGCGGCCGGCATCGCCGCCATCCGCTGGTTCCAGGAGAATAAAATCGAAGACGTCGTCCGCGCGCTGTGGGCGCTCTAACACCATGGACCCGACCGCACCAACAGAATCGAAGCAACTGTTCTCCCGATCCCAAGCAAGCTCGTGTGGGGACGGGCGCCCTTGCGAGCCTGCCCTCAGCGAAGTCGAAGGGTCCATGCCGAGCGCAAGCTCGGCAGCCGCTTGTCGTCACAACAACTTTGGATTCGAGCTCGTCCGAATCCCCGCGGGATGGTTCCTCATGGGCTGCGATACCGGACAGGATAACGAAAAGCCCGTGCATCGCGTCTGGGTTGACGAGTTTCTGCTCGCCGCCCGGCAAGTCACCAACGCCGACTATGGGCGCTTCCTGCGCGACTCCGCATCTCTACACGGTCCGCCACCGTTCTGGAGCGACCCCGCGTTCAACCATCCCGAGCAGCCCGTTGTCGGAGTGTCGTGGTTCGAGGCAATCCGCTACTGCGAATGGCTCAGCGCAAGCACCGGCGGAGAGTTCCGCTTGCCGACCGAGGCCGAGTGGGAGCGTGCAGCCCGCGGAGGCCGTGAGAGTGGGCTATACCCGTGGGGCGATGCGCTTCCGCAGTCGTTGCCCGGCCACGCCGATCGCTCTGCTGGTCATTGGCAGACCGGCCCCGAACCCGTCGGTCGCGCCGAGTCGAACACATACGGCCTCTACAACGTGTGCGACAACGTGCACGAGTGGTGCAGCGACTGGTATGCAGCCGGCTACTATGCGGTGTCGCCCGAGCGGAATCCATGCGGCCCCGAAACCGGCGAGCGGCGCGCGTCCCGAGGCGGCTCCTGGCGTCACCACGTCAAGATGTCGCGCTGCGCAGCCCGCTCCAGCATCCCACCGGAGTTCAAGTATGCGGACTATGGGTTCCGCGTCGCATGCGACGTACAATGCAGGTCAGAGGTTAGAGGTCCGATTGCAGAGGTTAAACCTCCCACAGAATAAGGAACTGCCGAAAGCTCCGCTCTTACCTCTGCAATCTGACCTCTGCAATAGGACTTCTATGACTGACCTCGCTGCCCACTACCTCGAAGAAATCAAGCGCCAGTTCCGCGGCCACAAGCGCATGGGCGAAGCCGCCATGGCTCAGCTTGAAGACATGGACTTCTTTGTGACCCTCGACCAGGGATCGAATTCCGTCGCTGCGCTGGTTAAGCACATCGCCGGCAATGCGCGCTCACGCTTCACCGATTTCCTTACCAGCGATGGCGAGAAGCCGGACCGTTTTCGCGATGAGGAATTTGAAGTCTCGGCGAAAACAACTCGCGAAGAAGTCCTGCGTTGGTGGGAGCAGGCGTGGTCGCATGTGTTTTCCGCGCTCGACTTGCTCCAGCCCGAAGATGTGCAACGCACCGTGACCATCCGCCAGGAACCGCACACCGTCATGCAGGCGCTCAACCGCGCGCTCGCCCACTACGCCCAACACATTGGACAAATCGTCTTCCTCGCCAAACACCTGCGCTCATCACAATGGCAGACGTTAAGTATTCCGCGGGGTAAATCCGAAGACTACAAAGCCGGCAGTCCTAAGGGATTCAGTCGCGGCACTTACGATACCAAGACGTGACGTGTCGCCGGGCAATAGCACCGCGGGTTGAGCAAAAAGAATCCGGAGGGTAGCCCATGCGAAAGGTATTCACCATCGCGGTTCTTCTGGCTTTGAGCATCGCTCTAACCGCGCAGCCGGGCACGCACGCCGACGCGAATCCCGTGGCAGAAGGCGAAATCAAAGCTCTGGAAATGAAGCTGGCACAACTACTCGTTCGCGGCGACTGGGATGAATACGAGATGCATCTTGCATCCGATTACCTGCTCACCCGCGATAACGGGCATGTCGAAAGCAAGGACGAGGCGCTGGTGAGTCTGCGCGACGTCAAGCGCAAGATCATCGTCATGGAAATGGAGCCGGCGGATGTCGCAATCCGCATCTACGGCGACACGGCGGTTTCCAACGCCGAGTTCACCACCTCCGTTCGCGAGTCCGGCCAGGTCAAGACGCGCCGTACCCGCCAAACCGACGTCTTCGTGAAGCGCGATGGCCAGTGGTATCTGATCGCCGAACAGGGCACGATGATCGGCAAGTAGTTCTTAGACAGGATTTCGCCGGAATCAGGTTGGCGACCCGTAGTAGCGATAGTGACCAGTGATTTTCCAACTGAATAGCACATCCTCGATCCTGGGCCCCTGTCCGATGTTGTGTTCGATCATGTGACGCCCGCTCGCGCCTTTGCGGTCAACGACAATTCCGATGTGCGGCACATTGCCGCCAAGGTCGTAAGTCACAAGATCTCCCGGACTGCAGTCTTCCGCTCGTGTGCTGGTCGGCAACTTTTCACCCTTGCGTCCGAAAAATACCATCAAATTCGGAACGCGGCGATGATCGATGTTGCTGTCCGGCTTTCCGGAAATCCATTTCCATCTCTGCGGGTATATCGAGAAATTCTGAACCATATCTTCGTGCACTTCTTTCTGCAGATCGACACCCAAAGCCCGATACGAACGGATTATTTCGTCAGTACGGACGCCGGTGTCAGCTGGAACGTCACCCCCCCGGATAACGGATGCGAACATACGCCGGGTCATAGCGAACTGCATGATTTGTCCGTTCGATCGCCGCGCTCACTAAACGCCGAAGAAAATCTTGCGGAGATGCAGACACCTCGACTGCGCCTTGTGTCCACGCGAAGGAACGCACCAGCACGACGAAGAAAGAAAGGGACCGAGGCCGCATCATCCGCTCCGCGACGATCGACATTGTAGACCGTCAACCCCTTTCCTGGTCTCACCCAAACCTCACCTTCCGCATGGTCGGCAGCGTGTCAGCACGCGGTGTAGAATAATCAGTTTGCTCTTCTAATTCCGCACTCATAAGGGGACTTCCATGAGCAGCACCATGCTCGCAGTGGTCAAGCCGGAAGCCGCGCCGGGCGCGGAAATCCGCGAAGTTAAGATTCCCAGCTACGGACCCTCCGAAGTCCTCGTCAAAGTCAAAGTCGCCTCCATCTGTGGCACCGATCTCCACATTTATGAATGGGACCGCTGGGCCCAGGGACGCATTCATCCGCCTCTGATCCCTGGGCACGAATTCTGCGGCGAGGTGGTCGCGTTCGGCGATGAAGTCACCAGCGTCAAGGAAGGCGATTTCGTATCCGCCGAAATGCACGTGGCTTGCGGCAAGTGTCTGCAATGCCGTACCGGCGAAGCCCATATCTGCCAGAACGTGAAAATCATCGGCGTCGACAGCGATGGAGCGTTCGCCGAGTACGTCGTCATCCCCGAGTCGAATATCTGGAAACTCGATCCGGCTATCCCGCAGGAGTACGCTTCCATCCTCGACCCGCTGGGCAATGCCGTGCACTCGGTGCTGGCCGGAGAAATCGCCGCGAAGACTGTAGCCATCACCGGCTGCGGCCCGATCGGCCTGTTCTCAATCGCAGTGGCGCGAGCCGTAGGAGCAACCACCATTTTCGCGATCGAAGTCAATGAACACCGGCGCAAGCTCGCGACCAAAATGAACGCCGACTACGTGCTCGACCCGTCCAAAGAAGACGTCCGGGCTATCGTCGCGGAAAAAACTGGCGGCCTGGGCGTGGATGTGGTCCTCGAAATGGCCGGCCATCCCGACGCCATCCGAACCGCCTTCGACAGCGTCCGGCGCGGTGGACGCATCTCGCTCCTCGGCCTCACCTCGAAACCCATCCCGCTCAACTTCTCCGAAGACATCATCTTCAAAGGCCTCACCATTCAAGGCATCAACGGACGCCGAATGTACCAGACCTGGTACCAGATGACAGCCCTGCTCAAGAGCGGACGCCTCGATCTTCACCCCGTAATCACCGACCGGATCCCGATGAAGGATTTTTCGAAAGCCATGGCTCGACTGAAGACCGGCGAGGCGAGCAAGATCCTCGTCTATCCGAACGGAACGAGGTGACCGTGGGCGGCGCGGACCTCGCTCAGTACGTTCGTTGCACGTCAGAACAAAGGATCGAAAGGTGATCCATCCATTCTGCGCCGCGGGAGCGAAACCCTACCAGCACCGAGCCTGACGGGCAGTGGGCTTCGGCTGGACGTCCACCCGGCCTGGGGATGGTAATCGGGTCGGTCGTTTCCACTCTTCCATTGTCGTTGCGGTCGTTTCGGTCCCGGCGGTCGTCTCGGTCGCTCCGATCATCGCGGTCACGCCGGTCGTCGAGGTCGCGCAGCGAACTGCACTGGCCGATAGCTTCGTCGATGGATGCGCCCGTGCGTCCTCTGAGTCCGCGCAGGACACTGCCAGGGCGACACTGTGCATCGTGTACGTCACGGCCGCCGGAGGGACCGGTGCGGTTAGTCGTCCGACGCTCTTCCCCCAGCGTGCCATCGGAGCGCATCGGAACACAGTCAAGCCAGGCCTGGTTGAAAAACTCTCCTGTTTGCAGGTGGAAACCAACCGCTACGATGCCGCTATCACACCTGGCATCTTGCATGGGTCGTCCCCCCGATCCGCCGCCGAAGTCGCGTTCGGCGACTTCACATCCCAACAATAGGATCGCGTTGCGGTACTGTGAGAAGCCGAATGTCGTTAAGGCCAGGCAGCCGAGCATCAGCAGTCGGCGGTGTGTAAGCAAGGCCTTGATCGAAGCACCTCTTGATGGTGCGCATTGGTTTTCGATTGATGTCAACACAGGGAAATTCTCCTGAAGACGACCGCCGGCTGCTCCTCGAATGAGCGCCAGTCGATTCGGCTGGATCGTGGTGTCCCCTCCGGCGGAAGTCAACGTAACTCTCTAGCTTCCCCCTCCCCCCGTTCGTCTCGAGTCTCGGAAAGCGAGCAGCCAGGCGTAACTGTCCGTTCGCGACTCCTGCTTGCCCCGTGCGGGCGATCCCCGCGCGAACTCATCCTAACCTGTAGTAAAACTGTAGTAGCCGGAGAGGTGGCCGAGTGGTTGATGGCACCGGTCTTGAAAACCGGCATACCTGAAAGGGTATCGGGGGTTCGAATCCCTCCCTCTCCGCCATTGCCTTTGTTTTCTTGACTTTATCGGACCATACTACCTATACTACTACCAGATTTAGCGATTAGTAGTACAGGGGCCACCATGAACCGGGAAGTCAACCTCACCAAGCTAGTGCACGAAGGACGGTCCGACGGGGGTAGTTTCGTGTAGTCAGAGCCCAGCGTGGTCTTTCGACAAGTTATGTTTTCGGTTCACCGACAGGCTTCATGCAATAGCCGCAGAGCTTCGCCTGCGGAGTCCTCAATGGTTTGCCGCAGTGCTGACACGGCGGCCCATATAGTGAAAGGCAATGGTGGAATACGGCGCCGGGACTGGTTACCCGGAGTCCTGTAATCCGTTCGTACTCCGCGAGCATAGGCACAAACCGTGCTTTCAGGCTGTCCCGGCTCTCGGGAATAGTGTTGTGGGTAGGTAGAAGGGACATCACTTGACGGAATTCATCATCGTCAAGCATTGGCATTTCTGTCTTGCAGCGCCAGCACCAGAGCATTTTCATGGCAGACGAATAGATTCTATCCGCTCGCCAAACTGAGAAGAGAATTGGCGTAATATCCCGATTACACTAACTACCCTAGCGGGACTTCGCACGCTTCACAGCGCGAACAGGTTTGACTGATCCGCTGGGCTTCTTGGAGTCAGGCTTTCTTGGCACGTCGTTCTCGATCAGAAATTCCTTGCCGCACTCCGGGCAGCTACGACGAGACACCAGGATCGTGTCCATCACCGTCCCGATTGTCAGGTCAGCATGACAGTGAGGGCACGAGATGTATAGTTCCCGGTAAGGAGGCTTGACTTCTCGACGCGCTCCGGCCATATCCGGGAGAGGATATCACGGTCGTCCACCTCGCGATCCTGCCAGCATCTCTAAAAGCTTGTCCCTGAGAACCATGTCAGCCGGTGAACCACTTTTGCGTTGAAGCCAAGCCTGAAAATCTTTCATTTTGACCTCGTGCGTGACGGGAGGATGCAGCACTTCGACTCGGACGGTCGTCAGCCCCGTTCCTATTTCGCCGACCCAATCGTCTTTTCTCAGAGAAGCAAGCGCGGCTGCTACGGCCTCGTACAGCGATCCCGCAGTAACCTCAGTTGAGTGCTCAATGGCTCAACGCCAGCGATGTCCGCGACTGAAACTTTACACGTTCGAAGCACGACGGCAGTCTAGCACTTTCGCATTGTGTTCGCCATCGTGTCATGGGAGGCTGTCCAGGCGCGATTCATGGCGGGGTTTGCAAACGGATTGGCCGCTGAGCACACATCTGCTCGGAAAAAGAAACGAGCGGACTAATCTCGGAGCGATACTAAGCAGCCTTATCCACTGGAAGACCCGCTTCCATCCAACCCTGCTTGCCTTCGGGATAATGCGCCACGTTGGTGTAACCCATGGCCGCGAATTCACGGGCGGCGTATTCGCTGGCGTGTCAATGCAAGCTCGTGCAGTAGGTGACGATCTCGGCATCCTTTTCAGGCAACAACTGCGGAGCGAGTTCTTTGATTTGTTCCGGGGGGATGTTCAACGCTCCGGGAAGGTGGGCTTCTCGGTAGCGTTCTGGCGCAAGCGTTTCTACAATCTTGACGGGGTCTTTTCGATCTAGCTTGGCTTTCAGGTCTTCGGTAGAAATGGTGCCTTCCATATTGATCTCCTTGAGAATCACTCTCAACTGGAGGCCCCGGCGGTAGCTAGGCGTCGGGTGAACCCTCTGGATCAATTACTGCATCACTGGGAACGGGCGGGAGATCGCCTCCTTCGGTCGTCGGTATACTATACAGAGTCTTCTGATCACCGAGGCTAAGGCGGCTCAGCACCGTCGCTGTGAAGCTGATGTCGTTACTTTGCGCCATGCCCTACACTTTGCGCCGTCGCGTGCCCACCAGTCTGAGCACTAATGCTCAGTGGGTAGTTACTAAAGCCTTACAACGTAGCCCCTCTTGTCTTCATTTCGATCTGAAATTGAACAGAACAGGAAGATCCCCGATCAGAATTGACCATCAGCGATTTACGCGCACTTGGAACGGAACAGAATCTCTGCTATTTCGTCGCTTGCGGGCTTGGTGAACTCAAGGTTTTTTCGCAGGTAGTCACGAACGTGCTGCTCTCCATGCTTGGCTTCCTCGATGATCCGATCAGTAATGCGTTCTGCGACCTCCGTCGCGTTGAAGCGTTGAAGCATAAGATTGAAGAGGACGGCTCTCAAAGATCGCCTCCATTGGCTACGGATAGGGAGCCGGGTACGCTAGGCTTGCTTGTCAATCCTTCCTCATAGGGAAACCATTCTGATCGCACTCCAACCGCCCGGATGGGGAAGGGGTTGTCGTCATCAATTGGAGTGCCAGTCAGAATGTTGCAAGGGACCTCAACCCTTGCCTTTCTTGTGATGCCAGTAGAATGCACGATTCATGCCACACTAAAAGGGGTCGGTCATCTCTTTGAATCTACGATCCCCGGGCCGAACTGAACCCATGCGTCCGACTTCATGGCGTGCCGAAATCTTGGCCAGAGTGCCGAACTTCCGGCAGCCTGGCTCGGTTGCCCGTCGCGATTGTTCTGTCGCTCATTCCAATCTGCCATAATCTCCCCATGTGCGGGCGCTTACTCTCTTTCGATTGAGGAGGCCAGAGGGGAAATGGGCGCAAAGATTTCGGGAGGGAGCACAGGTCGGAGCCCGGAGGACACGAAAACAGAACGTGATGATCCATGGGGGTGTGGGTCGGAAAAGAAGTACTGGGTGTCGTGCTCCTCGCGAACGGCGTACGCTGTTACTTAGTGACTGATGAGTGTCGCTTGGCTCGCCACGCACTTCCACTTGGCATTCTGCTGAATCCAGACATCGGTGAAACGACCGGAGCGCATGACTCCCTTTCCTTTCTCAGTTATCTTGTATTGGTACATCCCGGTAGCAACGGCAACATTCCCGTACAGGTGAACCGACATTCCGCTGCTGGAAAGTTGGTCGTAATGATCGACTCCGTTTCTGATATGAGCCAGCCATTGGCTTTTGTTCATAAAGCGCCCATCGTCGTCCGTGAAATCAAAGGTCTCCGCAAGCAGCGTACTGAGAGCCTGCGCATCGTGTGTGACTTCGGCCTGATTCCAAGCATTCTCAAGGGACAGAACCCTAGAGCGGATTGATCAACAGCCACACTTCCGTGCTGAGCAGCGACTGCCAGACACGTCGCCACCAGAAAGACACAGCCAGCACTCGCGCATTGCATTAGGCCCTTCACGCAAACCTTCATGGATGTTTGCCCCCGCTCTTGAAATCTTGTCGTTAAATCTGACGGTACTCCTACGTGGAGTAGTTAAAAGGGGTCAGTGCGCCTACGAATCGCACAGTGGCGGCATCCGGGTAGCCTAGACGGTTGCGGACTCAGGATGACGCCTTCTGAAATTGTTGCGCAACGAATTCCGGGAGCCCCTCCTCCAGCTTCCGTGATAGCCAGCCTTGTAATTCAGACTTGTGCTCCGACGAAAGAGACACAAAACGAACTCCGAGATGGCCCGATTTCAGCCAGCAGACCGCGGACTTCACCGAAAATGGGATTTCGTGACCCGGCAAGATGAATTGAAGCTGCACCTCCTCGCCGAGGCTGAGCGGAACAACGGTACTCAAGGCCATGCCGCCTTCACTGATGTTCATGCTATGGCAGCGGACTTCAGGCATGTTCTTTATCAAGACGGTTACTGGAATCGATGCGGGATGGCGGAAATAGCGCCTTTGTTCTCTGAGTATCATTCCGTAGGCAGGCTTGAGGGTACTGCGAATTGACTGTGCAGAAACGGGCCGGTCAAAGACAAAACTTGTCCTTCTACGGAACGATGCTGTGTTCTCCACATTGTCGCCGCCAATGGCAAATGTCACCGCTGTTCGATTGGATGGAGACACACGCACCTCGTCCAAAATCCGTCCGCACTGTTCCCCCAGTTGGAGATCAACGATAACTGCATCGAACTTTCGACGGTTCAATAGAGCAATGGCCGCTGGCACTTCTTCACAAACTTCAGGGGAAATAGACAATTCTTGTAAAGCGTGACTGAACTGTTGAATTGCCACTGGATCAGCGGATACCAAAAGTGCAAGTCCCATCGACATGGTAAAATTCACCTCTCATAAACGTCTCTCGTCACGCTTGCTTGCCGCTCGCTTGTGCTAGGGCGTGCGGGTCGAGATTGTTGCCCCGCAACTTGTCAGCTACTTTTTCAACAGCCAATGGCTTACCGAAATAGTAGCCTTGAATTTCGTTGCATTGGTGGGTTCGCAGAAACGACATTTGCTCCTCGTTTTCGACGCCTTCGGCAATCACCTTGAGGTTCAAGCTTCTTGCCATGCTGATGATAGCCGCGGCAATCGCCGCGTCATCGGGGTTTACGGCGACATCGTTAATAAACGAGCGGTCGATTTTGAGCTTACTGACCGGGAACTGTCTCAAGTAGTTGAAGCTGGAATAGCCAATTCCAAAGTCGTCAATCACGAGCGCCAACCCCATGTCCTTTAATTCCTGAAGAACTGACAACGTCACGTCTGCATTCGCCAGCAACAGGCTTTCCGTGAGCTCCAGTCGAGGTACTGCGGGGCGAGGTCCGTGTCGTGGAGCACCCCCTGAATAAGTTTGCAGAAATCTCTCTGACGGAACTGGACCGCCGACACGTTTACTGCTACCGACACCGCGGAAATCCCTTCGTCTTGCCATTTCCGGACCTGAGCACAGGCAGTCCGGAGCACCCATTCGCCGATGGGTATGATCAAGCCGCTGCTTTCCGCAATCGGTATGAACTTATCAGGGGGCACGAGGCCCAATCCCGGGTGTTGCCAGCGGATGAGATTCCAACCCCGTGATGCCTCCAGTGCCGATATCCATCTGCGGTTGATACATCAAAAAGAGTTCGTTCCTGCCGAGCCCCAGTCGCAAGCTGGTCTCCAGAGTCAATCGTTCTTGCGCCTGAACATTCATGTCCTCTGTGAAGAACCGAAAGATGTTCCCCCCATTGTCCCTGGCGATATGCATTGCCGCATCGGCATTCTTGATCAGCGTGTCGCCATCCGCTCCGTGTTCCGGAAAAATACTGATGCCGATGCTGCAACTCATGCTCAGGGAGTGACCGTGGACGACAAAGTCGGCGGTCATTGCATCCATGAACCGCTTAGCGGCAATGGCTGCACCGGCGATGTCTTTTACACTGCTGAGCACAATCGCAAACGCGTCTCCGCCTAGCCGCGACACCGTGTCTTGTTCCCGCACGAATCTCTTAAGTCGTTCGGCAACCTGTTGCAGAAGAAGGTCGCCAACCGAGTGCCCGAGCGAGTTGTTGATGATATTGAAGCGGTCAAGATCGAGGAGCAGAAGCGCAGCTTTGTCCTTTTGCCGGCGAGCACTGGCGAGTGCCTTTGACAATCGATCCTGGAGAAGAGTCCGATTGGGCAATTTCTTTTCTGACAGGCTGCTAATTATCAACACTGGAATATCGGTCGTGGACTGTGTCTGCTTCAACGTTCGGAGTACGTCTACACCATCCATATCGGGCATCAGAATGTCGAGAAGGATTATGCTTGGGTTACAACTCTCAGCAGCAAAAAACCCAGCTTTACCGTCGCAAGCAATGAGAACTCGATAACCCAAGCCCAGCAGCACTCGGGAATATGCCTGAGCAATAAACTTACTGTCATCAACAATCAAAACAACATCATTGTCCACCGACGTCACCGTTCTCCTCTCCCTTTAAAGCACCGCACTTGCAAAACGGAATTGGGTACCGACCGACCCCAAAAGTTCAGGAATTTGGGGGAAGGCAGACCACGAGGGATGGTTTGCGGCTTTATATCCCAGAACTCTAGTCCTCTCGGTACCCATACGAGAGAACCTAGCATCGCATCGCGAGGGAAATCCATTATGCCTTCGTATAGGCTTCTAGCTGGTCTTCGGCCTCGCGATCTCCTGTCAAGGCTCTCGCAACCAGTCGAGCTTTCGCCCGATCCAATTTTAGAAGCGTAATTTTTGGAGCCTCGTAGTGCTTCTTCCGACTCGTGTTATCCGAGTGGGTCAACTCTTCATGCTTAGACTCTTTATTGTTCTTCATGACTGGCGAACGCTCCTTGGTTGCGATCCGGGGTTGGCATTCTGGCGTTACACGTCCAATGACTAATACCCTGTAAGCCGAGTACGACTAGCCCGACCCTGCTTTTCCAGCAGGACTAGCGCCGAGACAATGTTGTGGGTTGTTTCTCTGAAGCGGAAGGCGAGTTCTCTCTCCTCCACTCCGACCGAATGATGTGAATGGAATTGCAAGACAAATCGCCCGTGGTCCAGGATCGCTGCCGCTAGTTGCTGGATTTGTTTTTCGGCTATTTTCGCATCGGATTTCTCACCGGGAAGCAGGGCTGCTAGGTTAGTGAGAAATTGCCGCAATTTATCGGGGACAATGACTCCGTTCCCGTGCCCTTCCGCTTTCATAATGGTCGAGGCTCTCCTGAGTTCGCTGAAGCGAGTGCCGATTGATATGCATTTTCCAGACCAACTCTGAGGAATCCCGGAAGCCTGTGATTCTACAGAAGGTTGAGTTCCGCCCCGGTCATCGGGCCCTAGGCGGGACTGACGACATTCCGGCAGCAGTGCCGGTCTTCCGACAGTGATGAGCTAGCGGTGTCAATTCTTACGAGTCTGGGTGCCACGCAGGACTAACAACACGAATCGGTCTGTCTACTTTGCTTTGATGTCTCTGTGATGCGCAGCGATTGCGAGCATGCCTTCGTTGCATTCCGTCCGTATAGCCCGAAGATCGCCGAGCAGTTTCATGTGCGCCGGATGGGATACGCTATGAGGCGGATTTAGCAGCTTACTGGCGGCGGTGTGCTCCTTGGCACTGGAAACCTCATAAGCGCCAAACAGCCGACATTCTTCCTCGTCTCGCGGGCGTTTTGTGTGCAGTAACACTGATACATGAGATGACCAACAAACAATATTTGTTGCGTACCATAGTAATTACCTGAATCGTCCATTGCAGTAGGCTGAAAATGGTTGGAACGGCAAGTGACTCAGCCTGCGCCAGAACGAGCAGAATTGACCATCCAGCGCACGCAGAGGTGTTATAGACTCAAAACTGTCTTACACAAAACTTGCTGTGCTGGCCGAGCGGCCTCTTGTGCGGGGTTAATCCCGATGACCGAGCAGATGTTGGGGGCCACAAAGAACCTATTACCCAAGACTAACGAGGTCCGCATGGCAACTTTTGACCAGTTTCCCGCTCTTGATTGCAAGAACTGCTTTCGGCCCATTCCACTCCCTCCGGCCACACGTCCCGATACACTTGAAGGTCAAGGATTGTGGCCCAAAGGTGGATCAAAACGAAATTTCTTATGTCCCGCGTGTA
>Ga0185299_10001319_pt1 | contig 49456 bp, 42 predicted proteins | sample PaiPotPPA55metaG_FD_128002 | JGI IMG/M metagenome (GOLD analysis project Ga0185299, IMG submission 128002) | Iron sulfur acid spring bacterial and archeal communities from Banff, Canada, to study Microbial Dark Matter (Phase II) - Paint Pots PPA... ... | reverse complement strand
CCGGCGATACCACGAGGTTTCGCTGGGGCAAAACATGGCAACGTCGGGGATTGGCTCGATTTCAGCTCCGAGGTGGCGTATGTCTCCTATGTACGGGCTGCTTGTCGCGTGGGGTATTCTGACGGGGGTCCTCATTATTCTCCTGATCTATCGCAGCACCTTGACTATGCACGAGGACGATTCAATCTTCCTGCATGACACCGAATCCCAGATGCATAAGGATCAAATGGAAGTTCTGGTCAAGATGAAAAAGATCACCCCGATCCTCAAAATACTTGGCGCCTTGTCGGGGGCCATGATCCTGGTGATTGCGGGGTTGTTTATTTATCAGGGGCTGAACAGCGCCACCACGCTGCAGTAAACGGGGAGCTGCGGATTCGCGGGAATCCCTGCCAACGCCTCCGCGGAGAGAACTCACAAGAGCGGTGGTGGAGTATTGCTGCCCGCTCGCGAGTCTCCTCCTGTGTGACAAAGACCTGCTTTGGGGGAGTTGGGACTGTCGAAGCTCTGCGTTTCGTATCAGGGCATCGCATTCATATTGCCGTTGGTCGCTGGGGTGTCGTATCAGGGCATCGCTTTGATATTGCCGTTGGTCGCTGGGGTTTCGTATCAGGGCATCGCTTTAGCGATGCCGTTAATCGCTGATTAAACCGCCCCTTTAGGGGCTGCCCGCTACAATTCCAGCTTTTCCCGTGGGCTCAATATCCGCAACAAGAAAATGCCTACCCATCCTATTGCGATTGTCGGAGGCGGTCCAGCGGGCGCTCTGGCCGCTGCACTGCTCGCGGAAGGAGGCAGGCACGTCCTTCTCTTTGACGAAAAGCTTGCCTGGGAGAAGCCCTGCGGCGGCGGAATCACGCACAAAGCTTTGCGCCAATATCCGTTTCTGGCGGAAGCCGGAAGCGAAAGCAACCCGGTTGAACACTGCGAGTTGATCAGTCCGTCGGGACAGCGGGTACGCTTCCACATGCAGCACCCGGTCGCGATCTTCTCGCGCCTGGCGCTGAATGGATTGTTGCTGGAGCGAGCCCGGCGCGCCAGCACTGGCACTGGCACTGATACTGATATTGATGCGCGCGTTGGCGCGGGAGTTGATATCCGCCACGAGCGCGTCACGCGGATTGCAGGAACCAGCGGAGACTGGCGACTGGTCACACCGCAGCGCGAATACCATGCTTCCTACCTGGTGATGGCAGCCGGCGCGCGCAATCCGTTCCGCTCCCAATTCCTCTCCCCGATTTCCCCCAGCGATCTGATGGTCACCGCGGGTTACTTCATTCCCGGACGCAGTTCTCTGATGCAGATTCAGTTTCTAAAAGGAATTACCGGCTACATCTGGGTCTTCCCGCGCGCCGATCATGTTTCCGCCGGGATCGCGGGAAAGATGGGTGAAACCTCAGCCGCCGAGTTGCGCCGCATGCTGGAACAGTGGCTCGAAGAACAATGGCTCGAACAGAACGGCTTCTGTTTGGACGACGCCCGCTTTTACTCCCACATTCTTCCGTCCTTTCGCGCCCAGACGTTCGAGAAGCTCGAAGTCTGCGGAGAAGGTTGGGCCATGATCGGCGACAGTGCGGGCCTGGTGGACCCGATTACCGGAGAGGGTCTCTACTATGCGCTTCGATCAGCAGAGTTGTGCGCCAACGCGCTGTTGGCTGAACGACCTGACGAGTATCGGGCGCTGTTGGAAGAAGAGGTTCTTGCCGAACTGAAGCTGGCGGCACGTGTTTCGCAGCGCTTCTACAGCGGACAGATTTTCGGCGACAGCGTTCTCGAGAAGATGGTTTCTCTAACCGCGCAAAGCTCGAGCTTCCGCGAACTGATGAGCGATCTCTTTGCGGGGATTCAGGGCTACCGCGATTTGCGCTCTCGGCTGTACCGGATCCTGCCCGCGGTGATGGCCGAGGGGCTAGTCGAAACGATGGGCTGGTCGTGGAACAAGAGCGCGAAGTTCGCCACCGATCCGTTCGCGGAATGACCGACACCCTAACCCGGAATAGCCAACGTCCTAACCGTAGAGACGCGGCTTGCCGCGTCTCATGCCCGCAGAAAATTATCTCGCGACGGATTTCGGGTGGCGCAGCAGATTACCGCTGCGATACCCAGCACGGTCTTGAATTGCGGCTTTAGCCGCTGAGGTCAACCTCCGGCGGCCCCGTCGGTCAGGCCGCTTTCGCTTTCATCCCCTTGATGTCGTCGAGCAGCACTCTCTCGTGGCCGTCAGGGTTCACCTTTTCGTACACCTTGCGGATCACTCCCTTCGGATCAACCACGAAACTTGTGCGCTCAAAGAACTTCATCCCTTTCCATTCCGCCTGGCCGATGCCGAGGGTCTTCATGAGATTGGCATCGGTGTCGGCAACCAGATCGATGGCGAAAGCAAACTTTGTGTGAAAGTTCTTGTGCGATGTGACGTCGTCGGCACTCACGCCGATGACTTTGATTCCGGCCGCATCGAAATCAGCCTTGGCCGCGGTAAACGACTTGCCCTCGACTGTGCAGCCGGGCGTGTCATCCTTCGGATAGAAGTAAACGACAAGCCAGTGTCCAGCAAAGTCCGAGAGTTTGGTGATCTTGCCGTCCTGGTTGGGAAGCGCAAAATTCGGAAAAGGGTTGCCAGCAGAGAGCATTTGGGGGAGTCCTTTCTAAAGTTGTGAGCTGCAATTATACGAGCGCGGGTGTCATGCCAGTGTCCCCCGTGGTTCAAGCTTCCAATTCTCAACCACGGGGGACACAGAGGTCAGACGTACCCTCAGTCTTCGACCCAGCCGAGAGCTAAGAGCTAACAGCCAAAAGCTGTCCTCAATCAGGCGGCCTGCATCGCTTGTTTGGCGCGTTTGTCCATCTCCTGCGGCGACACGTCTTCCACGTGCGTCGCGATGCCCCAGTAATGGCCGAAGGGGTCCCGGAGAAAGCCGGAACGGTCTCCATAGAACTGGTCTTCGACCGGTTTCTGGATTTTCGCTCCCTCCGCTACCGCTTTTTCGAAAACTTTGTCGCAGTCTGGAACGTACACATACAGACTTACCGGAGACGCACCGATGGTCTCAGCGCTCGGATGGCCCATCTTCAGGTTTTCGTCCGCCAGCATGATGCGCGAGTCGCCGATCTGCAACTCGGCATGGCCGACCTGGCCGTCGGGACCATCCATGCGTACGACTACGGTCGCCCCAAAAACGTTCTTGTAGTATTCGATCGCTTTCGCGGCACCCTTGATGACGAGGTACGGCGTAACGGCGTTGTATCCCTTGGGAATGTAGTTGGTTTTGCTCATGATTTTTCTCCTCTGGTGGTCTCTCAAAGATAAGTTGAGGGTTGAGGTTGAGGCGCGCAGACGGGCCACATTGGGCCGCGCTTAAGCAATTATGAGAACACAGATTGGGGCGAGGCTCAAGTGCGAACTTTTGTGGTACTAACTGCAGACGAGACTGTTATCACACCTGAGTCAGAGCTTCCGTCCCCGGCCCAATCCTGTAAACTATCCCAGAAACCTCTGGTTGCTCTCCAGCATCCAAGTTTCGCCTTTCTAGAACCGCAGTTTGGAGGCCGTCAATGGACAGCGTCAGAAAATCGCTGCTCTCAGTAATCCTTCTCACCGGAGTTCTGCTGTGCACCGCACTGCCGCGTCTTCAGGCGGAAGATATCGACCGATGCCAGCGCCGGGTCGTCCACGCGGAGCATGAACTCCACGAAGCAATCGAAAAACACGGGCGCAACAGCAGACAGGCAAATCACGAGCGTCGTGAATTGCACGCGGCAAGGGAACATTGCTGGCGCGAGCGCCATGAGTGGTGGGATGAACACGAGCACCGCTGGCACAAGGAACGCGATTGGGACGAGCACGACCATGACTAGGTAGTGGGTCGGTTTCACGATAGAACACACAAAACACTGAACCACTAAGGGCACGAAGTTTCACGAAGGCTTTAGTCTCGGCCGGTTCCTTCGTGTACCTTCGTGCCCTTGGTGGTTAGCAGCTCTACTCGATCCCCAACTCCCTGGCCAGCGCCTTCCATTTTCCATCCACCACCGCGCGCGTCTTCGCGTCCATGACAATCTCATCCGGCCACGGACGCGCAAATCCCTCGGTCGACCATTTGCGGGTAGCGTCGATGCCCATCTTCGATCCGTAGTTTGCGAGGCGGGCGGAGTGGTCGAGTGAATCGACTGGCCCCATCGTGAACTGGATGTCGCGCTCGGGATCGATATTGTTCAGCACTTTCAAGGTGACGTCGGCCACGTCCTGCACGTTCACGTCTTCATCTACTACGATGATGCACTTGGTGAACATCGCCTGGCCCAACGACCAGATGGCATTCATCACCTTGCGCGCTTGTCCCGGATACGACTTGCGGATGGAAACGAGCATTAAATTGTGGAACACGCCTTCGATGGGCATGTTGATATCCACCAGTTCGGGCATGGTCAGCTTCATCAGCGGCAGGAAAATGCGTTCGACCGCCTTGCCCATCCAAGCGTCTTCTTGCGGCGGCTTGCCGACAACGGTCGTCGCGTAGATCGGGTTTTTTCTATGGGTCAAGCACGTGACGTGAAACACCGGGTACTCGTCTTCGAGCGAGTAGAAGCCCGTGTGATCTCCGAACGGGCCCTCAGTGCGAAGCTCGTCCAAGTTGACATAGCCTTCCAGAATGATTTCTGCATCGGCAGGGACTTCCAGATCGACGGTCTCGCACTTCACTAACTCCACAGGTTTCTGCCGCAGAAATCCGGCGATGATGAATTCTTCTACGTCCGGCGGCGCGGGTACGATGGCCGAAAAGGTGAGCGCGGGATCGGTGCCAATGGCCACGGCGACATCCATTCGGCCGGAGGGGCGATCACCGGCGGCTAGCATTGCGCCCCCTGATGACCTTGCCATGATGTCGACCGCTGCACGGGCGAGAGCCTGCCCTGACCTTGCCGAAGGGGCGCCCGTGCCTCCATCGTGTTCAACGGATTGCCGCATGTGGTCGCGGTAATGTTCCGCCGCTACTTTCTGGCGCTGCCAATGCATGCCGGTCGTCCGCTCGTCGAAGATCTGCATGCGGTACATGCCGACGTTGCGCTTTCCTGTCTTCGGATCGCGCGTGATCACGCAGGGGAGCGTAATGAACCGTCCGGCATCTTTGGGCCAGCATTGTAGGATCGGAAAATCGAGCAACGAGAAATTGTCGCGCTTGATCACTTCTTTGCATGGGCCCGTTGCGACGGTCTTGGGAAAGAACTTGCCCATCTCGGCGAGCATGGGCAGCATCTTCACTTTGTCGAGGAAGCCTTGCGGAGACTTCACGTCCATGAAGCCGCGGATGCGTTCGGCGATTTCATCGAGCGTATCGACTTCGAGCGCGAGTCGCATACGGCGGGCTGAACCAAACTGGTTGATAAGAAGTTGCGAACCAGGATAGCCCTTCAGGTTCTCAAACAGCAGCGCTTTGCCGCCAACAGTTCCCTGCCCGTCTTTGGACTTACTCTTCGAAACCCGATCGGTGATTTCCGCGATCTCCAAAATTGGGTCTGCTTCCGTGCGGATGCGTTTCAGTTCGCCGGCGCGGTCGAGCGCTTTGATCCAGCCCCGCAGATCGTCGTAGGCCAAAATTCCTCCCGTGATGTCAGACGCATTATATGATGGCCCCCTGTGGCAGTCCTCTGTGTTCCCCTGTGCCCCCCGTGGTTAAAGGTTTCGGTAAGCGGCAATCTTCAATCTGCGCTTCCACTCTTCCACATTTCCCGCTCTGCGACTAGGATATGGAAATCAATTCTCAGCATCCGTGGTTCATCGGAGGACAAATGATCCGATTCAAAGTGAACGGGCAAGAGAAGACGTTTGACGGCGATCCCGACATGCCGCTGCTCTGGTATTTGCGCGACGTGGCGGAACTCACGGGGACGAAGTTCGGTTGCGGCATGTCGTTGTGCGGCGCATGCACCGTGCATCAGAATGGCGCGGCCATCCGCTCCTGCGTCACTGCCATGAGCGAGGTCGGCGGCACCGCGATCACGACTATCGAAGGCATTGCGCCCATGCATCCCGTGCAGAAGGCGTGGATGGAAATCCGGGTGCCGCAGTGCGGCTACTGCCAGACGGGCCAGATCATGCAGGCAATCGCATTTCTTAAGGACAACAAAAATCCCACCGACCAGGATATCGACACCGCCATGTCTGGCAATCTCTGCCGCTGCGGAACTTACCAGCGGATTCGGGCAGCTATTCATCAGGCGGCCAAGCATCAGGCCACGACACATCCGAGCACGAAGCATCCGACAACGACGCATCCGACCACGAAGCATAAGGCTGCGAAGGAGACGGCATGAAGATCATCGAGAATGTCAGCCTTCAGGTTAGCCGGCGCGGGTTCCTCCACGGCGCACTGGCGAGCGGAGTTTTTGTGTTGAGCGCCCGCTTTATTCCCGAGCCGCTCTGGGCCGCGGAAGGCGAAGCGGCCGCGCCGGCATTTCAACCCAGTCTGTGGATGTCGATCGCGTCAGATGGCACCGTCACTATCGTCGCCCATCGCTCGGAGATGGGATGCGGCAGCCGTACGGCCTTGCCACTCGTTGTCGCCGACGAACTGGACGCCGACTGGTCCAAAGTAAAAATCGATCAAGCGATCGGCGATCCGAAATATGGCGACCAGGATACGGATGGGTCGCACTCGGTTCGCAGTTCGTTCGACCTGATGCGCCAAGTGGGCGCTACCGGACGCTTTATGTTAATCAGCGCCGCCGCTGCGCAGTGGGGCGTTTCCCCAAAGGATTGCACCACCGAGCCTCACTTTGTTGTGCATCGCGCCAGCGGCCGCAAGCTCGGCTATGGCGCACTTGCCGCAGCCGCCGCCAAGCTTCCAGTTCCGAAAAAAGAAGCTGTCCCGCTCCCGCTCAAGAAGCGTTCCGAATGGCGCTACATCGGCAAAGAAAGCAATTCTTTGTTCGACCTTCCCGATATGGTCACCGGCAAAACGATCTTCGGCATGGACGCGACCATGCCCGGCATGGTCTACGCATCGGTCGAGCATCCGCCGGTACTCGGACAGAAGATCAAGTCGTACGACGACAAGGACGCGCTCAAAGTGCCCGGCGTTCAGAAGACGCTCACCATCGACACTTTCAAACCGCCGCACCAGTTCCAGCCTTTGGGCGGCGTCGCCGTGATTGCCGACAACACCTGGGCGGCATTCAAGGGACGCAAGAGCCTGAAGGTCGAATGGGATAGCAGTCCGCACTCGGATTACAACTCCGCGCCGTTCCGCAAAACACTCGAAACAACTTCCCGGAAGCCGGGCAAAGTCGTTCGCAATGTCGGCGATGTGGATGCAGCATTTGCCAAGGGCGGACAAATTATCGAGGCCGAGTATTACACGCCGCATCTGGCGCACGTTTCCATGGAGCCGCCCGTCGCCGTCGCCGAATATCGCGATGGAAAAGTGATGGCATGGGTCCCCACCCAGAATCCGCAAGCGGTACAGGAGACCATTGCCAGCGTGCTCGGCATCAAGAAAGAAGATGTGACTTGCCATGTCACGCTGCTGGGAGGCGGCTTCGGACGCAAATCAAAACCTGACCAGGTTGCGGAGGCCGCCGTTCTTTCGAAACAGCTCGGCAAGCCGGTCAAGGTTGTCTGGAGCCGTGAAGACGATATTCACTGCGATTTTTTCCACTCCGTCGCCGCCATGTACATGAAAGCCGCGATTGGGGCGGATGGCAAACCGACTGCGTGGCTGCAGCGCACGGTGTATCCGCCCATCGGTTCGACCTTTGACGTCTCGGCAACCTATGCTCTCGACGAGATGGGCCTGGGATGGAACAATCTTCCGTTCGATATTCCCAATCATCGCGCCGAAAATGGCCCCGCCGACTTCCACGTGCGCATTGGATGGCTGCGCAGCGTAGCGAACATCTACCATGCATTCGCGATTCACTCTTTTGCCGACGAGCTTGCGCACAACGCTAACAAAGATTCCGTCCAGTATCTGCTCGACTTGATCGGACCAGCGCGCATCGTCCCGCTTGAGTACAAGGAGGAGGATGCGGACGAGAAGCAGCGCTACCCGCTCGACACAGCCCGATGGCGGCGCGTGGTCGAGATGGCGGCGGAGAAATCGGGCTGGGGTAAGCGGCCCATGGGTAAAGGGCGCGGCATGGGCATCGCCGCTCACCGGAGTTTTCTCACTTATGTTGCGACCGTGGTTGAAGTCGAAGTCGACAGCAAGGGACAGGTGCATATTCCAAATGTTTGGACCGCGCTCGATGCGGGCACGGTCGTCAGCCCCGACAATGTCCGGAACCAGTTCGAGGGCGCGGCCGTGTTCGGAACCAGTCTGGCGTTGTTCGGCGAAATTACGGCGACCAACGGAGCCATCGACCAGAGCAACTTTAACAATTATCAGCTCGCGCGCATGAACCGTGCTCCGCGGCACGTCGACGTGCAGATTGTGAAGAGCGAAGCGCCGCCGGCAGGAGTTGGCGAGCCGGGAGTGCCGCCATTCGCGCCTGCTCTGTACAACGCAGTGTTTGCGGCCACCGGCAAGCGGGTGCGCGAGCTTCCGTTGTCGAAGACGAAGCTGGCGTAGCAGGCAATGGCAACTCGCGAAGGGGAGAACCCGTGTTCTACTCCCATTTCGCAAGACTTTGTCATCCCGGTGAAGCGAGGGATCTGCAGTTTGCGGCGAAATGAAGATCCCTCGCTTCGCTCGGGATGACAATTCATTAAAAGTGTCTCTAGTGCGCGGAGGCCCGAAATATCTGCGATGAGCAAATTGCTCGCTCCGCTACTCCTGTTCGCCGCAGCTTTCGCAACCGCCCAGGAGATCACTGTGGCCGCAGCGGCGGATATGAGTGTGGCGCTTCCAGAGCTCGTCGCCGCTTATGCAAAGAAGACCGGGCAAGCAGTGAAGCTTTCATTCGGATCATCCGGCAATCTGACCAATCAGATTCGAAACGGCGCGCCATTCGATATCTTCTTCTCGGCCGACGAAGAATATCCGCGACAGTTGGTCACCGAGGGAGTGGCCGGCAAAGATACGCTTTACCGTTATGCGGTCGGCCGGTTGGTATTGTGGGTGCCGGGCGACTCGCCACTCGACTTATCGAAGCTGGGCATCAAGGCTTTGCTCGACCCTTCGGTCAAGAAGATTTCGATCGCGAATCCCGCGACCGCGCCATACGGGCGCGCTGCCGAGGCCGCGCTGCGGCACTTCGGGATCTACGATCAGGTGTCGAGCCGCCTAGTACTAGGAGAAAACGTGTCGCAGGCGGCGCAGTTCGTCGAATCGGGCAACGCCCAGGCCGGACTGATCGCACTCTCGCATGCGCTCGCACCCGCGCTTAAAGACAAAGGCCGCTATTGGACGATTCCGCTCGATGCTTATCCCACGCTGAACCAGGCGGCGGTTGTACTCAAGCGATCAAAGCAACAGGATGCGGCCCGCACATTCCTGGAATTTTTGCGCAGCCCCGAGGCCACTTCGCTCCTCACCAGTTACGGTTTCAGCCTGCCCGCGGAGAAGCCTGAAATGGAGAAACAGTGAAATGAACTGGGAGGCGTTCTGGTTAACAGTGCGTCTCGCGGCCATCGTCTCGACGCTGCTGATCGCCATCGGGATTCCCATTGCATACTGGCTGACTTACTCGCGCTGGCGTTGGAAATTTCTGGTCGAGGCCGCGGTCGCGCTTCCCATCGTGCTGCCGCCGACGGTGCTCGGCTTTTATGTCCTCGTAGCACTTGGTTCGCGGAGCCCGCTTGGCCGCTGGTGGGAGTCGCTCACCGGCCACACTCTGGCCTTCACTTTCGAAGGACTCGTGATCGGGTCGTTGCTATACAGCCTGCCATTCGCCGTGCAACCATTCGCGGCATCATTCGGCGCGGTCGACAGCAGTTTACTTCGCGCCTCCGCATCGCTTGGCCATTCGCCGGTGCAGACCTTTCGCCGCATCGTGCTTCCCCTCTCAAAAGCAGGGCTGGTCACGGGATTTGCGCTCAGCTTCGCGCACACGCTGGGCGAGTTTGGAGTGGTGCTCATGGTGGGTGGCAACATTCCCGGCGTGACGCGCACCATCTCAATTGATATTTACGATCAGGTGCAGACAGCAAATTATTCCAGCGCGAACCACACCGCGCTCCTCCTGCTTATTGTTTCCTTCCTGGTATTGTCAATCGTGTACGGCTTGAACCGGCGGCCGTGGGCGGTGGGTCCGTGGCGGTAAAAGCAAAAGCAAAAACGAAGGCCGCTCCCGCGCCACAAACTGCGCCGCCAGCTTCGACCCATCCAATTTCCGCCGATCTCGAAGTCCGAATCCGCAAACGTTTTCCGAATCCCGAAGGTACTTTCAACTTGAATGTCCATTTCCGCGCGCTTGCCGGTTTCACGATTCTCTTCGGCGCGTCGGGCGCGGGCAAAACCACGCTACTCGATTGCATTGCCGGTCTGAGCGATCCCGACGAGGGGCGCATAGCCGTCGGCGGCGAAGAACTGTACGACTCGCAGAAAAAGCGCAACGTCGCAGCCTGGAAACGGCGCATCGGGTACGTACATCAGGATCTGGCACTCTTCCCTCACCTGACCGCCGAAGAGAATGTCGCTTACGGTCTGCGCTCAATCAGCGCGACGGAGCGAACATCACGCAGCCGCGAAATTCTTGCGCGCTTCCGCATCGATCGTCTGCGCGACCGGCGACCGGCGCAAATCTCCGGAGGCGAGCGTCAACGCGTCGCCCTGGCGCGCGCTCTGGTGACCGAGCCACGCGCATTGCTGCTTGATGAGCCACTGGCCGCGCTCGACCGGCCGACGAAGTCGTCTCTCGTCGCGGATCTTCGCAAGTGGAACCAACATCACCGCATCCCGATTCTCTTCGTCACCCACCATGGCGAGGAAGTCTTTGCCCTCGGCGACGAGGTCATTGTGCTTGACACGGGGAGAATCGTGGCTCAAGGTCGACCGCATGAAGTCATGCGCGCTCCGCGACTGGAAACCGTCGCCCAGTTGTCAGGATTCGAAAACATTTTCGACGCCACGGTGCAGGCACTGCACGAAGATCGCGGCACCATGACTTGCCAACTGGGAACCGGCCGCGTGGAAAAAGAAGCGGTGGAGTTGGAAACGCCGCTGGTTCGAGCAGAGGTGGGCTCGCGCCTGCGCGTGGGCGTTCGCGCTGGTGATCTACTTCTGGCGACGGAAAAACCGCGCGGGCTAAGTGCGCGCAACATTTTGCCGGGAACGATTCGGCGGCTCGAGCAGCGAGACGTCATCATCGCGGCGATGGTGGATTGTGGCGGCACGGAGTTCGAAGTCCACTTAACGCTGGCGGCGCGCGACGCTCTCCAACTTGGCCCGGGCAAGAGCGTCTGGGTCGTGGTCAAGACGCATTCCTGCCATTTGATGGGAATCTGAAACGCTTCGCATCTTAGGGCAGCATTTGGATCCAGCGCCCTTCGCATCCTGTTCCCGCTCCACCGCAATTACCGCGATCCACTGCCCATTCATTTCTTTGTGATAGATAATCGTTCCGCCCAGACGCTGCGCAATACCTTCGGGCAGCAAGTCGCGATGGTAGCCGAAGAACTTTTCTTTGATACGCTGCCATGCGTCCCAATTTTCGAACAACGCATGCGGCGGCTGGTATTTGGTGGAGAAGACCAGAGCCACGTCAAAGTGTTCGCGAACCCGGGCAGCCCCTTCGATCTGGGAGACGGAGAAATCCTCGATGCGGAGCACGCGGAAAGGCTGGCTGGCATTGGCATTGGCGTTAATATAGCCGAGCCATGGCCGGGTGAGTTCATCCGACGCGGGCCATGCGGTGAGAACGCGCACGTAGGAATACTGCATCGCCAGGAAGCGGCTGGCTTCCGCATGCATCACAATGTAGTCGCGATAGGCCAGATTGTCTTCGATTGAGAATCCGTACGGCGGATTGCTGAACAGGCCCGCGACAAAAGCAATTGCGACCGCTGCCACAATCAGTTTCCAATACCGCACGCGCCGCCAGAGAGTCGAGACCCACATCAGAATCACGAGCGGGACGACCGGCAACATGTAGCGAGCCAGCACCGCGCCGCCTACTACTGACATGAAACCCAGGTAGGCGAGCAACACGGAAAGAAACGCTGCCTGTATCCAGAACGGAATTCGCGGGCGGGCAACGCCGCTTTCTCTGCGCGGCGGACGAAGCATGGCCAGCCCTCCCGCCAGCGTGAGCAGATAAAGACCGAAGTATCCGAAGAGCTGCCAGAGCCTCATCCCCAGAGCAAGCGGGGCGCGCAGAGGATTCAGCGTAGCGGCAACGTTGTAACGAAAGAATTCGGGATTGCCCAGCAGAAAGCCCGTCTTCGCGTAGTGATAGGCGTACCAGCCCGCCAGCGGCACGACCGGGAGCAGCAGATAAAGCGATCGCGTGCGTCTGCCCACAGGAGGAAGAATTTCCTTCCATCGACTTTGATTCCAACGATTTTCTTTTCCAGGCAGGCGAATAAAATGACCAAGCAGTTCCCACACAAACAGCGCCAGCGGAGCCAGGATCGCAGTCTCTTTCGCCAACGCCGCCAGCGAGAACCAGAGCGCTTGCTTCCACGCACGGTGTTCTTTGTTGGCGGCGGTGTGATCCTCGATATAAGCGGCCAGCGCCCAGAACGTAAATCCTGCGGCCGGCAAGTCAACCTGCGCCATCGAACTCTGCGTGAAGTACACCGAATAGATCGCCACTAACGCGGTTGTCGCCGACGCTACCGGAAGATTGGCGGCGCTTCGCGAAAGTCGAAGCAGTCCCAGCAGCGAGAATGCCGACACCGCCAGCATCGCGGTGCGCGTAAATAACGTGGAGTATCCAAAAACGCGCCAGGCCAGCGCCAACCACGCCATCACCAGCGGAGGATGCGCATTCGATGGCGTGGATTGCGGAATGAGCGTGCCGGTCAGAAATAAATCACGCGCCGCCGGAATGTAATAGCCCGCCTCATCCCAGAAATAAGGAAGGCGCAGAAGCGGCGCATGCAGAAGCATCAATCCGGCAAAGAACAGCGCGAACAGAAGAAACTGCTGCACCCATGCGGAGGATGCCGGTTGAGAATTTATTTTCAGATCGGAGCGCGCTGCCGGCCGCGCAGCCATTAGTGAACAGGTCCGCCTGGGGCGCGTGGATCAAGTTTGATCTCGCCGAACGTGGCCTCGTAGTTGGTCACGTTCTGCTGCAAGAGCGCCATGAGCGCCTTCGCCTGTTGCGGGCTGAGATAAATCCCCTGAAAGTTTCGTAGTTCCACCTGCGTCTCCGAGCTTTGCTGCATCGTCCCGAAAACGAGGAAGAAATCCCACACGTTCACCCGGATCTGCACGCTGTTGGAGTAAGCCTCGCGGTAATCGGGGGTTTGCACGAACTTCACATTCGGTTGGTTCCCTGTATTCATGTCTCGCAGTGTAACGCGGGGACAGACTACAGAGCAAAGTACAGAGCAAAACTGGGTCGCGCCGCGGCAGACGATGCGAAACTACACCACAGCGCTATTACACGGTCAGCGTCGTATAGCCGGAGACGCCACCCAGATTGGCCGAGATGTTCGCAGTTCCCGATTCGATCTCAGACCGGAACCCTGCCGTTACTGCGGCGGCTTCTCCTCCCGCTTAGGCTGTTCCTGCTGAGGCTTGTTCGCTTCCGGTGCCCGCGCCGCCGGCTGCTGACGCTGTGATTGAGGCTCCGCACGCGTTTCCGCCGCCGGAGGAGGAGAACTGCGCTGGGGCCGCGAACGCTCGCTCGGCGGAGGAGCTTGCGGCCGCTGAGCAGGCTCACTCCGATTGGGCGTCGGCTGACTCATTTCCGTTCGATTGTTTGGCTGCGCCGTCGGCGGACGATTCGTTTCCGCGCGATTGTCCGGCTGGGCTGTCGGCGGACGATTCGTTTCCGGCCGAGCGTTCGGCTCGGTTGCCGCCGGACGATTCGCTTCCGGCCGAGTGCTCGGCTGCGCTGCCGCCGGACGATTCGCTTCCGGCCGGGCGTTCGGCTGCGCCGCCGCCGGGCGATTCGCTTCCGGCTGGTTATTCGTTTGCGCAGGCCGGTCAGGGCGAGCGGCATTGTTCACTGGACGCGCGGCCGGCGTATTGGCCGCTGGCTGAGCGGCGGCACGATTGGCTGGAGGGTTATAAGGCGCTCCTGCCGCTTTGGCCGGTACGACGGCGCGGTCGTTAAATGCTCCCGGCTTGGGAGTAGCCGCCACTGCCGGCTTGCCATGGTTCACGGAAGCCCGCTGCTCCGGATTCGTGCGGGCAGCCTGCACATGTTGAGTCTGAACCGCTACCGCTGGAATATGTTGCTCACGCGCCGCCGCCTCTTCTTGAGGCCTCGGGCGCACGCTGATCCCACCACTTCCGCCGTTGTAGCTGACCCGGTTAACCGTGGTGCTGTTGACCACTGTGGTGTTGTAAACGTTGTGAATTACAGTGACGTTCACGTTGTTCACCGAACGATTGTAGAAGAAGTGTCCGTTATCCCAACGTCCACCTTCATAGCCTTCGCCATAGTAGCCGTAGCCGTAACTAATCCCGCCATAGAAACCGACATGCGGACCCCAGTAGCCGTCATAGAAGACATATCCGTTGCCGCCCCAACCCCAATAAGCTGGAGTCCACAGGAAACCGACCTGCGGAGCCATCACCCACGTGCCCGGCACCCAGTAGTAATCGCCGAAGTCGTCAGCATAAGCCCAGTACCCAGGCGTCCAGAGATAACCATCGCCGGGACAAAGCGGCTGCTCGTAGACAGGCAGTTCAGGCGGAGCGAAGCTGATCGATATGCCGATTTGCGCGAACGATGCCGCCGACATAGCCAGCAATAAAAGTGCGAATAACAGCGAACGAATCGAGGAGACGATACGCATTTTGATTCCTTTTGCCCAATGATCCTGCGCTTGCCGCTTGTTTGCGGCTCGGGTTGCACGGATTGAAAGGGCGATCCCCGAACGAGACTTGTCGAAGCCTTCGCGCAAGTGGACCGTCCAGAAACTTTCGCATTTAGGCGATATCGCAGTCTGTGCAAAATAGCTCACTTCGAGTATGTGTCCGCTCGGTCATACCCCTTGCACCTATCTTCAGATCTTACTTTCAGGGAACAATCACTGCTGATCCAAGCTCAGTCTCCTCTTTGACTGCCAGAAGAGCCTGGTTTGCATCTTGAAGCGGAAATACCGTGACTTGCGGGCGAATATTGAGATCATGGGCGACCTTCAGAAAGTCGCGCGCATCTTGTCGAGTCATATTCGCGACACTCCGTATCTGGCGCTCGCCCCAAAGCAGTTTGTCGTAGTCAAAGCTCGGCATGTGATCAAGATGAATTGCATTGATTGCCACCACTCCACCTTTACGCAAACTAGCGAGGGCACTGACTACGACCTCGCCACTGGGAGCGAAGGTGACGGCACGGTCGAGCGCGACGGGCGGCTTCTCATCTTCTTTGCCGACCCACGTCGCGCCGAGGGAGACAGCTCGTTTCCGATGGGATTCTCCTCGAGTCACAACATAGACGTCGCACTTCCAGGATTGCAAAATGGCAATCGCTAAACTGGCGGAACTGCCGAAGCCGAAAAGCCCCACTCGCTCGCCATGCTCAATCCCCGCAACGCGTAAGCTGCGAAAGCCGATGATGCCGGCGCACAGCAAAGGTGCGACATGCACGTCATCCAATCCAGAAGGGAGCGGAAAAGTGAAGTCCGCGCGTGCGAGGACATACTCGGCATAGCCGCCATCTACCGTGTATCCCGTAAACGTAGGCTTATCACACAGATTTTCCATTCCGTGATGACAGTACCAGCAATCACCATCCACGCCGCCCATCCAGGAGACACCGACACGCGCTCCGAGCGGCACCTCCGCGGTCGCGCCTTCGACTACTTCGCCGACGATTTGATGGCCAGGAATGAGTTGCGGCCGAACCGCCGGTAGATCGCCTTCAACGATGTGCAGATCTGTACGGCAAACTCCGCAGGCAACCACCCGAAGCAAAACATGTCCGGCTTCAAGCTGTGGACGGGGAATGTCCACGATTTGAAGGAACGATCCGGACGCCGTGCGTCCCGATCTAAAGATGGCGGCTTTCAATTGGTCCCATCCTCCTGGAGCCTCCGAAGAATTAGTGCCTTCATCATGAAATTGTTTCCGTCATGCGTCCAGAGTTATTTTCCGGTCCGCGCAAACCCGGTGACTGGCACCACGGCATGAGATGACCTCCTCTCTCCCCTCCCGCTTCCTGCTATCCTAGACACCTTCGTCAAACGAGGGAGATCATGAAAATCAAGTCATCTGCTTTATTGCTCGCGCTGCTATTCGCGATTTCCACCGCCGCCCAGCCCGCTCCTCATTTCGACGGCCAGACCTGGTGGAATCACATCAAAGTCCTCGCCGACGACAAACTCGAAGGCCGCGACACCGGCAGCCGTGGCGAGCGTGCCGCGCAAGCCTACGCCATCGAGCAACTCAAGAGCGCGGGCGCCGAACCCGCGCGTGTAAACAGCTTCTACCAGCCCGTCAAGTTCGTCTCCCGCCAGATCGTCGAAAAGGATTGCAGCCTCACCCTAATCCGCGACGGTAAACGCGAACCGCTCACGCTCGGCGAAGATGCCATCATCAGCACACGCGTGATGCCCGCACCCGAAGTCGAAGCGCCGCTGGTCTTCGTCGGCTATGGCCTCAAAGTCCCGGAGAAGAATTATGACGACTTCGCCAGTGTCGACATCCGCGGCAAAATCATCGTGATCTTTTCCGGATCGCCCTCCGAAATTCCGGGTGCGCTCGCTGCGCATTATCAGACCGCTGCCGAGCGCTGGAAAGTGCTGCGCGCCGCCGGCGCCGTCGGCATCGTTTCATTCATCAACCCCGCCTCGATGGACATCCCATGGTCCCGCATCGCGCTCAACCGCGCTCATCCCAGCATGGATCTCGACTATCCCGAGTTCAACGAAACCGAAGGCGCGAAGCTCGCGGTCACCGTGAATCCCGCCAGCGCCGAAAAATTCTTTGCCGGCTCCGGCCACACTTTTGAAGAAATCGCGGATCTCGGTAAAGATCGCAAGCCGCTGCCGCACTTCCCGCTCGCCGTGTCGCTCGCGGCGAAAACGAAAGTTGAAGTCACCAAAATAGAGTCGGCCAACCTCGTCGCGAAACTCCCCGGCAGCGATCCCGCTCTGAAAGATGAATACGTGGTACTCTCCGCCCACCTCGATCACATCGGAATCGGAGAGCCCGTCAACGGCGACCGCATTTACAACGGCGCCATGGACAACGGATCCGGCAGCGCCCTCGTCCTCGACATGGCCGCCAGCTTCAAGAAAAATCCCGAAAAACTGCGCCGGTCAATCCTCTTAGTCTTAGTGACCGGCGAAGAAAAGGGCCTCCTCGGTTCCAAGTACTTCGCCGCTCATCCCACGGTCCCGCCAAAATCCATTGTCGCCGATGTCAACGTCGATATGTTTCTGCCGATCGTGCCCCTGAAACTGCTTACCGTGCTCGGTCTCGACGATTCCGATCTAGGTGATCGCACACGCGAGATCGCGCAATCGCTGGGCGTAAAAGTTCAGCCCGACCCCGAGCCCCTGCGCAATCTTTTCGTCCGCAGCGATCAGTACAACTTCATCCGCCACGGCGTGCCCTCGGTGATCATGAGCGTTGCTCCCGAGCCCGGCTCGCCCGAAGTGAAGATTTTCAAAGACTGGCTGACCCAGCGCTATCACGCGCCCTCCGACGACGTGGACCAACCGGTGGACCTCGCCGCCGCCGCGAAGTACGAAGAGATCGTCCGAGCCTTGCTGATCAACATCGCCAATGACGACCATCGCCCGCAGTGGAAGCCAGACAGCTTCTTCCGGCGTTACGCGCAGGTGACATGAGGTCGCGGCTTCGTATCAGGGCATCGCTTTAGCGATGCCAGATGCTCATCGAAATCCGACGCCCCTTTAGGGGCTGGGCGTTGTGGCAACCCGCGTCTCTACATTAAATTCTTGGGGAGAACACTTGAACGACTATCTCTTATCCGTAATTCTCGGAATCATCGAAGGCCTCACTGAGTTCCTGCCCGTCAGTTCCACCGCGCATCTCCGCATCGCCGAACAACTGATGCACGTGCCACTATCGAGCGGCTACTGGAAGATGTATTCCATAGTCATCCAGCTAGGCGCGATCTTGGTTCTGCCAATTTATTTCCGCCAGCACATCGCGAAGCTCGTCTCGACATTTCCCGAAGGCGAGAAAAAAGACTGCGACTACCTGACTCATCCGTTGAGCCTAGTGATGATCGCATTCGTTGTCACCGCGATCCCGTCTTTTCTGCTGACCAAAGTGATCGGCAAGAATCTCGAGAGTCTCTATGTGATGGGCGTGGCGCTGCTGATCGGCGGCATCGTGATGTGGGTTATCGACGCCATGAAAGCGCCCTGGGAAAAAGCCGGGCCCGGAGCGCCCGATTCTCCCATCCACACCTGGCAAATGGACGACATCCACGGTGGCCAAGCCATCTGGATCGGCGCCTGCCAGATTCTTTCCGCCGTTTTCCCCGGAACCTCACGCTCCATGTCTACGATTGCCGCCGGACAGTTGGTGGGAATGTCCCGCGCCGCCGCGCTCGAGTTCTCCTTCTTCCTCTCCATCCCAACCATGACCGTGGCGACACTGTACACGCTCTTCAAGTCGCTTTCCGGCAAAGATGAAAATCCCATCGGCGTCTCCCAGATCACCTCTCACCAATGGGTCATCCTCGCCATCGGCTTCGTCGTCTCCTTCATCGTCGCCTACGGAGCAGTCGCCTGGTTCATGGCCTGGGTCCGCAAGCGCGGCTTCGCACCGTTTGCCATGTATCGCATCGTGATTGGGATTGCCGTACTGGCCTGGGCCGCGGGGATGATCGGACGCTGATGGGGAAAACCGCTGCTTACCTTCCCGCCTTCGCCCCGTCTCACCCGTTACAATCATGGTGAACAGGGTTTCTATAACGATGATGCGTTCTACACGACGCTGCACTGCCAAAACTATGCTTTTATTCTTTAGTACTTTGATCCCCACCACGCTGATTCCTGCCGGAGCTATCGCTCTCGGCATCATGAACAAAGCTCTCGCCGCAGCCTCTGACTTCGGCCCAGCCAATCCGTTTTACGCGCCCAGCACACTGCCCTTCCAAGCGCCGCCCTTCGACAAGATCAAGGATGAGGACTACCAGCCCGCGATCGAAGCCGGCATGGCGCAGGCAAAGGCCGAACTCCTGAGGATCGCTGACAACCCCGACGCCCCCACTTTCGACAATACGATCGTCGCCATGGAGAAGAGTGGCCGGTTGTTCGACCGTGCGATGGCGGCCTTCAACGGAGTTACTGGGGCAAACACAAACCCCACGCTTCAGAATGTCAAAACCATTGAGGCGCCGAAGCTCGCCGCTCATCGGGACTTCCTTTACCTCAACACGAAACTCTTCGCGCGCGTATCCGCGATCTATGAGCAGCGCTCCACGCTCAAGCTTGATTCCGAGTCTCTCCGCCTGCTGGAGCGTACCTATGACGAGTTCGTGCATGCCGGCGCTAAACTTTCGGAAGCCGACAAGACTGAACTGAGGAAGCTCAACGAAGAGATTTCTTCCCTGTCGAACGCCTTCAACACCAAACTCCTGGCCGCCACGAAAGCCGGCGCCTTCGTCACCACCGACAAAGCCGCGCTCGCCGGCCTGTCCCAAGCTCGCATTGCCGCGGCCGCACAGGCCGCCCAAGACCGAAAGGTCGAAGGCTTCGTAATTCCGCTCCAAAATACAACGCAGCAGCCTGACCTTGTTTCACTCCGCGTTCGCGAGACGCGTCAGACCATCTTCGAACACTCCTGGAACCGCGCCGAGCGGGGCGACGCCAACGACACGCGCGACACGATCGCACATCTCGCTCAACTTCGCGCGCGGAAGGCCAAACTCCTCGGTTATCCGAGCTTCGCCGCCTGGAAACTCGAAGATCAGATGGCGAAGACGCCGGAAGCCGCATTGCAGTTCATGGATGCTATCGTCCCCGCCGCGACCGCCAAGGCCAGCCGCGAAGCCGCCGATATCCAGGCTGTTATCGATGGTCAGAAAGATGCCCAGAAGGGCGGCTTCGAGGTCCAGGCATACGACTGGGACTTCTACGCTGAGCAGGTCCGCAAGGCTCGCTACGACATCGACGATGCCCAGGTGAAGCCCTATTTCGAACTCGACAACGTGCTCCAGAACGGAGTGTTCTACGCGGCCAATCAGCTCTACGGCATCACCTTCAAAGAACGGCACGACATTCCCGTTTACCACCCCGACGTTCGGGTCTTCGAAGTCTTCGACGCCGATGGCAAGCACCTCGCCCTTTTCTACTGCGATTACTTCAAGCGCGATAACAAGAACGGCGGAGCCTGGATGTCCGAATTCGTTGGCCAGTCGCGGCTTCTTGGAACCTCCCCTGTCGTGTACAACGTCGCCAACCTGCCCAAGCCGGCCGCCGGCGAACCTGCCCTGATCAGCTTTACCGACGTCGTCACCATGTTCCATGAGTTTGGACATGCCCTGCACGGCATGTTCTCCAGTGCCGAGTACCCAACTCTCGCCGGTACCTCAACCGCTCGCGACTTCGTCGAATTCCCCTCACAGTTCAACGAGCACTGGGCCACGTATCCCGCGATTTTTGCTCATTACGCGAAGCACTATAAAACCGGTGCCGCTATGCCGGAGGAACTCGCTGCGCGGATCAGGAAAGCCGAAACCTTCAACAAGGGCTACGACATGACCGAACTCCTGGCTGCGGCCGAACTCGACATGCAATGGCACTTCCTTTCTCCCGACGCCCCGCTGCAGAACCCCGACGAGTTCGAGAAGCAGGCGCTCGACAAGACACACCTCAACGTGAGTTACGTGCCTCCCCGCTATCGCTCCAGTTACTTCAGCCATATCTGGGAGAGCGGATACAGCGCCGGCTACTACGCCTATCTGTGGACCGAGATGCTCGCGGACGATGGCTTCCAGTGGTTCGACGAGCACGGCGGACTCACTCGCGCCAACGGCGATCGCTTTCGCCAGATGGTCCTCTCTCGGGGAAATACCGAGGACCTCGCCAAAATGTACGAGAACTGGCGCGGCGCGCCACCCAATGCGAAGGCAATGCTGAAGCACCGTGGGCTAGAGGAATCGGCTCCGGCCAAATAGCCACTACAGCTAGCCACTACAGCTACCCACTACAACGCCCGACGAGGTCCGGTAGCCTTCCTTGCGCGGGGCGCGCTCAGGGCAATTCAGTGCGCCGCTTGCGATCTCTCAGCGAGGAAATTGTCTTGGCACTTCTTGGCCGCCGAGAGCAACTCTGCGAATTCAGGCGTGCCTCGCAGCTTCGCCCATACGGAATCGTTCTGCAAACCCGTATAGGCGCAAAAGTGCATGGCAATCGAGCTCTTCAGCAGCTGCACGGCTAAGTCTTTCTGCCCGCAGAAAAGAACGTCGCCCGCAACCACGTAATGGGGCTCGGGATCGGGCGCGGCGAGTATTGTGGCCGCCGTTTCCCGGGTAAGGGTTGCCGCATTGGCGGACGAAGGGCTTTCCAGGCACGCCCTCAGCATGGGAAAGCTTCGCTCGCTATCTTTGAATTTCTCGGCGATTTCCTTCGCCTGCGCAAGTTTTCCTTCACGTATGTAGTGCCGCATGATGTTGTCGGATGCCCATTCCGACCCGGCATCGAGCTGAAGAAAATCCATCGCCCGCGTGTAGTTGCCAAGTTGGTCAAACGTGAACGCACATGAGCGCAACCCAAAGTTCCCGGAATCCAGAGACAAAGCGGCCTCGCACTCGTGCGCGGATTCCTCGATGGCTCCTCCATAGCGCAGAACATATCCCAGCGCGAAGTGGGCCATTGCGTCCTCTGGATGCCGCGCCACCAGCGCCTTCGCATCCTGGTAGGCCTTGGCCAACTCGCCTTGTTCGACACGATTGGTGACTAACCAGGCGGCCGCGACACTGTAATTTGGATCAAGGGAAACAGCCCGTTCCAAGGCCGCATTCGAGCGCTTGCGCATTGCCTCGCCGCCGTTCGAATAGGACCCATCGTAATAGTACCGAACTCCGAGATAGCCCCAGGCGGGCGCGTAAGCGGGGTCCAGCCCGACGGCGCGCTCCAGCATGGCAATGGCATCTTTGTTGGGAAGAGGATCATGCGGCAACGCGATACTGCGAAGATAGAGGTCGTATGCCTCTTCGTTCTTTGGGTGGGTGCCCGCCTCCCCTGAATCCATCCCTGCACCAAGCGCGGGGACTAATCCCTGGCGAACTTTCGCTGTGATCTGGCTCCGCATGGCAATCATGTCGGGAGCGGCGACGGTCATAGTGTCGCGCCAAACTGTGCGGTTGTCCGCGACGTCCACCGCTTCCAGAGTGATTTGAATCTGGTCGCCCTCCTTCATGTAGTGTCCCGTGACCACGTCGGTCACATGCATGGCGCGGCCGGCTTCCTGCAAGTCGAGCGTCGGAGAGTCGTACTTGCTGGTGGTCGCGAACGGGCGGATGGATAGGGAACGCACATAACTGAGCGCGGTTGCGATTTCGTCGGCCAGGGCCAGGCGCAAAAAATCCACAGCCTTGTCAGAGCCGAGGTTCTGTAAGGGAAGAACAGCGACGGTTCTTTGACTGGCGGTGACCACCGGCGTGGCGCGCTGCTTGACGAGCCAAAAAAGAGCAGCCAGCACTACAACCGCCGCGGCAAGTGCTCCGGCGATTTTCCCGTAAGGACGATTCCGTATCGACGTGATCGCCTTGTCGCCAGCCACCGCGCTCGATGATGAGGAAGGAGCAAGGGCGGGCGAAGAACCGGGGACTGGCGTCTGCGGTTGGGTCACCGGCTGCGAGCTAGTATGCTGCGCTGCCGCCACTATCTCCGAACTGGCAGCCGCAACGCGCCCGGTGGTGTCTGTATCCCGTTTCAGGCGCAACAGTTCGGAACGCATGTCAGACGCGTGCTGATAGCGGAGTTCCCGATCTTTTTCCAGCGCACGATTGATGATGTCTTCCAACTTAGGTGGCAGATCCGGATTCAACCGCACCGGAGTCACTGGAGCACGATTCATGATCCCGTCGAAGATCAGTCCTGTACTCTCACCACGAAACGGCAGCGTTCCGGTCGCCATCTCATACATGACCGCTCCGAACGAGAACAGATCGCTGCGCGCATCCAGTTCTTTGCCGCGCACCTGCTCCGGCGACATGTAGGCGACCGTGCCCAAGGTAGAGCCAGGGCTGGTGAGATGCGGCTCGTCAAGCGTGCCCGTCATAGTATTTGCGGACGCAACCTGGCTCGACGAGCCAATCGCGGCCGAGATTTTCGCCAGACCAAAATCTAATATCTTGGCGTGCCCGCGCTTAGTGACGAAAATGTTTGCCGGCTTGATGTCGCGGTGCACGATGCCGGCGGTGTGAGCCGCGTCGAGCGCATCAGCGATATCGATAGCGATGGGGAGAAGAACTTCCGTTTCGAGCGCCCGCCCGCCAATGCGATGCTTAAGCGTCAGGCCGTCCAGAAACTCCATGGCCAGGAAGAGATGGCCGTCTTCCTCCCCAATCTCATGGATCGTGCAGATATTGGGATGGTTGAGGGCGGAAGCGGCGCGAGCTTCGCGGCGGAAACGTTCCAATGCCTGGGGATCTTGCGCCACATCGTCGGGGAGAAATTTAAGAGCGACAAATCGACCCAGAGAGATGTCTTCGGCCTTGTAAACCACGCCCATGCCGCCGCCGCCGAGTTTCTCGACGATGCGGTAGTGCGAGATGGTACGCCCGATCATGCGCGCCCGATCATATTTCTACGATCACTGGTGGCAAATCTTACGTGGGTGAAACCGGCAAGTCAACGAACGGCGCACAGTTGGACTCTGCGCGCCGCCACGACTCTCATGGCGGCGCGGCCCAATACTCACACTCTGCTGCGACTTCCCCGGAATTACTGGGGAGGCGTGGTAGTGGTCGTCGTCTCAGTATGCTCCCGCGTGGTTGGGGTCGTTGTGGTAGTCGTTGTTTCCTTCTCCTTCTTCACCTTCTTGTGATGGTGCTTGTACTTCGTGGTGCTCTCGGTCGTCTGAGTGGTTTGGCTTTGCGGCGCACCTGCCTCAGTCTTCGTAGTCGTGGTGCTTTCCGTTTGGGCGGGAGGCGGAGTCTGCGTCGTCGTGGTGGTGGTCGATTGCGTGCTCTCCTGTGCCAATACCGGCAGCGACAGCGCAAACACAACGAGCGCCCCTAGGACAACAGCAATTAGCTTCTTGGATTTCATTCTGATTCTCCTTAAAGTCTTGCTCGAAATATGATGCCTTTCAAAAGATCAAAAGATGAAGATGGGGCGCCTTGCTTTGATGCCAAAAACTGCTCTCGTGAATGGTCAATAGTTTCAATTATTTACGAGCGCAATACTGTGCAGAATCGCTCATGTTATGAAATCGGCACCAAGCCGGTGGTACCGGCGATGGTCGTTACCCGCCCGAACCCAACTCGCCACCCCGCCCCTTTCCCCGCATTGCAGGAACCACCGCTTCTTGGCATAATTGTAAGGCTCTGGCCTTGTTCCGGTGCTGCGGGTGAGCCTTTGCCCCAGCGGTGCCGTCGCTGCCACATGACATTTCTCACGAAGATTTTTGTGCCCACCAGGAACCGGCGTCTGAACGAGCTCGTCGGACTCCTGTTCTGCGTCTCCGCCCTCCTCCTTTTCCTCGCGCTGGCGTCCTATTCGCCGCTCGATCCTTCGCTGAACAGCGCCTCCATCCTCACCGGATCGCACGCCGCCCGCAACTGGATCGGCATCTTCGGAGCCTATCTTTCCGACCTCATCCTGCAATTCTGGGGAGTCGGATCATTCTTGCTGCCCATCTTCATGACCATGCTCGGCATGCGCTGGTTCCGCTCGCGAGCCGTGCAGACTCCGATCGCGAAGACGCTCGGCGGAATCTGGATGCTCTTGTTCGTACCCGCGTTGCTCGCCATCCTGCCCGTGCACTTCCGCTGGATGGGCGCCATCCCCGTCGAAGGCTTGGTTGGCCGCATCGTCGGCGATGTCTTAATCCGTTACCTTAATGTTGCTGGCGCATACATTGTCTGCACAACTGTTCTGGCCGTCGCGCTCTACCTCACCACCGCCTTCTCGTTCTCGGCAATCGAAGTCTGGGCGCCCACCCGCTTCGCCTTCATCCTGGCGCTCAGAGATCGCTTTAGAGACTGGCAGGACGAGCGCGAGCGCAAGCGTCAACAAAGGGAACTCGAAAAACGCCGCGCTGAAAAGCCAAACGTAACGACACAACTCGTGCCCGCGCGTCCCGCTCCGCATAACGAAGCCGCGCGTCAGGATGCCGCGCGCTACGAGTCGGCCCCGCGCACCGGCATCGAACGCATGGCCGAGGAAGACGACTCCGCTTTCGCTCCCCTGCCACAGACTTCGCAAGCTGCCTCAGGAATCGAAGTCAAAGTCAAGGTCAATGACCGCGCCGATACCGAGCACAAAGCGAAAACAACCCTCCCCAAAATCGCAGGCAGCTACAAGCTGCCGCCGTCGAGCCTGCTCCACCGTCCCGACGAGCAGCAATCCGTCCACGAAGAAGAGCTCAAACTCATCGCCCAGGTTCTGACCGCGAAGTACGCGGAATTCGAAGTCCACGGCCAAGTCACGCAGATCAACCCCGGCCCGGTCGTCACCACTTTCGAATTCAAGCCCGAAGCCGGCATCAAGTACAGCCGCATCATCGGACTCACCGACGATCTCTGCCTCGCCCTGCGCGCCGAAAGTATCCTGGTCGAACGCATGCCCGGCAAGAGCACCGTCGGCATCCAGGTACCGAACCGCGACCGCGAAATCATCTGGCTGCGCGAGAACATCGAGTCGCAGGAATTCCTCGCCACCAAATCCAAGCTCACGATCGCCATGGGCAAGGACATTAACGGACGCATCGCCGCCGCCGACTTGGCCGGCATGCCTCACCTGCTGATCGCCGGCTCGACCGGCACGGGCAAGAGCGTGGCCATCAACGCCATGATCATGTCGATCTTGTACAAGTCCACGCCTGACGAAGTGCGGCTCGTGCTCGTGGACCCGAAGCGCCTCGAACTCGGCAATTACGAAGGCGTCCCGCACCTCTACACGCCCATCATCACCGAGCCGAAGCTCGCCGCCAACGCTCTGCGCAACGCCGTCCGCGAAATGGAGCGCCGCCTCAAACTGCTCGCCGCCAAAGGCGTCCGCAACATCGACAGCTACAATCGCCTGTTCGACGACACGCCCAGCCTCTTCAGCGAGGAGGCAACGTCGGAAGAGGGTCCGCTTCCCAAGATCGTCATCATCATCGACGAGTTGGCCGATTTAATGATGCTCGACGGCAACAACGTGGAAGAATCCATCACACGCCTGGCGCAGATGGCGCGAGCCGTAGGCATCCACTTAGTGCTAGCCACGCAGCGCCCGTCGGTCGATGTCATCACAGGCCTAATAAAGGCAAACTTCCCCGCCCGCGTCTCGTTCCGTGTAGCAACCAAAGTCGACTCGCGCACCATTCTCGACGCCAACGGCGCCGAATCGCTCCTCGGACGCGGCGACATGCTCTACCTGCCCGCCGGCTCCGCGCGCGTGCATCGCCTGCATGCGCCCTATGTAACCGAAAAAGAAATCGCCGCCGTCGTGGAATTCTGGAAAGCGCAGGGCCAGGCGCAGTATCAAGAAAAATTCCTGGAGACGCCGAAAGAAGATCGCGAAGCAACAGCCGGCGACGATTCCGGAGAGGGTTCCGCCGACGGCAATGATAATGATAATGACAACGATAACGATCCGCTCTACAACGATGCCGTGCGCCTCGTGATCGAGTTCGGCAAAGCCTCCACTTCCCTGCTCCAGCGCCGTCTGCGCGTCGGCTACGGACGCGCCGCCCACCTAATCGACCTCATGGAACGCGATGGCATCGTAGGCGCCGCCGACGGCCCCAAGCCGCGCGAAGTGCTGAAGCGTCCCGACTGGATCTCAGAAATCGAAGAATCGATGCGCTAAGGTCGTGTAGGGACGGGCGCGTGTGGGGACGGGCGCCTCGCCCGTCCAAGCCGAGCAAAGCTCGGCAGCCGCCAGCGGCCGCGGCAATTTTCGAGTCGAACGGGATAACCGCACCCCCAGTGATTTCGGTGAACGTCAAAAAACAAACCCGCGCCATTCTTCCCCATCAAAGTGGCCCACCCGCCCGCGCGATTTAGACAAGATCCCGTAATGTGAAAACGACGCTCCGGCGCTTACCCGCGGAATCGAGTAGCAGGGTCATCTTTTTGCCCACGGGTTCGCGGCGGATCTTCTCTCGCACGTCAGGCAAGACCAAATTGGCGGTGTCGGCGCCGTCAATCGCCAGGATTGTGTCGCCTTGTTGGACGCCGGCAGCGGCAGCCGGACCGCCCGCGATGACATCGATAGCGACGAAGTGTTCACCGCTCTGCCCCATCCACAGGCCAGCGCGGTCGTAGCTGTCGCGGCGACCGTACTGCGAGTTTTTCTCAAAGATGATTCGGTTCCGCGAATAATCGAAGGTGACGTCGAACTGCGAAAGTACGTCGGGCCCGATCAAGCCGGCCATGGCAGACGAGGTAGTCAGCCCTTGCTTCTGAGTGGAGAGCCGAACCACGAGATCACGGACAACAACCTTGCCGATTCTCAATTCCTCCGCCCGAGCAAGAAGCGAGCGGACCGGCCCCCCAATTCCCCAGCCCGTGACGCCTTCGAGGTGGGCGCGATATTTTTCCCTGAGTCGCTTCTGCTCGACGAATGGAGTATAGAGCAACAGCGAAGAGCGAGCGCCGGTGTCGACACCGAATTTGCCTCGAATTTCGTCCAGTTCGGCATCGACGACCGGAATCTGGCGCGGACGATCAAAGGGCACGGTCACGCCCGCTCCTTGATAGTTGAACTTGTCAGGCAGAGTGAACGTCAAGACTTTGCGGACGTAGTCATGTTTGACAACGACGTGCTGGAATACTTCCAGGCCGACGACGCCGTCAACAGGCTTCGAACCGAACACGTTGCCTGAATCGCCAAATGGATACACGTCAGCTTCGAGGTCCCTGAACTGCAAGTCCCCGAGTTGAGCTTCCGCGAGGTGGGTACTGCGGACGGAAACTGTCTTTTCTCCTACGCCGCGGTCCTCGCCGGCTTCTTCTGTCTTCAGGCCGAGCGTCTGCACGGTAGTGTCGGCAAGTGAGAAGCCATTTGCGCCAGTATCCAGGATGAAGTGGAACCGACCTCGTCCATTAAGGTGAACTTCCACAAACACGCGGTTGTCGATCAGTTCGAAGGGCAGCGTGGTTGAGCTCTTATTGCCCGCAATCGAGAATTTCGTTGGGACCAGTGATTGGCCGACAGGTGATTGGCCGACAGATACAGTCGACATGATCAGTACAGCTAATAAAAGTCTCCAGTACCGGGTTCTGCCGAGGAAAATCATCTCTCGAAGGAGGAGGCGATAACGTTCCGTGCGGATTGGGATTCTGAGCCGCTGCATATTACGATTTGTTACTACAATGCTGGCGCTGAGTTGTAAAGCAAACTGGTTGTCTCTGCCAAAATTGAAAGGGTTTGTGCTTGCCAGAGTATGACACGAGAAAGCAAGTTTAATTTTTGGATGAGAGGTTAGCGGAAGGGATTCCAGGAAAGAGCGCCAGCTTGGAGGGAGATGCGCTGGGTCCGGGCGCGGCATGAGTGCCCGGAAGAATGTTTTGAGGCGAAATGAAACAAAAACACCCAGAAATTGCCTGGGACCGGCTTAAGGGAGAGCCGTCAGGTGAAAGGCCGGGAAAGTGGCTGAATGCGCTAAAGGTCCATTAAATCAAGAGTTCTAAAATCGTCCGCGAGGGCCGACCAATAAAATCGACCACGTTCAGCTGGCCAACACTCTAAATCTGCTTCATTGCAGTCCACACCGGTTCGGACCCCCGGGGATATAATGTGGCGATTTCGCAGGCTTGATCTCAGCCGTATCGGAGGCCCATTTGCTCTTGTCACTCGACACCCGCGAGGTCGGACGCGTTACCATCGTCCGCTGCAACGGACGGATAGTTGCCGGCGCCGAGAGCGAGTCGCTGCGCGCCCACGTCGACTGGTTGTTGCGCGACCGCCGCTCCATCGTCCTGCACATGGGCGAGGTCGGATTCATCGACAGCAGCGGCCTGGGCACGATGGTTCGCAGCCTGACCAGCATCCGCCGGGTGCACGGGGACCTGAAGCTCTGCAATGTGACCGAACAGGTGCGCAAAGTTCTGGAGATGTCGCGCCTGACCCAGGTGTTCGACGCGCACGAATCGGAGGAGAAGGCGGTCGCCGCCTTTTATCGTGCCGGAGCCCCCGCCGGAACGCCCGCCGGAACGCCCGTCCCCACCGGCCGCAGCATTCTGTGCGTCGACTACAATCGCGACGTGCTCGCCTACTTGCGCGAACTCCTGCACCGCGCGGGATACGACGTTCAGTCCACCAGCCACCCGGGGGACGCTCTCATCCTGATGCGTGTCACGAAATTTGACCTCCTGCTGGCAGGCCCCGATCTGGCCACGTCCCCGGCCACGCGGGAAGCCTTCCAGGTCGCGTGCACCAGGTTGCCGATGATCGAACTGGGCAGCGAGTTTTCCACCCGCGATGCCGGTGAAGCCGGCGCTGCCTTGCTGGAAGAGATCGAGGCTCGGCTTAACCAAAAGACCCCGTGAACGAAGACCGCGTGAACGCGGGGGGAGTGCCCCATTCTTGCGCGTTCTTTGCGCAAGAGTGGGAACCACACTGATCGCACAATGGGCTGTGCCCTTCACGCCGCGTGTGCCGCAAATGAGCGTGCGTAAAATAAAGCTCTGACCTCCGGCCGCGTATTTGTTCAGATTACATATTGCTTCCGTTTTGGGCGAGTGTGGCGCGTGCGATTCTGGGTTTTTGGTCCGGTGCGATAGCAGGCCTGGATGGTGCCGGGCGGAAGGTCTTCGCCGCTTACCTCGCTTACTTTTTGATCGCCATTTGTTGGGGGCGCGCTGGCTGAAGTTTCGCGCGCGGTCTCGGCGGAGCGGGCGATGGGGGCTTGCCATGCGTCGTGAGGATCCAGCACCGGTTCGAGATCGGTCACAACCTGCTCTGGTTGCGGCTTTTCGAGTTCCATGCGCTTGAGGTTCGAAGAGGCGATCTGGAGCGCGTAGAGCAGGAGACTGGCGGTTTTCCGCTCAAGTCTCTTTTGCAGCACCATCTGCACGACCTGGCGAATGACGGCCTGAATGGAGTGCGCGTCTTCAAAAAACGGCAGGGTGATTTCGCCGGTCGCGTACTCTATGTCGGAGAAGCACTCGACGGGCCAGGGACGGTCTTTTTGATGATAGAAACAGAAAATCTTGCTGCGGAGAGCGGGCGAACCACATTGGGTTCCGTTGACCTTGATGTGCCGGCAACGAGCTGCTGTAAAGGACGACATAGATGCTCCTGAGAGAAGTTGGGACATTATCGGATGGAATCCATCCGGTGATCGGTGTTCGTGTTAGTGGGGTACCCCCCCTGTGGTCCGGTATATTAGAATCATTGACTTAGCGTCGCGCTCGCGGCAAAGTCTTCAAAGGAAGATAGTTAGAAGTAAAGTCTTGATTCGGCATGAGTTGGTGGTTGTTATATCCTTAATCTGCCGGATAGGTCACGGCTGGCGCGGAGTTATAAGTGGATAGGCCGCGCGTCTCTCGATCGTGTTGAGCTTTACTTTTATTATAAGACAGGTTGTCAAGTGTTATTCGTGAAAAGTGTGACGAGTGGCTTGGAAAGAGGGGCATCACGTGTCGTTATCATCAGCCAGTAGCGTTGTCGGCTGTTTGACGGCCAGTTCTCGAAAACTCTATCCGGCAATCGCGGTAGCGGGCCACTTCTCAAAAAGCGTGAGAAGTGGCGCACCCGGCACGATGGAGGAAATGACGGAAGTGTGTCAAATTTCGGAAAACGCCTTGATCGTATTGACGGCATAGTTGAACAACTCAATCAATCCTGGAACGACAGGTTGGATTTCCCTCCGACCAAAATCCCGGAACGATATTTGCGGAACCAACTGACCGTGGCCCTTAAACTTAATTGCGAGATCGACAAACGTGAGCTCGGGATGGTTCCGTTGATAGGCTTCGAACGTAGTCTGCATTTCGATGGGGAGTTGCCGCACGCCGATGGGCGAGAACAGAACCAGTTCTCTGTGCTTATCGGAAACGTCGAAATTGTGAATGATAGCGATAGGACTATCAGTCGGGTCGGTGGAATTGTAAGGTTGAAGGCGCTCAATCAAGTTGCAAACGGTGGTGTTTGTAATCGCCTTTATTTTTCCTTCGTATCGGAAAATACTCTTTTTATCGACAGGCCGTTTCTCGAAAATAGGGAATTCAATCTGCCTAACGTGTTCTACTCGATCAAGGGCGTAGAGAAATGCCAAACTAAGTGATCGAAACAAGATCGCAAATGGTGAATAATCTCCCCCGCAAGGACACTAAATCTAGGTGGAATGACAAGATTCTTATGGTACTCGATGCCCTTAAGGAGCAGCTCTTTGTCGTTCTCGGCAAAACGGGGTATGGGCATTCCTGAAAGAACCTGGTGATTTCAGACTCCAAATTACGGATGTTCTCGTTGGCCCGTTTTAGTTTTTCGTCGATCCCATCAAATGCTTGTGGCATTTGATGAGCATATCAATTTATGAAACAGGCGTATAATTCGCGGCGCTATGCCTCCCATTAATAAATACTACGGCGTCTTTTGCGTAGACGATACGTGCCGGAGTTTTAATGTCAGGGGTACGTACCGCGTGTTTCGCCAAGAGGAGATTGCCGTTCACTTGATTTTGGACCACCTGACCGATTTCCGGTGTCCGAAGTGTGGGAACATAGCTTCTCATCAGCAGAGCGATGTTGCTCATTCAGCTTCGAAAGACGGTAGGGAGCCTCAGTATCCTCACAAATGCTAGTCCATATCTCGTGACCGTTTTCGCAGTACCCCACAAACGGCGGGTGGGCCCGATTAACGCGGGAAGTATAACGCGGGTTTGTCTTTGAATGTCCACCAAAATAACTGGGGGTGCGCCACTTCTCGCGCTTTTTGAGAAGTGGCCTGCCGAACTGCTGGCATTGGGAGACTCCGGTTTACGCGGCCGGAGGTCAGATTTTTATCTTACACGCTCGTTTGGGGCGCACGCAGCGTGAAAGGCAATAGCCTATTGCGCGATCAGTGTGGTTCCCACTCTTGCGCAAAGAACGCGCAAGAATGGGGCACCCCCGGCGCTGGTTGTGCAGGAGGGTAAAGCCTCGGCCACCCGCCTAGTGCAGGTGGAATAGCCCGCGATGCAGGTGTAAAATGTCACTCGAAATAGGGAGGCCAGTATGCGTTCTTCCCTCGGTAAGCCTTTCCTTTCGATTGCCCTCATTGCAGCCGTGGCCGCGCTGTTATCTGGATGGACATGCAGTGGGAGTTTTGTGAGCTGTCAAGGCGTATCCCAAGCTCAAATTACCTCAATCTCACCGGGCAAGATTCCAAGCGATGCGAATTCAGTTCCACTGACAGTAGCCGGAAGCGGCTTTACTCCCCAATCGCAGATCATGTGGAACGGAAGCACGTTGGAGACCACGTTCCTGGACTCACGCCACCTTCAGGCGACGATCACTCAGGAGACTTTTGACTCCTTTGGCGGCGGGAGCAGCGTGCGGATTTCCGTGTCTCAGGGTTTGGGATGTCCTATCCGAGGGAATTCTGCCGCGCTGGATCTCGTCATCAATTAGGGCCACTGCAAACAAGTTCGCCGCCAAGCGAGGTGCCGCAAGGAGTGGGCCGCCCGGCCCACACGCGGCGTGGAAGGCAAAGCCCATTGTGCGATCAGTGTGCTTCCCACTCTTGCGCAAAGAACGCGCAAGAATGGGGCACCCCCCGGCGCTGGTTGTGCAGGCGGGTAAAGCCTCGGCCACCCGGCCGAGAACTCGGTCGTCCCTCCGGGACTCCATGACCGGTTCAGTGGTGGTTACCTAAGCTAATGAGAACACGGTAACTGCTACTGTTTTCTTGGTCAAGCGCCGAATGCGAAGATGGTTATAAAGGTAACGTGACCGGGCAAATTGTAGATGAGGGTTTCACTAAACTTTCACGCAAAGGGTAGGCTGACGGCAGATCGTCGGGTTACAAACCCCAACGGTCGAGGCCCGCTGCTTGTGACCTCCCAGAAGCCGGTTTGTGGATAATTGTCGCGGTAGGGACGACCATCACTGGTCGCCCCCCGCAGAGATCCGTACGAGCGCGTTTACGCATACGGCTCTTACCGTGGATGACTGGCGGCGAAGCGTGCGTCAGGATAAGGATGCAGAGTGCGGGGTTGCGGAACCCACCGGTTCAAGACTGGGAAGAGACGCTCCCAGCGCACCTGTGCACGTTGGCTGCGACGGACAAGGACGCTCCGCCAGAGCCGGCAAACGCGACGGCGAAAGATGCGCAACTGAGTCGAGTTCCCCGGAACGGTGTGGTATTGGTAGTAGCCGAGCACAACCTTTCGAAGCCATGCACCGACCTCGTTCGTACGATGATGCTTCTGGCGTTGAAGCTCGGCCTTGATGGCTTTGAGCTTCGCGACCATCCGCTTCTTCGCCGTAATCCGCCAGACGATGAAAGCTTTGTCGCTGCTGCGCTGCCCACAAAAGTGGGTGAAACCCAAGAATGTGAAGGTCTCCGGTTTTCCCTCGCCCCGCTGTTTCCGGTCGCGAGCGGCGAACCGCCCGAACTCGATCAGTCGTGTCTTGTCCGCATGTAGTTCCAAACCGAACTTGTCCAGCCGTTCCCGAAACTCCTGCCGGAATCTCTCGGCGTCTGTCTGGTATTGAAAACCCACCACAAGATCGTCGGCATAACGGACGACAATCACATCGCCCTTCGCCACTTTCTTGCACCAGACCTCGACCCATAGATCGAAAACATAGTGCAGGTACACGTTGGCGAGCAGCGGTGAACCCACTGCTCCCTGCGGCGTACCTACCTCCGTCTCCGACCACTGACCGTCTTCGGAAACTCCCGCCTTCAACCATTTCTGGATTAGGCGAAGTATCCGGCGATCGGCCACGCGATGCTCAATGAACTTCATGGTCCATTCATGGCTCATGTTGTCGAAGAAACCACGAATGTCCGCATCGAGCACCCAGTTCACTCGCTTCCATTGGATGCCCGCCGTCAGCGCATCCAGCGCTTGGTGCGGGCCGCGACCGCGCCGGAACCCATACGAAAAGCCTTTGAAGTCGACCTCAAAGATCTGGTTGAGGATCGTCACCACAGCCTGTTGGACAATTTTGTCCTCCAGTGCCGCAACGTCCAATGGACGTTGCCGTCCATCGGCCTTCGGGATATAGACTCGTCGTGAGGGTTGTGCTCGATACGCTCCACGGTGCACCCGACTGTGCAGATTGACAAGTCGATCTCCCAGTCCGGTTTCATACGCCTGCCACGTCACGCCATCGACTCCGGGAGAAGCCTGCCGTTTGAGGGCATAAAAGCTATCGCGGAGTAATCCGACGCTCAGATGGTGAAGCAGAGCGGTGAACCGTTCCTGCCTCCTCTTCCTTGCTGCTTGCCGCACACCGTCCAATCCCAGGGACATGCGTTTCCTTCTGTGTCGGGCGCATGTGTGATGGAACGATGTTCTCCTCAGGCTGCGCCCTTCCCTCCCCCGCCTCCGCGGAAGGTTGCCCTTCCTTGTTCGGCGGGTTCACTGGTACTACGGCACAGTCCGACTTCTCCTGCACGTGCATGTCCGCCGTTCGGTTTATGGCCTTCGCGGACGGGTCTGGGTCTGGCGACCGAGACGTGCAGGAGATCTCCCGGTTCTCGTGCATGTTGTTTCTCAGCGTGCCAGGTTCTCAGACTACGCAGGACCGAACAACCACTCGCGATTGGCGTGGTGAGCGTTCTCGCTGTGCGAATGCAGCAGATGCTAGCGTCCCTGAAGTCGCGTATTCGTGGGCCGTCACTTGCCAGCGGAGTAACTGTTTCCTAAGATTCCGATATCGATCTTGGCGAACAACTCAGGCACGATTCGAAGGACTGCAAACCAACGAGCTTTTGTAATTCGAAGTCGCTGTCATCGAGTGTCGGAGGATTCAGTGAAGCAATTACGAAATGGGTGGGGCTCTCGACTGTCAGCGTCGCTGGCGTTGATCACACTATTTTGCGGACTTGAACCCAACTCAGCGAGTTCTGCCCAGGTTCAGCTTGCAACTCCTAGCAGTACCGGCGCGGGGGCGCAAGAGCTCAGGTCCGAGGGTCAAGCCTGGTTGCGTGCAGCCATTGGCAGCGGCAGATTCGACGACTTGCGCTGGCCTGATTTCAGCGATTACAGCCAGCATGTGCAGAAATTCTACGAGTTCAGCGGGGACTCATTGTGGTGGGTTAAGGGCATGGAGCCAACCACCCAGGCGCGACAAGTGATCGCCGTGATGCTCCAAGCGGAACAAAAGGGGCTCTCCGCAGACGACTATGACGGACCCCGGTGGAACGATCGGCTGGCAAGACTCAAACCTGGGACGCGGCAGCCGACCGAGGCGGATGCCGTGAAATTTGATCTCGCCCTTACTGTATGCGCGATGAGATATATCTCCGACCTCCACATCGGCAAGGTAAATCCGAAACACTTTGCTTTCGCTTTGGACGATGAGTCCAGGAAGTACGATCTGGCCGAATTTCTCAAAGACCACGTTGTCGATACGCCCGATGTTGCCGGCGTGTTGGCGCAAGTAGAGCCACCATATCCCGGTTACCGGCGTACGATTCAAGCCCTGCATACCTATATCGAGCTTGCGAAAATCGATGATGGGGAGCAACTCCCGGCCGTAAAGAAAACGATTGAACCTGGCGATGCCTATCCCGGCGTCCGACGGCTCACGCGCCTTCTTCGGCTAGTCGGCGACCTTCCGGCGGACGCGAATGTTCCGGCGGATCAATCGATCTACGAAGGCGCGCTGGTGGAAGCCGTGAAAAATTTTCAGCGTCGGCTTGGCCGAGACCCGAACGGGCGAATTGACACTCAAACTCTGGCTGACTTAAACGTTCCCTTGAGCCGCCGAGTTCGACAAATGCAACTGACCCTGGAGCGATGGCGATGGTTGCCGAGCTCATATCAAAAAGCTCCCATCGTGGCGAACATTCCCGAGTTTCGTCTGCGCGCCTATCACAAGGATTTCAAAATCGGTGTGATGATGAACGTCGTGGTCGGCAAAGCCTACGGCCACGATACCCCGGTGTTTAGCGAAACCATGAAATATGTCGTCTTTCGGCCCTATTGGGAGGTGCCGTATTCCATCACTAGGGCCGAGATGATTCCGCACATTCTTAAGGACCCTGACTACTTGGCGAAGAAGGGATTCGAGGTTGTGGATAGCAAACAGAACGTCGTCTCGGCGGGAACCGTTACGCCCGAGATACTCAGCCAGCTCCGAGCCGGAAAGCTTTCCCTTCGGCAAAAGCCGGGGCCAAAGAACGCGCTTGGACTCGTGAAATTTCTCTTTCCCAACCCTTACAACGTCTACATGCACGATACCCCGTCGACGGAATTCTTCGCGAAGTCACGACGGGATTTCAGTCACGGCTGCATCCGGCTGGAAAAGCCTGCCGATCTGGCGGCGTGGGTCTTGCGCGACAATCCCGGCTGGACGCCGGAACGTATTCGCGCCGCTATGAACGGCACCACGACCCAGCAGGTAAATCTCGCGCATCCGATTCCAGTCTTGATCGTGTATGCCACGGTTATCGTGCTGGAAGACGGCGTGGTTCATTTCTACGACGACATCTACGGGCACGACGCAAGCTTGGAAGAGGTTCTCGCCCAGGGGTATCCGTATCCCCAATGAAGACGAACTACCAACGGCGAACGCGTCCCACGTCCACGTGCACGAAGTCGGAACTGCGATAGTAACCAACTCCTCCGCGATGCAGGCGCAGCGCGGCATCTCGCACTTTTGACGTCGGAATCCCTGGCAGGCGAATGTCGATGGCTTCGGCCTGCATGTGAAGACTGTGACGAGCCACACCCGTATGCGAGCTGCGGGCGCGCAGAAACTCGTTGCTCCGGGGCGTCCGGTATCCACAGATCACGTCGATCTCGCCGTCCGAATCGTTGAGCGACGCGGTCAGGTCATGGAGAAGATCGAACAGGTGAGGATCAAAATGGCGGATCTCTCCGGTACGATGGTCGCGGAGGTAATGGTCGAGTTCATCCAACGCTTCCGGTAAGTACGTATCGCCGCGCCGGTAAACGATGTCGAGCCGCTCGCGGGTATGCGTATGATAAAAGCGGAGCCGGTATTCGCGCGTAGATTGGATAGTGGATTTTGCGGCTTGCCCAAGCGGCGCGGCAAGCAAAACCACTGTCAACCACAGACCGCAGTGGCGGACTCCTGACCTCACCTTCACAGACCACAATCTCTTGGGATGTGATCGAGTTCGGATCGACAACTGGTATGCCCTCGATTTTCCGTAGTGCAGAATACTTCCACCACTCTCTAGAGATTAGGAATTCCCGGGTAGCGAACTCCGTTGCCTATCTTTCTTTCATAGCTTTTCCCGCGGCAATCGACATTGGCCCATTTGCCCGAGAGCCTTTGCGAACCAGCGATGCCGAGCGGAGTGTCATCGAAATAGTTCCGCGGCGGACGCGAATCGACCAATTTTCATAATCGTAGCACGACTGAGGTCTCTGTCATTTGCTGGTCTCCATTCTCACGAGCCGCGCGACAGATCATCGTTTCCCTTCTTTCCTTTCCCGTTGGCATGCTCCGAAGTGAGCGCAAGAGCATGGTTACTCCAAACTGCAACCCGACTTGCTAGGATCGTGACCAAAGCCAACGCAGCGAACGATCTAGAATCTCTCCAACGCGTTCACTTCCGGTTTAAAGAACTAGATCCCATTCCCCAGTTCAAGGCGACGGCCCAGCTGGGCGAGTTCCTGGAAGCTCGGTTCTCGCAATCGTTTTAGCATGCGCTGGCGGCCACCCTCCCCTTCCCAACGAGTAATCCCTGCTCTAAGCCCTACGCGGACGAGGAAACCGATCGTCTCCTGCCTGCGACCAGACCATCGCGGATCCGGGGAATCGGCGCACTGCCCCGACTAACTTTCCAGAAGCCGCTTCTGGATCTCGTAATTGAATCTGCTGTGCTTCGAAGTCGGTGACTCGATCGATTACTTCCTGTTTGCCGACGACTCTTTCTTGTAGAGATTCGGTCATTCTGCGTAGCATGCAACCATGATCAGCATCCTCGGAGCGGGCGGCGCGATCGGCAGCGAGCTCGTCAAAGAACTCACTACTCGTAACCAGCCTGTTCGGCTGGTCAGCCGGAATCCGCAACTGGTTCCCGGCGCAGCAGAGGTAGTCGCAGCCGATCTCTCTAATCTTGACGACACTGTTAAGGCGGTTTCTGGTTCCAAAGTTGCGTTTCTCCTTGTCGGTCTGAAGTATGACGTCAGGGTATGGCGCGCACTATGGCCGCGCATCATGGGGAACACCATCGAAGCCGCCAAGCGCGCGAACGCCAGACTTGTCTTCTTCGACAACGTGTATATGTACGGGAAAGTGGAGGGCGTGATGACAGAACAAACGCCATTCCGCCCTTACAGCAAGAAGGGCGAAATCCGTGCACAGATTGCTACTATGCTTCTCGATGAAATGAAGACGGGCAATCTCACCGCACTCATCGCGCGCTCTGCCGACTTCTATGGTCCTCGTGCCCGGACGGGAATCCCCAATGTTCTAGTTTTCGACAAGTTGGCGAAGGGGGCCAAAGCGAGTTGGCTGGTCAATGATTCTGTTAAGCACTCGTTCACCTTCACCCCGGATGCCGCACGAAGTCTGGTTCTGCTGGCGGAGAGCGAAACCGCCTGGAATCAAACGTGGCACGTTCCCACGGCTCCCGATCCGCCGATCGGAAAACAGTTCATTGAACTCGTCGCCAAGGAGTTCGGGACGCAACCGAAGTATCGAGTACTAATCCGGCCCATGGTCTGGGTGGCGGGATGGTTCGACAGGACAGTTCGAGAATTGTACGAGATGCTCTACCAATACGAAGTCGACTACATCTTCGATTCAACGAAATTCACGAAGGCGTTCGGATTTCACCCGACTTCTTACGCCGAAGGCGTCCACAGAACCGCGCAAGCCTACCGGCAATAGTGCGCCGCGTCTGTTCATTCGATCAATAGGGTCGCGGGGATCGGCGGTACGCTGAGTACCGAGGAGAAGACCTCTAAACAAGGGTTTAAGCTATTTCATCATGATAGTCGCTTTGGTTGAATTCCTGAGCATCTTTCTCCTGGGTCTTGCGAGCGGGGTTTCGTTTTCGCATCTCCTTAAAGGTGGCCCCAAAAAGACCCTGCCGGCACCGCAGTTCTTGGCCATCTAGCAGATTCTGTTGCGCAATTACGGACCGGCAATCGGCGGGCTGGAAGTGGCCGCACTCTTTTCGACCGCGGCGATGGCTATCGTTACGTGGCAAGAGCCGGTGGTGCGAGTCCTCGCGACCCTCGCGTCCACCTGTGTCCTGGTCATGGTGCTTATCTGGGCCATGTGGATTAACCCAATCAATAAGAAAGTCAATTCTTGGAGGTCGGAATCGAATCCTTTGAACTGGGCGGACCTCCGTGACAGCTGGCACTATCTTCACGCGATCCGACTTGCGTTCTGTCTGGTCGGTTTCAGCGCGGTAATCGCTGCATTACTCGCATAAGAACGTGAGTATTCGGGATGCATCGCGCTTTGGCGGCGTTTATCGACGAATCCGCAGGACCAATCGGAAGTTCTGCTTGGATGACGGGCTACGCGGAAGTTATCGATGGAATGGACTACACTTGAAGGCCAAAGAGGACGTCGCCATCACATTGGATGTCGAGTTCGTCAAAGCGTAATCGGACCGGTCAGGCAAAGGGGCATCTACAGCGAATGAAAAAGCGCCGAACTGGGGCGAGCGAGACCCCGACCGCGGTGAAGGCTTGGTCCTGGAGGAGAACATGCCGACGAATCGGCTGCTGTTTCACTTGGACTACGCAACCGAAGCCGACGCGGTGTTCGGGCTGGCGCGATGGTCATGCACGGCCCGCCATTTCACCTCGCGCTATCGTCGGGGAATCTAAGGGGGCGTTGAGGGTGGGGAAGTACCAGAGCCCGCCGAAGTCTTGCTGCGAAGTCTTGGCGACCCGACGAGAGCTCCAGGCGCTTCGCCAGTTCGGAACGGATAGCTCGTGACTCGCCAAGTGGAACGTCCTTAGCGCAGTTTCTCGCATTTATGCCGCCGCCAACGCGCCCCACGTTGCCAAGCAGCAGCTGCAGGATTGCCGCAGCACGAATGATTTGTGAGTTTTGGACGCCAGTCTAACACCGGAGACACTCCTAGCCATTCGAGAACTCTTTGACTTGCTCAGCACCATCCTGATAAAGCAGTTGTTCAAGTTCAGCACGGCAATCACTATCCAGCTCCGAGACACCCACGAGAATCTTCCCGTTCGTGACTTCCGGGTCATAGAGGCGCTTTTTGTAGTTGGGCAGCCCCGTCGCGATCACGAATGCCACAATCGTGGTTAGAATCGCTCCCAGCATCATCAATTCATACATGATGATTCCCGTGGGCCACATGGCCACAATCGGCATGCCTCCGGTTGGCAGGGGATAGCTGCGTTGCGTAAAGTCAGAAAGCGCGTACCCCACTCCCGCTCCAACAAGAGCGCCGAGTGGGGCGAGCCACGGCATCGGTGTCCGCTCTTCTTCCCATCCGAAGCCCTCTTCCTCTAACGGCTCGGAAGACATGATGACGATCGCTTTCGGGTTGAGATGAAAGCGCGAACACGCTGCACGCAGGGCCGTCAACGCTCGTCGCGCGGAGTTTGCATCAGGAAAGAGTCCGTAGATAGCATTCATAGATTCGTCCACTCTCAACTATTAGTCGAGGGTAATGTACTGTCCAAACGTATGGCCGCCGGGTTTACAGTGGCGTTCGCTTGTTCCGCAATTGGCTTCGCGTGTTGCCCGCCTTTCAATTCCCAAATCGAAATGATCGGAACGAATTTTACGAAGAGAACGTATAGGAGAATCATTCCCATAAACGTTCCGACGGTAATCGTAATTTCTACCCATGTCGGGCGGTAACTTCCCCAGTCATAAGGCAAATATTTGTGCTCCAGGGGTGGCACAACAATTAGGAACCGCTCCAGCCACATTCCAACAACGATGGTGGAAGAGGCGATCACCGTGCCGGCGATGGTTCGCAGTTTCTTGATCGCGAGTATCGGGAAGGGAATCAGGAAATTGCAGCAGATCATCGTCCAGAAGAGCACGGCAAATCTCCCCCGCTGGATGGACCAGAACGCAGCCATCTCGGCGGGTTGGTTGCCGTACCACACGGTGAGGCGTTCCGCGAAGATGAAGTAGATCCACAGAAGGCTCATGACCAACAGCAGTTTGCCAAGGTTGTCGAAGTGAAGTGGTTTCAGGTACTCCTCGAGATGCAGTGCCTTGCGCACCAACGCCATCGCAATAATTAGCGCGGCTATCCCGCTGAAAATGGCTCCTGCCACGAAGTACGGCCCGAACACAGTGGAATGCCACATGGGCACCGGCGCCATGGCGAAGTCCCACGACACAATCGTGTGCACGGAGACGGCAACCGGGAGGATCGTGACCGCCATAATGCGCATCGCTACTTCCAGCCGATGCCATTCCCGTGGCGTTCCGCGCCAGCCGAGAGCAAGCACCGTGTAGATGCGTTTGCGCACGCCAGTCGCCCGATCCCGCACCATCGCCCAATCCGGAATAATCGGAAGAAGAAGGAAAGTTAGGCTGCCCGTGAGATAGGTGCTGATGGCAAAAAAGTCCCATACCAGAGGAGAACGGAAATTCGGCCAGATGCCGCGTTCGCTGGGATACGGAATCAGCCAGAAAAACAGCCACGAGCGGCCCAAATGAATGATCGGATACTGAGCGCCTATCGCTAGGGCGAAAACCGTAATCGCTTCGGCGCATCGTGTCACCGGGCGTCGCCACCCGGCATTGCACAGGCGAAGAATCGCTGAAATCAGCGTCCCCGCATGACTGATTCCAATCCAGAACACGAAGTTCGTGATGTAGAAGCCCCAGAAAACCGGCCGCGTGATTCCTGCTACGCCCATCCCCTCATACATCTGGTATGCGTAGACGAACATACCGGGAAGCCCGATGGCTCCCAGGACGAATACAAGTACGTAGTAACGCCGCGACGTATGGAACACCGGCAGCAGCAGATCCTTCCGGATTTTCTCCGCCTTGATATCAATCACATTGGCCTGCGCGGCACTATTCGTCGCCATGCGAAGACTCTCTTTCGAGATAGGTAACTTTCGGTAGTGTCCCAACTTCTGCTAGCAGTGTCGTGGCTCGCACTGAACGTGACATCCGCGAAACCTGACTGTTCGGATCGTTCAGATCTCCAAAAACCATCGCCGTCGTCGGGCAAGACTGTACGCAGGCTGGTTTGACCTCCCCGTCCCGTAGCTCACGGTTCTCTGCCTTGGCTTTGATCTCCCCTGCGAGGATGCGCTGGTTGCAGAACGTACATTTTTCCATCACCCCTACTTCGCGCAGCGAAACGTCCGGGTTCAGTTGTAGCTGGAGCGGCTTATCCCACGCTGGATTGAACCAGTTGAAGTACCGGGCTGTGTATGGGCAGGCGTTGGCACAATAACGCGTGCCGATGCACCGGTTATAAACCTGCGCGTTAAGACCTTCCGGATTGTGATAGCTGGCATAGGTGGGACACACGGGTTCACAGGGAGCCGCATCGCACTGTTGGCAGAGAACTGGCTGAAACCGTGCTCGGATATTAGGAAATTCGCCCTCCCAATAGCGTTCCACATGAATCCAGTGCATCGTTCGGCCCCGGGCGGCTTGACCGGCACCCACCGTGACGATGTTGTTTTCGGCGTGACAAGCCGCAACGCAGGCCTCGCAGCCGGTGCAGCGATCAAGGTCAATTACCATTCCCCACCATCTGTGCGCCATCTGCCTTCCTCCTACTCGCCGCTCGCAAAGACTCTGTCGTTACCGGGTTATCTTTTCCTGGCTCCACTGGGTTGGGCCGCCCGACAGCAGAACCAGTTCGCCTTTCCCTACTTTTGCGATACTCACCCGCGTTCCCGCCCATGCCAGCGCTCCGGTCGTGGGTTCCACCTGTGGCGCGACCATCTTGATCGGGTTCGCGCCGCGGCCGCTGGCGTAGCGTCCATATTCTTCATGCCCTTGTCCCACCGGAATCGCAATCACGTCTGGCGCGATTCCCGGCGACAGCAACGCCGGAGCACGAACCTTCCCGTGCGGGGACGCCACCTCCACAAGGTCGCCTTGTTCGATCTGCAGAGTGGCTGCCGCGCGCGGATTTATTTCCACCCACGTGCCCCACATTCCCGTCGATAAAACCTCCGGAATTTCCTGCATCCAGGGCAGATTCGCATGCCGCCCGTCATAAAACTGCGGCGTAGCGTATGGGAGGAAATAGAACGGATACTCCCCAACGGCTCCCGCGAATTCCGCCTCCGGGTATTTCACCACGCTGAAGGAGCTCGCGGCAGCCTTTGCTTTCGGTGCAGCACTCCCCTCCACGCTCCACCAACCGCCCTGCTCCTGAATTTTGTTCCAGAATTCGTCGCCGGCTTTCGCGTTGATCGAACCGGGATGATGCGCAAGAGGCGCGAGTGTCGCTCGCAGCATTTCTTCATAACTCTTCCACGGCAGGGCCTGGCTCACCCGTCCGCCCAGGCGATGAGCTAAGTCAAGCAGCACATCGGGCAGCGCACGCGTGTCGTGAAGCGGGCGCATGGCTGGTGGCGCAACGCTTACCACCGACTGCGTTGTTCCCGACTCCGGAACATCATCGATCCACGATTCGAGAAACGAGTGGTCGGGAAGAATCAGGTCCGCGAGGCCGCTCGTCTCGTCGAGAAAGCTGCCGAAGCTCGCAATGAACGGGACTTTTTCAAGTGCCTCTTTTACGCGCCATCCCAGTGGCGTTGCGAAAACAGGATTCGCTTCATGTAGAAGGAGCACTTCGACTGGCCGCGGCTGGCCCGAAAGGATTTGTTGTGCAAGTGCGCGGACCGAATCGGCCTTGCCCTCTCCAGAATTTTCCCGAGCCACTACGGACGCGGGTAACGGCGCTTCCGGCGTGAACTGAAGTCCGCCCGGTTTCCCGACGCTTCCCAGGAGCGTATTCAGAGCGTTGACCGCGAGAGCCGTGAACAATCCGTTGGTCTGGGCTAGCGGCGCCCCGCCCACCATTGCCACTGCGGGTGATCGTGCGGACATCTCGCGCGCTAATCTCGTGATCGTTTCAGGAGGGACTCCCGTTTTCCACGCGATTGCCTCCGGTGAGTATGCTGGCAGCCCCTCGTGCCACCCATCAATCCGCGCTCCGGCGGCGACTGCTGTTTCCGCATGCCCAAGCTTTTCCTTCAAAATGACGTGGGCAATTCCCAGAGCCAGTAGGCCTTCCGTACCCGGGTGCGCTGCAACCCACTCATCTGCATTCGCTCCCGTTTGGGATACGCGGGACTCAACCTGGACAAACTTTCCGCGAACGCCCGAACGGTGCTGGCGCATTTCTCCGTAACCCACGCTTTGCGCCACGGGTGAATTCCATGTGCCCAGGAAGTCAGAGCCCATGGAGATGACATAACCCGAGCGGGCCAGGTCCACCGTCGGCAATTGCTCGTAACCGAAGCTCAGCCTGTTCGCTCTGCGCAACACCTCGTCGTCAAAAAGTTCGAACGGCACCCACTCTGCTCCGTCGAAGCCGGATAGAAATCGCTCGATCAATACTCCGCGCTGGCTGCGCTGCGGGCTCGTCACGAAGGCAAGCAATTTTGATTCGTGTTGGGAGGCTAGCGGCTGCAGATGCGCTAATAGTTCCTGGATCGCTTCGTCCCAGCTCACCTGCGTGAATTTTCCCGAGCCGCGCTGCCCGGCGCGCTTGAGAGGATGCTGGATGCGGTCCGGGTTAAAAGTGACCTGCAGTCCGGCCTCGCCCCGCGCGCACAACTTTCCGCGATTTACGGGGTGTTCAGGATTACCTGCCAGTTTCTTGGCCAACCCCATTTTGACGATCCCGAACTGCCCGTTCCGGACAACCTCAGCTTCGCCTTCCATTACACGCACCTGGATTCCACAGCCTGCAGAGCACAACGTACAAACGCCTGGCTTCCAGACGGCTACACCGGGCACAAGATCTTCTTCGGGTATGAAGCGGACTAACTGCGTTCCTCGGTCACCGCACCCCTCGAGTGCCAATGCTGCACCACTCAGAGCTGAGAACTTCAAAAACGTTCGGCGTTCCATTGTCTGAAAGCTCCTCCACTTCCCCCGATGAAGCGGCCTAAGCAGCTACCATCTCGGCTTGCTAGTAATGACAGGTGGTGCAGTCTGCTGAGGCGCCCTTCGCCATATGGCAACTAATGCAGAAATTCATGTTGAGATTCTTTGAGCGCACGGCCACGGTCTGCTGAGTCATATCCCCGTGGCACTGTTGGCAATCGACTCCAGCGCGAATATGTGGCGCATGCCAGAAGCGAACGTGTTCCGAAGAATAAAACCAGTACACCGGCTTCCACGGGACGTCCTGCTCTTTGGCCGCGTAAGCAGTAAGTTTCTTGATCTCAGGATTGTTGGTGGCAACCTCTTGATGACACGCCATACAGAAGGTGACGCTGGGAATTCCAGCGTCCGGCCCTTCAGTCACCCCCGCGTGGCAACTCGTACACTGCATGCCGTTCTGAAGATGAAGCCGATGATTAAACACGATTGGCTGCACCGGAGTGGATTGCAATTGGAAGTATTCTCTGACGGCATCGATGAAAGGCTCACGACCCGGTTTGAATACGGGGGAGAAATCTGCGGGCATGGAGACAACTGCTGTTCCGACAGCGGGAAGGGCAGTTGAGCGTGCTTCTGCCTCTCTCTCATGGATGCCCACCCACAAGAGTGTAACCGCGCTGGATGTAACTGCTAAGAGCACCGCGAGGCGTTGGAAACTGCGCCGACGAGCCTTGGAATGCTGAACTTCTCCGTCGCTAGCCGCAGCGTCCGTGGTCTTCAGTCGGGATCGTGAAGCGTTCATTTGCGGTTTGAGCGCTGCTCGCGTTTTGCTGCTACTTCTTCGCTTCCGGCTGCTTCTTGCCCAATTCCCGGACGTACGCAATCACATCATTAATTTGAGTCTTGTCGAGGCTTGCTCCAAACGGGGGCATATTCTTTTTGCCCTTATCAATTTGGGTGTAGAAATCGGCATCGGTCTTCTTTTGAACATCGGCGGAGCGGAGGTCGGCGGCTCGCAGAGCTTTTCCGGAACTGGTGTCGCCACCGCCATCTTTACCGTGACACTTTTCGCATTTCTCGTGGAAGATTTTTTGGCCGTTCGCTGCGCTTCCTGTCTGCGCCTTGGCCGGATTGGCCATCGCAAACGGGAATGCCAGTAATAGGACCACGCCGACTTTGTGCCATTTCCTCACGATCGAGACTCGCTCCATGTTCTCTCCTGGGCGTTTCCGGCTAGGGCAATGGGTTACTCACGCGGGATGCTAGGTCTGTTTGACGCGCATTGCTGTGACGGGAGACACGCTTCATTGTGTCTGCCGTCACGAAACGGCCCTGCAGGCGAACACGCGAAGCTGCGTGATCTGCCCGGTATTTCTGAACCAGGCGAAGTGTTAGTCTTCGGCAGAATCTGAAGGGAGATTTTGCTGATGAAGAAGAAGCGATTCAGTGTGGAGCAGATTGTGGGGGTACTGAAGCAGGCCGAGGTACCGAGACCGGCTGGCAGGGACCAGAGCCGAGACGGGCGCATTGTCGCAGGCGACGAATGTCACGCTCGTTGTGAGGTAGAATCTGTCGTGGCATGCATCTCTGGTGAAACATCCCATTACTCTGATTGAGGGTTAATGAGCGTAAACGCCTGATTACGTCAATAACGAATCTCCTGGCCCCTGGGACCGTGTAGCCAAGCATAAACGATTAGTGCGAAGAAGCCGAGCCCGAGCGTCGAAACGACAGTCGCCGGCGTCCAGAATAGAAGAAGCCTTGCCGGGCGGTTTTGCCTGCAAACGTCTGGAGTGTTGCGATAGACCCAGTAACTCAGCTCAGCTACACTCGTACCGTGAAATGCGCAGCCTTGAATCCGACTCTGCTCCTGCATAGCCAGTGAGCCATCTCATCCCGTTGGCACTGAGGACACAATGATCGAAGACTTATTTGAGCTGATCGGGGGACCGACTACCGTCGAAGCTGCAACGGAGCGCTTCTACGACAGAGTCTTGCAGGATGATAATCTGCGGCACTTTTTTGAAGGAGCTGACATGGCACACCTCCGGTCTCGGCAGGCTATGTTCGTTTCCATGCTCCTCAGCGGAACAGTGTACACCGGGAAAAATATTCGTGATGCCCATGCCCGATCTAGAGGTCGCGGCTTAAATGACGCACACTTCGACCTGTTCCTCCAGCACTTTCGCGCAGCCCTGGAAGAAGCGGGAGTCAAACCAGAGAATGCTGAGATAATCAGGAAACGTCTGGACAGCCAACGAGGAACTGTACTGGACAAATAAGGGGTAAGTGTTTTGTCTGAGCGTTGCGAACAAAAAGCGCACAGTTGTGCAATTTTACAACAATTATTAGCGGGAGGCGCAGGGTTCAGTTGCTTCGACGTTGAAAACAATCGGGCTGATTAATTAAATCGTTACGGTCTCAACCCGCGAAGCAGATCGGCGAGATCGTGTTTCATCAACAAGACTTGATCCGCCACATCCGCAAGCATCGCCGCTCGTTCATTCATTAATTCAATGTTGAGATCCTTGTCGGAAGCGTTGGTGCTGGTGAGCAGCGCAATCCTCCGCTTCCATTGAGGAGAATCCGGGGGACCGATTCGACCTGCCGCCACCCATCCTGCTAACAACTCCTCCTTTCGGCTCGCCTGGGAGGCTGTTCCCGACGGAACACTGTTTAGATAGGCCCAGATGTCGTCAGGGTAGTGGCTGTGCTGCTCCTCCGGCTGCCCGAGAAAGGCCGCCAACATGTTGGGAAGAACCCATGCCGGCCGCCTCCCGCCATGTACCTGCCGGAAGCTGTGGAGCGCAAACAGAGTAGAAATCCCGCCTGCGGCAAAGCCGACCGCGTTGCCCGCGCTTGAAGTTGTCTTGCTGAACTGCAGGACACCACTGACGATGCCCAGTCCAGTGCCAGCCGCGAGGACAGCGAGGTTTGTGCTACCGATTGCACGATCCCGTTTGTAGCGCCACAAACTTCGCAGCTCTACCGTTTGCTCCCGCTCGTAGTCGATTTCGGCTGCGGCGGAGTCTACATCGAGAGATGCCGTTATTACGGTGTCGGTGATCTGCTGGCGAAGTGATAGTTCCTCCAGAGACAGACCAGGTGCTGCACCGCTTCCCTTTGCAGCCGTTAAAGAGGAGAGCTTCTCGATGTCGGGAATCAACTCCGATAATTCTGGCCATCTGCAGGGCATTTGGAGAAAGCTTGGGGCGCTCTCCTTCATTATTCCGTGTATCCGCAAACCGGGGATTAGCATCAGCGGCTACGAGGTGGCTTTCCTGGGCTGGGCATGTCGGGAACAGGACCAAAAGAAGTCCCGAAACGGCCAGAGCACAGAGGATCATGGATTTGGGGACTCGCATAGCGACCTTCGCCTCCTTATTACGGTGACAACGCCGAGTGGTTCGATGGGAGCCATGCTCACGAGCATGGTATTCTGTTGCGATTGTTGACGTTAAATCCCCATTGCACTCAAAATCCCGCACAAGGGCTAATGACTCGGTTGAACCGGGAGCCTACGCGGTCGATAGTCGCTCTTTCAAAGATTGTTTTGCTGGGAGAAGCGCGATCAGCGCTGCACCGATGGCGGTGAACACGGCTGAGGCGACAAGTAGATCTTGGCGTTCGTTCGGCAGGTGGATTGACATGACCGTCATGACGGCGGCATGAGCAAAATTCAACCACGCCGCAAAGGTAATTACGCCGCGATTAGCCAGCGGATCACGAGATGCCAACAGCAAGAACACCCCTTGTGTGACATAGAGGCTGATGCCCATCGGTAGCGAGTCCTCCTTGTTCGCATGCCAACCGTCTCGAACAGACGTAACCAACGGATAAACGCCGGCTACAAAGACCAGACCCACCACGACTAGCACGACTTTGAGCACTCGTTCTCGACGCATATGGTCCTCCGATGAATGAGAGAGTCTGTCCTACTCTACGTCCGAGATGCTATGTGCGGATGCGAAGCTAGTCAAGGACAGTTGACGTTAAATCGCCTCTCTAACAATGTCGGCGATGTCAAGCACTTTCGCGCACACTACAGCATGCACTCGGAGAAGAGCGCCATTTCGCTCTCGTGGAAAAGGTGCCGATCCAACCAAGGCTCGCTCGCAATCAAGTTTCA
>Ga0185299_10001318_pt1 | contig 49459 bp, 54 predicted proteins | sample PaiPotPPA55metaG_FD_128002 | JGI IMG/M metagenome (GOLD analysis project Ga0185299, IMG submission 128002) | Iron sulfur acid spring bacterial and archeal communities from Banff, Canada, to study Microbial Dark Matter (Phase II) - Paint Pots PPA... ... | reverse complement strand
TCGGGAGCCGCCTCATGTGCCCACGGTGCGGCAGCACGGATGTAAACGTGATCTTTTTGAACCCCCGTCCACAAGCGTCCGGGTTGTGGCGCGATAGGACGGGCGAGCGATGTGCAATCTCGGTTTTTGCCCTTTACATAGCGGCGTATTGAGACTCACAATCTCGCATCGACTTCGCAATGACCGGAGAAGAGCAGTGGCCGACAGATCGATGTCAGGTTGGACTGAAAAGAGTCTGAACGACAAAGCAAAGCGCGACGCTTACAACGACCGCTACGATCCGCCGTCAAGTTGGACTCCATTCACCAAAGTGGAGAAGGGCACCAAAGCGCGAACCCTTTACGATGACGCTTTTCGCTACTACCAGACTGCGAAAAAGCGCGCTTAGGAAATTCTGTTTTTCCGCTGATTTGGTTCTGGTTCGATTCCTTTTGCAGTCTACTTTTTGTGCGGGTATTTTTGTGGGTAAACCGCAAAACCGAACTGAAAATATTTCAAATAATTCATAGAGTTATTGGCTCAGTTCGATACCGGCCAGGGCACCAACCTTCGCTGCTGCGCAGCTTCGGTTGGCAGGCCAACCGGAGTTGGACGATCACGGCGACGGCCGGTAAGGAAGCCCGCGCGTTCGGCTATCCGACCGCTGGGGAGGTCAGGGACGAAAGCGGCACATCGAGCGCATAGACAAACCCACCGGGCTCGTAGGTCAGTTGAACTTCGCCCTTGAGCTGCATGCCGAGTGTCTCGATCAGGCGGGTGCCAAAACTCCGCCGGGCCGGGGCCTGAACCATCGGGCCGTCTTTCTCGCTCCAGGTCAGATGCAACCGCGGTGCCGATCCCTGGACCGTCCAGGCAATTTCGATACGGCCGGGCGGCACCGACAACGCGCCAAATTTCGTGGTGTTGGTGCAAAGCTCGTTCAGCGTCATCGCGATCGCAATCACGGCGCCCGAGGTGATCTGGATGCCGGGCCCCTTGATGGAAAATCTCGGCAAATCCGGATTGTCAAAAGCCTCGGTCGCGCCGCGGACGATTTTTCCGAGGTCGGCACTGATCCATCGCGCCTGCAACAGCAGATCGTGCGCGCGGCCCAATGCCAGCAAGCGGCCTTCGATGGCATGCTGGGCGTGCTCGATGCTCGGGGCATTGCGCAGGCTTTGCGAGGCGATGGCGCCCACCGTCGCCAGGGTATTCTTGATACGGTGGTGCAGCTCTTCCAGGATCAGCTTTTGCAGCTTGTCGGAGGCCTCACGCTCCTTGGCGTCGATGCCGGCCTGCGCCAGCAGTGCCTGAGCATCGAGTTCGGCCTGGGTCAGCAGCAGCCGCAGGCTGACATTCTCGGCAGCCAAAAACTCCTGCGGAGGTGTCGGGTCAGCCGTCAAGTCGGGGGTTCCCCGGTCAATTCTGAGCATGCCTACAGATATCACCATCTGTCCGGTTCCGCTCATATCTTTTGGGGACATTATGCCCGCCGCCGCATGGACATCAGGCTTGGCCGATCATTTCCTGCATCTCGGCGATCATTTCGTTGGCCTTGAGCGGCTTTCCGAAGAAACGGCTGTTGGGCGGAATATCGACCTTTGCCAGCCTCAACTGCCCGGACACCAGGATGATCTTGATCGGCGGCCACCGCGCATGCACCGCGTGCGCGAGCGTCAATCCGTCCATGCTGCCCGGCATCTGGATGTCGGTAAACAGCAACGCGATATCGGCCCTGGATTCGAGGATGGCGAAGGCAGCATCGGCATCGACAGCCTGGAGCGAGGTGTAACCGGCGTCTTCCACCATATCGACCGCCCGCATGCGCAGCAGCAATTCGTCCTCGACCACGAGAACGACCGCGGGAACAAAGGGATGATCCAGGACCATGATGACGGAGCGCTTTCCGAGATCGGTGAAAGAAGTCGGCCCTGCCATGGCTTAAAATGACTGCGGACGCTGAGACAAGCAGCTCATAGGCCATTTGATCCCGATTAGCTTAACAATAGTGCAATGATCGGTCGCGCCGCGCGCCGGACGCCTCACCATCTCCGACCCCAGCCGCCGCTCCACCGGCTTCCCCAGCCGCCGCCACCGCGAACCAGGCGCACGACCAACAACAGCAATACCGCACCGATGGTGGCGTTGATGATTGCACTGATCACGCCAATACCGAGATGGATGCCCAGTTGAGGCAACAACCAGCTTCCGACAAAGGCACCCAATATCCCGACAATGAGGTCACCAATGATCCCAAAGCCGGTCCCTCGCACGATTTGACCCGCCAGCCAGCCTGCAACGAGACCGACGAACAAGATCACCAACAGGCTTTCATTCGACATATTCATTTTGCCACCTCGGCGTTTTGGTTCGGACGCAGCATGACGAGTTGCTCTGCGGGTATAAGTACGGTTGAGACGCGATCGTTCCGCGCCATTTGTTCGATCAGCATCAGCATCGGCTTTGGCAATCGCCCGGGCGCGCCTTTCAGGCTAATACGCAGCCGATCGCCTATTTCCGCGCGGATCGCAGCACTGGAAACGTGGTCGATGTGAACATCATTCCGCACAGCAGGGCTGGACATGGAAGTTTTCCGGTTGGTTTGACCGCGGTCAACACTGACAAGGCGATGCTCAAGTTTCGCGCCATCATTTTGCGCCCGCCGTGCAAAGACACCACTCGAACCCTCTGAAGCGTGCGTGGGTTCAGGCCCTTGCGCCGCGAAAAGACCGCGCCCTGCTCCGCGGCCTTTTGCAGTGATTTGTTTCCTCAGTAACGGCCGATGCCGACGCTGACGCCGGGAACGTTGATGCCGATGCCGCCACGTTCTTCATAACCACGGCGCTCGATGTAGCGTTCGCGAGGCTCGTCGTAACCATAGGAGTCGCGGATGATGACGCGCCGATCGCGTTGTTCACGCCAGCAACGGCCGTTTTCGTTGCATACCATGCGGACGTTCTGGACGTTGCTGTCCCGGGCCACCGACAGAGTGGCAGCAAGCGGAGCAGCCGTGGCGGCAGTTGCGAACAGCGCACCTGCGCCCACTGCGAAAGAGATTGCTATCTTGTTCATGATGTCCTCCAAGCGGGGTGTGTCGAAAATTCAACCGCAAGCTGATGATGGATGCTGGCCGATCCCGCCGCGCTCGGGGATCAATTCACAACTGCGCCCGCGACCGGGAGTTCCGGCAAATACAACTTATATTTGAAATTTGACGGATCGCCGGATGCAGACACCGTTGAAGGCTGCGGGCGATTGCCGCCGATCGACACCATTTTTCGGGCGCCATTTCGCGTGCAGCCGCCAGCCCAAAATACAATCTGAGATAGATGATTTATTTTTACCTGTTGGGACGGTTCCACGCTCTCGCAGACGTTCGTTGGCATGACAACGAGCCATTCAACGACCCCACGGCTCCATTATCCCGTGGTTTTCGCGTATTTCCGGCAAAATTCGAACGCTACGGACCTTGGGAACCCGCAAGAGGTTGTTATCGGGTGCCGGAGTATCCATCTGATCGATTAGCGTAATTGGATCGCCGCAACGGCGCGTCTGCCGAAAACGCCACGCCTTAGCCACGCCAAAACTTATGGACGGTATCGACCAACGGCATATCGCTTCGATATGCGCGTGACGGGTCAGGACAAGCCATGGCCATCGAACATGCCTCCGTGCAGGTCGTGCGCAAGCCCTGGGGGGTCGCCGATCTCCGTCCCTGGCGCAGCATTGACGGCTCTCATGAAGCAATCGGAGAATTGTGGTTTCAGCGCGTGGATAAAGATGCGCCCAGACCGGCCTTGCTGCTGAAACTACTTTTCACCAGCGAGCCGTTGTCGATCCAGGTTCATCCGGACGATGCCTTCGCGCGCGGAATCGGCCTGCCGAACGGCAAGACCGAGGCATGGTACATCCTCTCGGCCGCGCCCGGCGCACGGGTAGCCGTTGGATTGAAACGACATCTTACGCCGCAGGAATTGCGCGCGTCGATCAGGGATGGCTCGATTGCGAGTCTCACGCAATGGCGTGCCGTCGCGAAAGGCGACGTCATCTTCGTCCCCGCCGGCACGATCCACGCCATCGGCGCCGGTATCGTGCTCGCCGAGATTCAGCAACAGAGCGACGCGACGTTCCGTCTGTTCGACTATGGGAGACGTCGCGAACTGCACGAAGACAACGCCGTCGCGGCTTCCGAAGCCGGGCCGGTTCGGGCCCAGCCCGATCCACGACGCCTCACTGCCGCTCGCACGGTGCTCGTCGCAAGCCAGCATTTCGTACTTGAGCGGGTCGATCTCTTGCCGAACTCGAATTGGGCACTCAATACCGACCGGGAAACCTGGATCCTTGTGATTGACGGCAGCGGGCGCATCGCCTCGACGGATATGACCGTGGGTGACGCCATGTTCATGGAGGTCGATCGAACCGGCATCGAGGCTGGACCCGACGGGATGAGCGGCCTGGTCGCTTATCCAGGACCCGATCCCAGCGCCTCTCTGCTGCAAGATGGCGGAGCGCGAACCGCCAAATCTGCTGAAACGTCCGCGGTGTACTTGAACGAGATTGTCGAGGTGCAGACATGACGCCGCTCCGCCGTATCGCAATTATCGGCAATTCGCTACCGCGCCGCTGCGGGATCGCAACCTTTACGACCGACCTGCAGCAGGCGATATCGACGTCACACCGCAATCTCGAGACCTGCATCGTGGCGATGACCGATCGCGGTCAAGCCTACGATTATCCTCCGGCGGTCGTCTTTGAGATCAAAGACGACAATATCGAAGAGTACATACGCGCGGCAGACTTCCTGAACTCGGGCCGGTTCGACACCGTGTGCCTGCAGCACGAATTCGGCATTTTCGGTGGCGAAGCCGGCGCCAACATCCTGGTGCTGCTGTCGCGCCTAACCATGCCGGTGGTGACGACCTTCCACACGGTGCTGGCCAAGCCGACGGCCCTGCAACGCGCGGTGATCGTGCGCATCGTCGAGGCGTCGTCAAGGGTCGTTGTGATGGCCAACAAGGGCCGTGAGCTACTGCGCAGCGTTTATCAGGTGCCGGACGACAAGATCGAGATCATCGCGCACGGCATTCCTGACGTCGCGTTTGTCGAGCCTGATGCGGCGAAGGCCAGGCTCGGATTTGGCGGGAGGTCGGTCGTTCTGACATTCGGCCTGCTGTCGCCCAACAAGGGCATCGAAGTCATGATCGACGCCATGCCGTCGATACTGAAACGCTGCGCGGACGCAGTCTATGTCGTGCTCGGCGCAACGCATCCCAATCTGGTGCGAGACCAGGGCGAGGCCTATCGCGAGAGCCTGCTCGCGCGCGTGCGTGAGCTCGGCGTCGAAGACCACGTGGTGTTCCTTGACCAATTCGTCGATCAGGCGACGCTGCTCGAATTCATCTCGATGTGCGACGTCTACGTCACGCCCTATCTCAACGAAGCGCAGATGACGTCGGGAACGCTCGCCTACAGCTTCGGACTTGGGAAACCCGTCGTCTCGACGCCGTACTGGCACGCGCGCGAGCTGCTGGCTGATGGACGCGGCGTTCTGGTCCCTTTTGGCGACGCCGCGGCGACCGGCCGCGAAATCGCGGAATTGCTCACCGATGACGCTCGCCGAAACGCGACGTGCCGGCGTGCCTATGCGGTCAGCCGAACCATGACATGGGAACGCGCCGCCGAGCGTTACGTGTCCGCCTTCGAGAATGCGCGACACGGTCACTGGATCAAGGTCGTGGCGCGCGCCGACACGGCGTCCGCCGAGGCACGCAGCCCTGCGGCGCCCGACATGCAAATCGGCCATTTCCTGTCGATGTGCGACGATACCGGCCTGTTTCAGCACGCCGTGCATTCGGTGCCGGATCGCTCGCACGGCTATTGCGTCGATGACAACGCCCGCGCGTTGTTGCTGGCCTGCGTCCTCAACAATCCGGGCGAGCAGCGTCTTTCGGAGGTTCTGACGGCCCGCTTTGCCGCTTTCGTGCAACATGCCTGGAACCCCGACACAAGACGTTTTCGCAACTTCATGGGCTTCAACCGGGCCTGGCTTGAAGACAGCGGTTCCGAAGACAGTCACGGGCGAACCCTGTGGTCGCTCGGCGAGTGCGCCCGCAGCGACTCCAGTCCGTCGCGCCGATCGTGGGCCGCATCGTTGTTTGCCGAGGCGCTTCCGACCGCGGAAGCGTTTCGCTCGCCGCGCGCATGGGCCTTCACGCTGCTGGGTCTGGACGCGTACTGCGCGACCAATCGCAACGATATTCATGCCGGCGAAATCCGGCACGTTCTTGCCGAGCGGCTGATGACCATTCTCGCCTCCGTCGAGTCGCCCGGCTGGGTTTGGTTCGAGGAAGGGCTCGCTTACGACAACGCGCGCTTGCCGCAGGCCTTGATGGTGACGGGCATGGCAACGCGAAAACCCGCCTATATCGACGCCGGATTGAGATCGCTGCGTTGGCTGATGACGCAACAAACGGCACCGGGAGGTCATTTCCGCCCCATCGGCACCACCGGCTTCGGCGAGCGGCGGCAACCTCCCCGCGCCTATGACCAGCAGCCGCTGGAAGCCGCGGCCTCGATCTCCGCCTGCCTTGTGGCCTGGCGAGCAGAGGGCGATGCGGAGTGGAAGGCCATCGCAACGCGCGTGTTCGGGTGGTTTCTCGGCAGCAACGACCTGTCCGTGGCCCTGGTCGATCCGCGCACCGGCAGCTGCCGCGATGGACTGCATCCCGATCGCGCCAACGAAAATCGCGGCGGCGAGTCCGTCTTGTCCTATCTTCTCGGTCTTGCGGAGATCCGGCAGCTTGCACGCGTCAACGCCAGCCTGACAAAACCTGCGGCGCTTCTCGCCGTGGGCGCCTGAATTTCAACTCCCACTCCAGCGAGCCGAGGTCACCTTGTTGCAAGCCACCACCTTCCTGAATCGAAAGGCGCTCTATCTGCGTCCCGACCCGGCACGGGTGATCGTGCGCCCGTTCAAGCCGGCAACTGAACCGCGCGATCTCAACCCGACCGACAAGACGCGCGCCAATCATATCGTCGACCGGGTTCTCGGCCTTGATTCGGAAGCCGTTGCCGGCCAGCTCGCCGAGGTCCTGGAAAATTTCCAGGGCCGGCATCGCAACCTGCTGGAGACCTTCGAATCGCGCGCCGATGTGATGGAACAGGCGCTGACGGCCCACGGCACCTTCTCCAGCGCCCAACGCCAACTGATCGGCGCTTATTTTCTCCACGAATATTCGTTCGAAGCCTCGGCCCTGTTCAACCCCTCTATCGTGCCGCACCCCGTCCAGTCGGACGCGCCGACGGGTGGCCTGCGTTTCATTCTCAGTCTCCGTGCCGTCGGCGAAGGACATGTATCGTCACTGACGTTTCGGGCAGGCACCATCGCCGCCGACGGCAGCCTGACCGTCGATCCGACGGCTCGCCTCGCCTCGAGCCCCCGGATCAGCCGCAGCATATCCGGACCGAACGGCGACCATATTGAACTGAGCTTCAATCCCGAGGAGGATCTCAGCGAGCGCGTGATCTTTCCGGTCACCGAAGCCCAGTCGAACGGCATCGAGGATGCGCGCTTCGTCGAATTCAGCGATGCCGGCCGCAAGACCTACTACGCGACCTTCACCGCCTATAGCGGGCGGGCGATCCGTTCCGAATTGATCGAGACCGATGATTTCATGTCGTTCCGGATGTCGCCGCTAACGGGTGCCGCGTCACAGAACAAAGGCATGGCGCTGTTCCCGCGCAAGATCAACGGCAAGTACGCCATGATCGCGCGGCAGGACAACGAGAACCTGTATCTGATCTATTCCGACGACCTCTCCAAATGGGACGGCGGTCAGGCCATTTTGAAGCCGGAATTTCCGTGGGAGTTCGTTCAGATCGGCAATTGCGGGTCGCCGATCGAGCTCGATGAAGGCTGGCTGCTGCTGACGCACGGCGTCGGCCCGGTCCGCAAATATTCGATCGGCGCGGCGCTGCTCGACAAGAGCGATCCCTCCAAGGTGCTGGCGCGCTCGCGCGAGCCGTTGCTGCGACCTGAGCCATCCGAGCGCGAGGGATACGTTCCCAACGTCGTCTATACCTGCGGCGCGATGCGGCACGACGACCAGATCATCCTGCCCTACGCGGTGTCGGACACCTACTCCAACTTCGCGACGATCAAGATTTCGGCGCTGATGCAAGCGATGAAAAGCTGATTGCCGTCTCGGCTCATGCAAAATGCGGCATGGCGATGCCTTCGGCGACTCACATTCGGGAGAAATCATGGCCCGCGAAACAAGTTACTTCGTGCAGTCATTCAACGCCGGCAAAGGCGGAAACCTCAAGGCCGATGCTCCGATACCTTGCAAATCGGCAACAGGCGCCGTCCGAACGGCTGAGCGATTGGCGTTGAGCAAACTCGGTGTCGTTGCCTTCTCGTCCACCGGCGATCCAGAGATCGGCGACTACGACGACGAGCCTACGGTCATCTTCCGTAACGGCCAATTTCCTTCGGCCTTCGACTGACGTCCAGGTCGTCGCAGTGGCGATATGGCTCAAGCCGAGGTCCAACTAATGCATGGCTATTCGGCAACAAAGGGCGCACAGTCCTGAGTGCGAGTGCTCACGTCACGCCAACGAGCTTTTTTTCCTTCAAGCCTTGGGCCTTGCGACGGAAACTTCGACTGACGCCTCGTGCGCCGTACGCCATTCGAAATTCCGCATTCAATTGCAGCGTCATCATCAACCCCTTAGGGAGATCAGCATGGCCAAAGGCGAGCAAAAGGGCAATCGGGAGTCAAAGAAGCCCAAAAAAGAGAAGATCAAGACAATTGCCGCGGCACCGAGCCAAAAGACCGCGGGATGGCAGCCGTCCTTCGGTTCCGGCAAAAAGAAATAGTGACGCATTAGCAGCGGGTGCGCCCGCAAAGGAAGCCAGATGAAGATGACTTTCGCGCTGCTGGCGCTCTGCGCATTCGCGCCAAGCGCTTTCGCCGCCGGACCAGACTGCCGTGCGATCGAAAGCACGAGCGGGCGCCTTGCTTGTTACGATGCGGCGCATCCTCCGAAAATAGAAAAACCCGCAGCAGCGGTCGAAAGCGACGCATCCCACACCGCATACAAGGACCCCTTCGTCGCTGAAGAGGCCCGAACCGCAGCGAAGCTGAAGAATATCTGCCGCGGTTGTTGAAACGGGCTGAAAACACGATGTCTCCGCCTTGGTGCGGACGGCCGGAAAAGGGGACGCCAGTGGCCAAAGCGTCTGACTACAAGATCGTCACTTTTCAGCGGAAACCCGGACGTTGGCGCGCCAACGTGACGCCGATTGTTCAGACAGCCACGAGCAGGCAGGGTTCGACGACCCTGGGATTTGTCACGACAGAAGACAGCAGCTCCGAAGAAAGCGCCGCCAGGGCGGCCGATCAAGCGATCAAGGCGCTGGACGACTCGTAGTCGACCCGGCCGCTGGCCGCCTGGCAGCAAGCCGGCGCACGAGCCTTTTTCGCCGAACTATTGCCGGAAATCGAGACTGCGCAAAATGATGCCGGGAGGCGTGCCTTCGAATTCCCTGGCAGCGAATTTGCGATCGGCACGCTCTTCGATCCGATCGCGCAATCTCATGAATTGTGCTTCGCGCTCGTCCGGCTTGCTCCGTGCCAGGTTCTCCAGGTCGTCCAGGGCGGAGGTGGTGACCGCACATTCTATTTCCTTTTGACCGTCGATCATCGAAAACAGGATCACCATCCGGTCATATTCGTAGCCGCGAAAGCTGCCGCGTGTGAGTGCCATTTGACTTGCCTCCTGCGTAAGGGCGTTGCTTTCGAGAGATACCGTGCGTCTTATCAAGGCAGGAGCGCCCTTTGTCGCTGCTTCGATCTATACGATGGGCGCAACTCTTACGACTTTTGCCGGCCGCGGATTGATCTCGGCGATCTTGCGAAGGCAATCGGCCTCGGAGTCATGCGGGCCCGAGACAAACGTTCCGCTCACTTTTGTGCTGTACCAGCCCGACACCACGCCGAGCCGGAGCGACTCTTCGGTTTTGACGTGGCGCGGCGAGAGATTTTGCATGAATTGCATGAAGGGTGCTTTCAGGTCGGCGCCGAATTTTTTTCGAACGCAGGGTGAGGTATCCGGTTGTTCGGCGAACAACCATCGGTTCAGCTTTCATCGGAGAGCCGTACAAAGTCGGCAAACACCGCCGCGACCAGATCGCGATGATGGGTGTCGTCCCGAGCCAATCCCGCGACGTATAAATTCAGGACGTAGCGCGCCTTGGCGGCGGCCTCCGGCCAGGAAGCGGCGGGAACCAGCAGAAGCTGATTTTCGAGCAACCCCTGGCGGTCGCGCAGGCCCTTTGCGTTGCTCTCGACCTCGGCCAGAATCCGCCGCATGTCGGTTGCCTTCTGTGCGGCCATGCCGCGGTGGCTGTCGAGATCGAGCGGCTCGTCACTCACGCGGCGCTCGCGTCGATGCGCTGCGCATCGGACAGCGCCACAGAGGAAATGGAGATCATCTCCGTCGTCGAATTGCGCGGCGCGGCCGCCGGCACCATGATCATGGTGGCAACGCGACGGAACGCGGGGAATGACAATCCTTCGATCATCTCCTCATCGGTGATGACTTCATAAGCCCCTGCCGACAACAGCCGATCGACGCCCTCGATCCGGAAGGGATGCTTGAAGGTGACGGTTTCCCGCCGCGAGCGCGTGGTCATGCCGGATCAGCTTTCGAAAGCCGTTCTGCTTTCGCAAACAGCTCTGCCCCAGCGCCGTGATTGTGCATGCATCACCGTGCGCTCTTTCGGTCCGATTAGCTATCGCTTTCTCACGCAAACAGCGACGTCATGCCAAATAGCCTCGCCTGGCCTTGTATCAGGCCGCTTTCGTCGCCATCTTCGCGGCTACGCCGGAACATTTCTGGGAATTGGCAGGCCAAATCGTCGCGATCCGGCTCAATGTCTGCAGCCATGCGTTCAACCGCCGCTCAGGAGCCGCCTGCCGCGCGACTCAATGGACACACCGCGCCTTCTGAGCGTAAGCGGCTGACTTGAGGGCTTCCGGATGAAGATTCGCGTCGGCTTCGAGATGATCTATGACTTTCCGCAATCTACGCCGATCATCGCGGTGCTCGGCACGCATTTCACGCGGGCCTCCGACATCATCGTCCCCGACTATTTGACCACCAGCCCTGCCGTGCCCATCACGCCCTATCGCGATGGCTTCGGCAATTGGTGCAGCCGGTTCGTCGCGCCGGCTGGGCGCATGCGGCTGGCGGCCGACGGGACGGTTCGCGATAGCGGCCTGCCCGATGTCATCGTTGCCAGCGCTGCTCAACACGCCGTGGAAGACCTGCCGGCCGAGGCCATCGTCTATCTGCTTGGCAGCCGCTATTGCGAGACCGACCGGCTTTCCGATGTGGCATGGAAGCTGTTTGAGAGGACCGCGCCGGGCTGGGCGCGGGTCCAGGCGATCTGCGATTTCGTTCACAATCACATCGCCTTCGGATACGAGCACGCACGCGCGACCATGACGGCGTGGGAGGTATTCAACGAGGGTAAGGGTGTTTGCCGCGACTACGCGCATCTGGCGATCGCGTTCTGCCGCTGCATGAACATTCCCGCCCGATACTGCACCGGCTATCTCGGCGACATCGGCATGCCGCTGCCATGGGCCGCAGGGGATTTTGCCGGCTGGTTCGAGGCCTATCTCGGCGGCCACTGGTACACCTTCGATGCCCGCAACAACATTCCGCGGATCGGCCGCGTGCTGATCGCGCAGGGACGCGACGCCGCCGACGTCCCGCTGACCCAGACGTTCGGGCCCAACACGCTGGTCAGCTTCAAAGTATGGACGGACGAGTTGGTGGAAACGTAAGCCTTTCCGCAAGTTTTGCGCAAAACCGGTTTCAGCCGCGGCCAGAGGCCGACGACGCGCGGCGAACCCTGGGGGAACCTCCGGGTCGTCCATTAAAATCGTCGCCAAATACCGACCGTCTCCAAAAACAGAAAAGCCGAAATGGCAAGAAATAGCGGTTGTGGCGGGTACCATTTGTTCGATATCTTGGGGCTGTCTCATCTTCCGTCTCATGCCGACAAGCGTCGGACAGGTTTCGCATCGGAGGACCGCATGACAAATGCTTCGCACACCCTGAATAATCCTCAAGCCGGTTCCGATATGGCGCCGCTACGCGCCAAGTCGGGCTGGATCGTCGCACTCGGCGTGGTCTATTTGATCGCCGGGTTTATCGCGCTCGGCAGCGTTGTGATGGCCACCGTCGCGAGCGTCCTCATCGTCGGCGTGATGATGATCATCGCCGGCGTCGCCGAAGTTTTCAGCGCCTTCCAGATCAAGACCTGGGGCAAATTCCTGTTCTGGGTCCTGCTCGGCGTGCTCTACATCATCGCCGGCTTCGTCACGTTCGAGAATCCGCTGCTCGCCGCCGCGCTGCTCACCCTCATTCTCGGCGCATCGCTGGTGGCCTCGGGCGTCATGCGCATCATCCTGGCCTTCAGCATGAAACGGGAAACGCCCTGGATCTGGGTGCTGCTGTCCGGCGTGATCACGCTGCTGCTCGGCCTCTTGATTTTGGCGCACTGGCCGGTCTCGAGCCTTTATATCCTCGGCGTATTCCTTGGCATCGATCTCATCATGGCCGGCGCAGCCTGGATCGGACTGGGTTTCGGCCTGCGCCGCGTCGTCGAGGCGTAGCTGGCGCCACGGTTTCTCGATCGACGCCAAGGAGGCATACATGCGCTGGTTCTACCTCGCCGTGATTGTTTTGTTCGCCCTCGCGACGATCATCTTCGCGCTGCAGAACCTGGAGATCATCACCATTTCCTTTCTCGGCTCGAATCTCCGCGTGCCACTCGCGCTGTTGGTCGCGGTGGCCTACCTGTTAGGCGCGGCGACGGGCGGCAGCCTGTTCGCGCTGCTGCGTCGGTCGTACCAAGGATCAAGACGGAGCATGATGGTCTCGTCCTGATCGAGGTTTTGTTTCGTCTCCCATGAGGGCGGGTGACGATGGAGGAAACCGCGCGCGAACCGGTTCTGGTGGACCTCGCCTTGCAGGGCGGCGACTCCCACGCGTGCGGCCGCGGCCGGGACGCAAAACGCACGCGGGCCATCAGCTCGATGGCGACATGGGCGGGCGAATGGCTTACCTCACTTGCCCAGCGTGTTCTTGTAGATTCGGCCATCCTTCATGATGACGACAAAGTTCTTGTCGGGATTGGCGACGAGATTGATGTCCTCGAGCGGATTGCCGTCGACGAGCAGCAAGTCCGCGAGGGCGCCGGCTTCGACGACACCGAGCTTGCCGGGATAGGGGTTGATGAAGCCGGAAAGCGCCATCAGCTCGCCATTGTCGGCGGTCGCCATCTTGAGCGCTTCGGCAGGCGTGTACCAGCGCACCATCATCGCGAGATATTGCCCCTGTCGGCTGGCGGCGCCGGCATCGCCCAGAATATCCGCGCCCCAGGCCGTCTTGACCTTGTACTTCCTGGCAAGCTTGTAGGCGTTCTCGGTTCCCGCGAACACCACCAGCGCCTTCTTCTGGGACACCGGGCTCATCCGTGCGAAAACGTCTGCGTCGTAGGTCAGTGGCTGCAAGCTCCACCAGATGCCTTTGTCCGCCAACAATTGAGCGGTGGGCTCGTCGATCAGCTGACCGTGCTCGATGCACTTGACGCCGGCGGCGATCGCTTGCCGGATCGCCGCCGGCGTATAGGCATGCACGGCCACATAGGTGCCCCATCCTTCGGCCGCCTCGACCGCGGCATGAAGCTCGGCTTCGGTGAACTGGGTCGACTCGATCGGATTGTGAGGAGAACTGACGCCGCCGCCGGCCATCAATTTGATCTGGCTGGCACCCTGTCGCAATTGCTCGCGCGCGCGCAGCCGCACCTCATCGGGGCTGTCGGCGATAGCCGCAACGCCCATGATCTCGGACTGGCTCAACGGCCCGCCAAGTGCCCGCGGCACTTCGTAGCGGGCCCGAAAATCTCCATGGCCCGAGGTTTGCGAAATCATGGCGCCTGACGGATAGATGCGCGGACCGACGGTGACGCCCTCGTCGATGGCGCGCTTCAATCCGAACACGGGACCACCCATGTCGCGGATGGTGGTGAAGCCCCGCATCAGCGTCGCCTCGGCCTGTCGCGCCGCCAGCAAATTGAGATAGCCGGGATCGGCGGTCAAAAGCACCGCCGGAGACACCGCCGCCATGAACATATGCCAATGCGCGTCGATCAGGCCCGGCATCAGCACGCGGCCGTTGCCGTCGATCACGGCGGCGCCCGCCTCCGTGGCGGCCGGATTGGCCAATATCTGCTCGATGACATTGCCCCTCACGAGCACGCTGGAAGGCGCCGACAGCGCGGCGTTCCTGCCATCGAAGATACGGACATTCCGAAACAGCGTCGCCCCGGCAGCGGGCAAATTCGAAGCGGCCTCCTCGGGCCCGAGTTCCAGCGCTTCATATTGCGCGAGGCCGGGGCGGCAAAGACCCAACAGCAGCACCACCGACAACAGCAGCGGGCATGACATGCGTTTCAAGCGCGGATTTCTTGAGTTCATCGTGCATGCTCCTTTTGGAAAGCACGCGACCCGCTACACCATTGCTATCCGCACCATTCTCGAACGGTGGATGCGGGTGCTCGTTGTGTTGCCTCACGTAGAGCCGACGCGCCAAAGACGGTTGGTTTTCTCATCGCTTTGATTGGCATTTGATCGCCAACCCTACCACGACATGCGAGCCTGAGCCATCGCGGGAATGACGGCCTGTGACGCTCGTGTGAGTTTACGAATTCTAAACTTTTCGCGCGACAAGGCGCCGGACGGTTTTGCCGGATGAAATGCTGACGCGCTGCTCGTCGAGCAGAATTTTCGCAGTCGTCAAAGCCTGCAACACCAGATCGGCATCGAAGGCGGCATAGAGCCGCCCGCGATCGTCGCGTCTGTCGTGCCCTTCCTTCACCCGCCAGCTCAGATAGAGCGTTCCCGCTCGGCCAAACTCGCAAGGAGCCCGATGATCTCGCTGCCCGGCACAGGTTTGCTATAGAAATACCCTTGAACCTCAATACAACCCTCGAGATTCAGACAGCGCATTTGCTCTTCAGTTTCGACACCTTCTGCGGTGGTGGTTATGCCAAAGCTCACTCCCAGCCCCGCGATAGCACGTACAATTGCAAGGCTTCCCTCGTCGACGAGCAGGTCACGGACAAACGACTGGTCGATTTTTATCTTGTCGAACGGAAAACTGCGAAGATAACCAATACTGGAATAGCCGGTACCGAAATCGTCCATCGATATCCGGACGCCGAGGTCCCGCAGTTGATTGAGGATCGCAATGTTGCGTTCCGATTTTTCCAGCAGGACTGATTCGGTGATTTCGAGGTCGAGACGGGAGGCCGGGAGCCCTGACGAGGCCAACGCGCTCATAACGGTGGAAACCAGGTTGCCCTTGGAAAACTGCAGCGGCGACAAATTGACCGAAACGCAGATATTAGCTGGCCATCTAATCGCTTCCGAACATGCCTGCCGCAATGCCCACTCGCCGAGTTGAACGATCAGACCCATCTCTTCCGCAACCGGAATAAACTCGGCAGGAGGCACATGGCCGCGCTCGGGATGCTCCCATCGCATTAGAGCCTCAAAGGCGGTCACCTTCTTGGTCTGCAGATTGATCAGCGGTTGATAGAATAGCCTGAAACCGTTTTGCACCAGCGCGGTTCGCATATCGCGTTCGAGGACGCGGCGCGCCTGAACGACGGCATCCATTTCCGGATCGAACATGCGATAAGTGCCACGGCCATCGTATTTTGCGCTATACATCGCGAGATCCGCGCTCTTCAGAAAGCTCTCCGTATTCATATCGCCGGGGTGTGCAACGGCTATCCCGACGCTGGCCCCCACGGTTACATCGTGACCGTCGATACTGCAGGGTTGACCGATAACCTCGATGATTTTTTCGGCCAGCGCGATCGACGAGCCCGGCTGAGGGACGGATATTTGTAAAATCGCAAATTCGTCGCCACCGAGCCGTGCGATCCTGTCTGTTCGCTGAAGAATGTCCCGGAGCTTGGTGGCGACCGACTTCAGGAGCAGATCGCCGATGGAATGGCCCAAGGTGTCATTGACGGCCTTGAAGCCATCGAGATCCAAGAACAGAACCGCCAGGGGGTGCGGTGTTACCGAAACATCTTTTAGCGCTTCCTCAAGCTGCTCCTTGAACAAAAGGCGATTGCCAAGTCCGGTCAACGAGTCGTGGTAGGCGAGGTATTGCGACTTGGCCTGAGATTCCTCGCGGTTAGCGATCTCCACTTTAAGTCTCTGATTGGCGTCAATGAGGCGACTGGTCCGCTCGTCTACTCGACGCTCCAGATCTTCATTGGCCTTGCGCAACTCCTCGTTCGCGAACGCAACCTGCTGCTCCGCGCGCTTCCGGCTGATCTGCGTGTTGACGCGAGCCAATGCGACCGCAAAGTCGACGGGCTTCGTGACGTAGTCGTTAGCTCCAAGTTCGAGTGCATCGACTATGTTGTCGCTCTCAGATTTCGCCGTTACCATAATTACAGGTAGCGCGGACGCGGACTTCCGACCGCGGATGCGCTTGAGGGTTTCGATTCCGTCGATCCCCGGCATCATGACGTCGAGAAGTACCAGGTCGAATGGCTCCCGCTCGATCAGTTCAATCGCGGCGAACCCGCTGTCAACTTCCACCACCTCGAAGCCGCGGCGCTCAAAGCGGCGCGTCAGGATGGTCCGGTTATCGCTGATGTCGTCTACTATAAGCAGTCGGGGACTGACACTCGCACGACCCTCGATCGCATCGGATTGCCCGGGTTCGGGCCGCAGCATCGTTAGCTGCGGCGTGCTGGCGTTCGATGCCGACATCAGACTACCTTTCCGACCGCCAATGCATTGGTGAGTTGGGGAACAGCTCCAGAACAGTCTTCGTCGGCGCTTCGGTGTTCGCTCATACGTGCAGGCACGCGGATAATGAAGCTCGAACCGTGGCCAAACTCGCTTGTTGCGGAAATTCCACCACCCATCAGCGCACATAATCTTTGGCTCAACGCCAGACCAAGGCCGGTTCCGCCGTATTTGCTGGAAGTAGCACGATTGGCCTGGCCGAAATTCTGGAATAGGCGCCCGATATCCGACTGCGCGATTCCGATTCCGGAGTCTTGCACTTGAATTTCGATCCAGTCTCCTACCTGGCTCTTCCGACGCACCACGGATAGTGTGATTGTTCCGTCTTGGGTAAACTTCGCTGCGTTGCTCATCAGATTTAAAGCTGCCTGCCGCAACTTGGTCTGATCGGTCGAGACGGTCCCGAGATTGTTCGCGCACTTGACCACCAGCTTGTTGCCCTTCTCCGCAACCATTGGCTGGACATTGGCAATCACCTCGCGAACCATTTCATTGAGGTCAAATTTCTCGACCTTCATCTCGATCAAGTTGGACTCGATCTTGGAGAGATCGAGCACGTCAGTCACCAGCGATAGCAGGTGTTTTCCGGCCGAATTGATCCGTTCAAGGTCGGCCTTCTTGTGGCTATTGCGGCCATCCAGGTCGACTCCTTCGAGGAGAATTTCACTGAACCCGATCACGGCATTTAGCGGCGTCCGCAATTCGTGGCTCATTTTGGCGAGGAAAATTGATTTTGAGCGATTGGCTACATCGGCCATGTCTTTGGCCTGACGCAGGCGGATGGCCGTTTCACGGTGCCGTTCAGCTTCGCGTTCGAGGTCAGATCGCATTGTAATCATGTTGGCGTAATAGATCGCCATCCATGACATATAGATTGTCGCCGACAGGATCGAGATCCAGCCGACTGTCGCAAGCTGCTGCTGCGGCACCAGTTCGGGAAATCCCCACTGAAGGTAGGCCAGGCAGAAACCAAGGATGTTGACGGTGAACAGTCCGACGACAAGGATTGGACGCTCGGACAGGTAGAAGAAGCCGAGCAGGAGACTGATGATCAGCCAGGGCAAAAACGGCGAGCTTACCCCGCCGTAAAAATAAGCTCCGAATAGCGACGTAAACGCGAGCAACTCGACGGAGATCAACGCCGAAAACTGCAGATTGCCGGTCTGCCTGTAGACAAACGGCAACGTCCAGAACAGCCATATGCAGATAATCACCGTCCAACACGCAATGCCAGGATGTGGATCGCTGAGGTATAGAAACAGCGCAATTGATTGCGACAGCAGAGGACCGAAGAGATGCGTGAAGACGAAGTTTTGCGCGAGGCCCCGTTCCGAACGTTCTGCTTTCGCCGCGGCCGGGATGAACCAGTCGATCAACCCGACAAGTTGGCTCCAGATCAGCATCTCGCGCCGCTCCCAATGAGGCTTCGGTCAAAACCAGAACCTAGGGTAAGTGCCTTTAATATTCGGTTTAAGGGGAGATTCCATCGATTAACGTGGCTTTAAGCGAAAGCTGAAAATCTGGGAGCGGAGCGGCAGTGTGTTCGGCACCCGCTGCGCGGCGTTGCGAAAATTGAGTAGGAAGAATTTTTAAAAGATTAACCCAGAAGGCGGCGCGAATTTCATGAAAGCCAAACTCGCAAGATTGATTGCCGCCCTGGATCGCCTTGTCAACTACTTCATTCCGGCGGATATCGCGGCTGACCGCGACGCGCGAAACCGCGCGCACGTCTTTCTTGTAAGCCATATTCTGGGGCCGTTCATTGGAAACGTCGTCCCGATAGCGCTTTATGTATTTGATCCGGCGCCGGGGTTCGAAGTTGCGGTGCTGGCAATCTCGATCACCGCGTTCTGGATATTTCCGTTCGTGCTGCGGGCGGGCGCGGCTTATAATCCTCTCGCGCTGGTTTCAATCCAGAATCTGATATTTTGCATTCTTTGGAGTTGCTATTTCTACGGCGGAGTGACTTCCCCGACGTTACCGTGGGTGCTCGTCATACCGTTGCTGGCATTCTTCTACCTGGGTTCATCCAGTTCGCTTCGCTTGATTGTGATGGTCATGTTTGCGGCGAACCTGGCGATCTTCAGCGGCTTTTATACATATGGTTACCAACTCAAGAACGACCTGCCCGTTGCGGCAATGCAGGGTCTGGGGCTGGTCTCGACCATTGCGGCGTCGCTCTATGTAGCAATGATGGCGCTCTACTACGCAAAGATACAGGCTTCGCAGACCGAGCTGGAAAGCGAAATGCGCCAGCATATGGCGACCGCGGCGGCGCTGCGCCAGGCCACCGAGGAAGCCGAGCGGGCGGGCGCTGCCAAGGCCGAATTCCTCGCCAAGATGAGCCACGAATTGCGAACGCCGCTAAACGCCGTGATCGGCTACAGCCAGATCCTGCTTGAAGACGCCGAAGATGAGGGCGACGGCGAAAGCATTGCGGATCTCAACAAGATTCACACTGCCGGCCAGCATCTGCTCAAGCTCGTAAACGAGGTACTCGACCTGTCGAAGATCGAGGCAGGCAAGATGGAACTGGACCTGGAGGAAACCGATCTCGCCCGCTTGTTCGGTGAGATTGTCGAGGTAGCAAGACCGGCGGCCGAGAACAACGGAAATAAGATCTCCGGTGTAATTACTCCCGATCTCGGAACCGCGCTCTGTGACGCCGGCAAATTCCGCAATATGGTCGGGCAGTTACTTGATAACGCGGCAAAGTTCACTCACAACGGCAAGATCGATTTTATCGCGGAACGCCGTCTGGATGGACCGAGCGATGAGCTTGTGATCCATGTCGTAGACACCGGTATAGGCATCGCGTCCGACCAGATCAGCAACCTGTTCGAAAAATTCACCGTCGCCGACGACTCCAGCACCAGCAAATATGGCGGGACCGGGCTGGGATTGGCGCTCAGCCAAAAACTCTGCAAGCTGATGGGCGGCGAAATTTTCGTCGAGAGCGAGGTCGGGAAAGGAAGCCGCTTTACAGTCCGGATGCCGCTGCTCACCGGCCGGCGGAAAGGTGATGCATTTGCCTCCGCGACGCTCGTTCCCGCAGCCGCCGATTCTGCTCACCCATCGAACGCGGAAACGGCCAATGCATAAGATCCTGCTTGTCGAAGACAACGAGATCAACCGGGATATGCTGACGCGGCGCCTGCAACGTCACGGCTTCTCGGTCTGTTGTGCGCACGACGGCGCGTCGGGTGTTGCGATGGCCGCGAGTGAGCTGCCTGATCTGATCCTGATGGATGTCGCGTTGGGTGAAATGGACGGCTGGGAAGCAACCCTGCTGATCAAGGCTAATCCTGCGACGTCGGCAATCCCGATCGTTGCATTGACGGCGCACGCGTTGGCCAGCGATCGCGACAAGAGCGTTGCGGTCGGATGTTCCGATTTCGATACCAAGCCGGTTGATATGCAGCGATTGCTGGGCAAAATTCGGGCTTGTCTGCCTGCCGCTGAAGACGAAAGCGCCGTAGCCTGACTTCGGCCAAGACGGCGCCGTCAGATCGCTAGCCCGTGAACATCGGTATTTCGCGACGACCGGGCTGCTGCCCCAGTTGAACTTGTAGTTCACGTCTACCAGCGCTGTCTGGCTGGCGAGCTTGATGGCGTGAACTTCACGGCAACCATCGGGCTATGCCGTCCTCCGGCGAACGCCAAAAAGTCGGTTTCGCCGGACCGGCAGGTCGTCAGAATTTGTAGGCGGCGCCGGCGCGCAGCGTGCTGAAGCGAGGTTCCTGCTGACCGGTGAAGCCCGGAAACGCCGTCACGGAATCGTACCGATAGGAGCCGTAATCGGCATAGCGGTATTCCACACGGGCCAGGAGATTTGGCAGAAAGGCAACCTCGATGCCGACGCCCGCGGTCCAGCCGGTGCGGAGGCCCGAGGTGGTTTCGGCAATGCCGGTCAACAGATTGGTGTAGGTATGACTGATGTCTGCGAAGGCCAGGCCGCCGGTGCCATAGATCATCACCTTGTCGGCGGCAAAGCCGAGCCGGCCCCGTACCGAGCCCTGCCAATCCAGGAGCGTCGTTCCAGCTCCTCCCACCATTGGATCGGTGAAGCCCCCGCGGAGATTGGCTGCGTCAATATCGGATTCGACGCCCAGCACCGCGCTCCCGATCTGGTAGTTGTAGCCGCCGTAAAGACCGCCGAGTGCGCTGCTTATATTGTAAGTCGGTTTGAAGCCGGTAAACGCGTTGATTGCGGTCAGATACTCGGTTGTTGTGTCTTTGCCCCAGGCGTATCCGGCGTCGGCGCCAATATAGAAGCCGGTCCAGGAGAAAGCGCCCAGCGACTGCGACGCCCTCGCCGGCATTGAAAAATCGGCTGCGTCGGCCGAGCCGGCAACAAGCAGCAGCGCCGTGAGCGTTGCCGCGGGCAACAGGTTAGAGCCAATCCTCGCAACAAATGCGCGCATTGAGCTGGACATCGAATTCCTCGAACGTCCGACAATTCTTCGGACAACGTGTTGGCTGGTTTGAGAATGCAGCGATTATGGTTAAGGAAATCTGAATCGCCTTGCTCCTCTTGTGTGCAAAGGCGCGGTCCAAACCATCTCGACTCACGTTCGGGATGTTCGAGTCACCTTTCGGGTTAATGAGCCGGGAACCAAAGACTCATTTTAGCAGACAAAGCATCTAAAACCTGACGGATTTCAGAACCGAAACCTACCGGTTGTTAATTGCGTTGGACCACCATTTCCGCAGACGTGAAAAAAATCGATCCAAAAATCGTCGAACAGGGAATAACGATGTCAGGCTATAACAACGCCAGAATTCCGCCTGCCGCATTGACCGGCAGCATGAGAGATTTCCGCGTGCCCGGCGGTGCGGATCTCCTCGGACGCACCGAAGGCTTTTTCAAATGGCAAGATCTGCGCCGTCAGAACGGTCTGTGGCCGTTTTCTCGCGCGACCGAGGAGGGACCAAGCACGGTTTGCCTGGCGCAGGACGATCGCGGCAACAAGATGCGCGGCGTCAATTTTGCCTCCCAGGACTATCTGAGCCTGTCGTCGCATTCCGGAATCAAGGAAACCGCCAAGCAGACGATCGAACGCTGTGGCGTACACAGCGCGGGGTCGCCGGCGCTGGTCGGCAACACCTCCTATTCCGTCGCACTTGAGCGCAAGATCGCCGACTTCCTGAACATGGATGAAGCCGTGCTTTATCCGACAGGCTGGGCGGCGGGTTTCGGTGCGATCAAGGGCTTGGTACGGTCGGCCGATCATGTGGTGATGGATATGCTCTCGCATTCCTGTCTTCAGGAGGGCGCCAACGCCGCCACCAACAACATTCACCTGTTTCGCCACCTCGATAATGAATATTGCCGGAACATCCTGACCAAGATCAGGGCGAAGGACAAAGAGAACGGCATTCTGGTCGTGACCGAAGGCCTCTTCTCGATGGACTCGGATACCCCGGATCTGGCAGCGCTTCAGGCGCTCTGCCACGAATTCAACGCGACCCTGGTTGTCGACGTTGCACACGATCTCGGTAACCTTGGCCGCGACGGCCGCGGCCACATCGGCGTCCAGAACATGCTGGGCAAGATCGACATCGTGATGGGCAGTTTCTCCAAGACCTTCGCGTCAAACGGCGGCTTCGTCGCCTGCAAGAGCCGCGCGGTCAAGGAATATCTCCGCTTCTATAGCGCGCCTGCAACCTTCTCGAATGCATTGTCGCCGGTGCAGGCGGCAACCATTCTGAAAGCATTCGAGGTCGTGGAATCCGTTGAGGGACGTGTGCTGCGTCTGGAAATGATGATGAACATTCTGGCGCTTCGCGACCGGCTGCGTCTGGCTGGCCTCGACTATTACGGCGATCCATCCGCAATCGTCTGCGTCAAGATGGGATCGGAAGGCCTCGCCCGCCTCGTGAGCAAGCGCCTGCCCGAACTTGGACTGGTCGCCAATCTGGTTGAATTCCCCGCCGTGCCAAAGGGAGCCGCACGCATCCGGATGCAGGTGATGGCCAATCACACGGAGAAGAACATCGCCGACGCCGTCCGCATCCTCAAGATCGCCAAGGCGGAAGCCGAGCAGGAATTGGAAGGCCTCGAGCAGCCCAGGCAGACTGCGCAACGCGTGGCCGCCTGACCGCGGATGCGATCCTGCGCCTCCTCGGTCGAAACCGCCGATGCGGGGGATTGCGTTCTTCAAACCTGATGTGCTCGCGATGCTGCTGGCGCGAGCCGACGAGGTGATCGAATAAGCCGCGCTGACCACCATCACGTGCGAACCGCTGCAACCTTCCGCGCGACAAGGCGCCGGACGGTTTTGCCGGATGAAATGCTGACGCGTTGCTCGTCGAGCAGAATTTTCGATGCCCTCAAACCCCGTAGCACCAGATCGGCATCGAAGGCGGCATAGAGCCGCCCGCGATCGTCGCGTCTGTCGTGCCCTTCCGTCACCCGCCAGCTCAGATAGAGCGTTCCCTCAGGCTTCAGGATCGCCATCAGCCGCGCCACCGAGACGGCGATCGCATCCGGCGGCAAATGCATGATGACGGTTTCGCAAAACACATTGGCAAAACTCGCCTCCGCGATGCCGGATAGCTCCGGCAGCGCGGCGTGGTGAAACTGAATATCCGGATGCAGCCGCCGCGCCTCAACAAGCAATCCCTCGGACGCATCGTAGCCGGTCGCGGCAAAGCCGTTCTGCGCAAGCCACGCGGTATCGCGGCCGCTGCCGCAGCCGATGTCGGCGGTCGGCCCTTTGCGGAAAAAGCGGCGCACGATGTCGTAGATGTCATCCGGCGAAGGCTGCGATTCCCAGTCCTCGGCAAACGAAGCGGCGTTTTGGTCGTATGCCCTGAGCGTGGAGCGATCCATCAATCGATCTGCGTCGGCCCCACACTGACGACCTCCGTTTTGCCGGGCACTGAACTGATGGCGAAGGACCGCGGCCGGGTTAAAACCTCCGGCTGCAGGATCTGGTCGAGTTGCTCGCGCGTCAGCAGTTTCTTTTCCAGCACGAGATCATAAACGCTTTTATTCGTGAGCAGCGCCTGCTGGGCAATCTCGGTGGCGTTGGCGTAGCCGATATAGGGATTGAGCGCGGTGACGATGCCGATCGAGCGTTCGACGCCGTGGCGCAGATGCTCGCGATTGGCGGTGATGCCGCTGACGCATTTTGCAGCCAGGGTCAGGCAGCCGGCGCGGAGATGGTTGACGCTCTTGAACAGGCTGTGCGCGATGATCGGCTCGAACGCATTCAACTGCAACTGACCGGCCTCGGCCGCGAAGGAAACCGTGACGTCGTTGCCGATCACCTCGAAGGCGATCTGGTTGACGACCTCGGGGATCACGGGATTGACCTTGCCCGGCATGATGCTGGAGCCCGCCTGCATCGGCGGCAGGTTGATCTCGCCAAGGCCGACGCGGGGCCCGGACGACAACAGCCGCAGATCGTTGCAGGTTTTCGACAGTTTTACCGCGACCCGCTTCAGGACGCCGGAGAGCTGCACGAAGGCGCCGCAATCCTGCGTGGCTTCGACCAGGTTGGCCGCGGTCACCACCGGAATCCCCGTCGTGGTCCGCAAATGCTGGCAGACCAGACCCGCATAGTCCGGGTGCGAATTGATGCCGGTGCCGATCGCGGTCGCGCCCATGTTGATTTCGCAAACCAGAAGCACGGCTTCCTTCAGGCGCTGCTCGTCTTCGCCGAGCATCACCGCATAGGTGGAAAATTCCTGGCCCAGCGTCATCGGGACGGCGTCCTGCAACTGGGTGCGGCCCATCTTGACGATGTCCTTGAATTCCTCCGACTTCGCCTCGAACGCCCGACGCAAGACCATCATGGCATCGACGAGGCGCATGATGCCGGAATAACCCGCGAGCTTGAGCGCCGTCGGATAGACGTCGTTGGTGCTCTGGCTCATGTTGACGTGTTCGTTCGGATGCAGGAAATGATAATCGCCTTTGGCGCGGCCCAGCAGCTCCAGCGCGCGGTTGGCGATCACCTCGTTGGCATTCATGTTGGTCGAGGTGCCCGCGCCGCCCTGAATGACGTCGACCACGAATTGTTCATGCAGCTTTCCGGCCCTGATTTCCTCGGCGGCGGCAACGATGGCGTCCGCGCGCGTCTGATCGAGCAACCCGAGCTCCCGGTTGCTTTTCGCCGCCGCCAGCTTGATCGAGGCCAGTGCCGCGATGAGATCTGGATAGATCGAAATCTTCGTGCCGCTGATTGGAAAATTCTCCACCGCGCGCAGAGTGTGGACGCCATAATAGGCATCTGAGGGAACATCGCGGTCGCCCAAAAGATCGTGTTCGCGTCGCGTACTCATCGAATGCCTCTCGCAGGGGGTTCGTGAGGGCCGATAAGATCAGGGTGAGGCGGATTTTCCAAGCCCCGTCGCGATCGATCGAGGATTTATCTCGCAGCTCGATGCCGTGCGGGCAGGACAAAAGAACGCTGCCATCGGTCAGCGGACCGAGGTAGGATTGCGGTCAACGATGCGTTCAATTTTCCACTCCCGTCGAATGATCGAGATCATGCCCCACCAGAGAACTGAGCGAATCCGCGAACTGCTAGCGAACCTCATCGCCTTCGATACCGTGAGCGATCGTTCGAACCTGCCCTTGATCGGCTATATCGAACAATATCTCGCTTCGTTCGGAATAGTTGGGCGCCGGATTCCGGATGAGACCGGGCAGAAGGCGGCGTTGTGGGTGACGATCGGCCCCGAGGGCCGGCCCGGCATCGTGCTGTCGGGACATACCGACGTGGTGCCGGTCGCAGGCCAGGACTGGAGCAGCGATCCGTTCACGCTGCGCGAGCGCGACGGAAAACTCTACGGCCGCGGCACCACCGACATGAAGGGCTTTGTCGCGGTATGTCTTGCGATGGTCCCGGAGATGGCGCGGGCGAAACTTGCAACGCCGATCCATCTGGCGATTTCCTATGACGAAGAGGTGGGATGCACCGGCGTGCGTCCGCTGCTGCGCGAACTGAACCGCGGCGCGGTCAAGCCGTTGGGCTGTTTCGTCGGCGAGCCGACACGCATGGACGTGACCATCGGCCACAAGGGCAAGCAGGCGGTGCGCGCGACGTTCCGTGGGCTTGCCGCGCACTCTGCGCTGGCGCCGAGCGGCGTCAACGCCGTGGAATATGCCGCCGAACTGATCACCGAAATCCGCCGCCGCGCCATCGGGCTCGCAACGGAGGGACCGCGCGATGAAATGTACGACGTCCCCCACACGACGCTGTTGACGAGCATCGTGCACGGCGGCACCGCGCTCAACATCGTGCCGGATCGCTGCGTGATGGAATTCGAAGCCCGCGGAATAGGGATCGAGGAATCAAAACTGGTCACCGACGCCATCGTCGCCTGGGCAAAAGCCACCATCGAACCCGCGATGCGGAAGATCGACCCCGCTTGCGGCATCGACTTTGAAGAATTCGTGGAATATCCGGCACTCGACATGCCGCCCGATCACCCGCTGGTCACGCTCGCCAAGCAATTGGCCGGCCGCAACCGCCATGCCAAGGTCGGCTTCGGCACCGAAGCCGGCCTGTTCGTCAGCATGGCCGGAATACCTGCCGTGGTGATCGGCCCGGGCTCGATCGAGCAGGCGCACAAGCCGGACGAGTTCGTTGAGCTGTCGGAATTATTGGACTGCGCCGGCTTCATCGAGCGGCTGATCGCGCATTGTGCGAAGAATCGCGACTAAGCCGCCTTCCAGCAGCCCTACCCCCATGAATATGGCTGTCGCGAAATGCCTCCGCGGGGTTAGACTGTGCCGGCCGCGGCGAAAGCGGCAGGGACATGTCCGATGACGGAAGTGAGCGACGAGCGCGCCACGCAGGCAATCACGGTTTTGCTGGTTGAAGATGACGCGCCGACATTATGGCGGCTGCAGGATGCGCTGACCAAGTCCGGATTCGAGGTCACCGCGGCGGCGACGCTGGCCGAGGCGCGCGCCTCTCTCGCCGGGAGCGGCCCAAAAGTGCTGCTGACCGATCTGCAACTGCCGGATGGACACGGCATCGAGTTGATCCGCGAGACCCGGCAGCGCTTTCCCGAGACCGAAATCATGGTGATCTCGATTCTCGGTGACGAAGCCAGCGTGATCTCCGCCATCACCGTCGGCGCCACCGGCTATCTGCTCAAGGATGCGTTCCCGACCGATATCGCCCAGACGGTCCGCGACCTCGTCGCCGGGCATTCGCCGATCTCGGCATCGATCGCGCGCTTCATCGTGCGGCGAACCCAGAACCAGGCCGAACCCCCGCCCGGGCCGCCGCTCGATACGGTCAAACTGACGCCGCGCGAGATCGACATCCTGTGGGGCATCGCCAAGGGCTTCAGCTACGCCGAGATCGCAGAGCATCTCGGACTATCGCGCCAGACCGTGCCGGGCCACATCAAGAACATCTACCGCAAGCTCGAGGTCCACACCCGGGGCGAAGCGGTGTTCGAGGCGCTCCAGCAAGGCTTGATCCGGCTGTGAAGGACGAGGCCGCGGCAACAACGCCGGGCTTTTCCATCCCTGAGCACCGGCGGCTGCGCGTTGCCCGTTTCGCCCAATATATCCTGATCCAGGCGCTGATCGCGGTGGCGTGCATTTTCGCGCTGCGTCAGTCGCTGCCGGAACCTCCCGCCCGCTATCTCGTGAGCGAGTTCAGCGCCAAAGAGGGCGGCGTGGAGCGTGCCGTCACGCTGCCGCATTATACCTCGTCGCGGTTCTCGCTCAATGATCCGCCCGTCTACTCCGGCCGCTTCGCGTGGCCCGGCAATTCTCCGCCGGGCACCGAGGCGCAAGGTGCCTGGTCGGTTTACCTGCCGCGCTTTTCCAATGGCGTGGAGGTTGCGGTCAACGGCGTCGTGATCCTGGACAGCCGGCGCGATCCGGTCGCCAACCGGCCCGACCGCAACGCGCCGGAAATTGCGGTGATCCCGGCGTCGCTGCTGCGCGAGAAGGCCAACGATCTCACCCTTCGGCTGTTCGTTTGGGGTCCGCTGACGGGTTTCCTGGACAGCGTCTATGTCGGTCCGGACCAGACGCTGCGACCCTATTTCGAACAGCGGACGCTGTTGTTCGTCACGCTGCCGGTGGTGGTGTCCGCGTGGCAGGCTATCCTCGCCGTGATCCTGGCGATCATGTGGGCGGTGCGCCGGCGCGAGCCGGCTTACGGCATCCTGGCGGCCGCGATGGCGCTCGGCGTGGCGCAAGCGTTTTTGCCTGTAGCGGTGGAGCAGTCGCAATATTCCAGGCTGAACGCGATCCTGATCACTTCCGCGCCGATCGAAAGCGCTTTTGTGCTTACCTTTGCGATGCTGTTTCTCGGCCTGAGATGGCCGCGCTACGGGGCGCTGATTTTTGCCCCCGGCCTGATCCTCGTTGCGGTCGCGCTGTTCGGCGGTCAGGCGCTGGTGAGCGAAGCCTTTGTATTGCTCGGCGTGCCGGCGATCGGGGTATATATGGTGCTGTTGGCGCTGATCGTGGCGCGGTCGGTATGGAAGCGGCACGACGTCGCCAGTTTCGTGCTGGGCTGCGCCGTCACGGTCGTGCTGACGGGGTGGATCCACGACGTCCTCGCAGTGCTTCAGATGACCCCCGACCGGCGGATCTTCATCGCGCGGCTGTCCTATTCGGCAATGCTGGTCGCGATCGGCGCCGGGCTGACCGTTCGGTTTGCGCGGGCGCTCAATCAGGTCGACCGCTTTGCCGGCCGCCTCGTCACCCAGGTGCGGCAGGCCGAGGACAAGTTGAAGGAAAGTTTTGTGCGCGAGGAAGAACGCGCGCGGGCGGCGGCGCTGGCGCTGGAGCGCACCCGGCTGATGCGCGACCTGCATGATGGTCTGGGCGGCCAGCTCGTCAGCATCGTGGCGCTGAGCGAACGCGGCGATGCCGGCGTGCCGATCGGCGACGCGGCCCGGGCGGCGCTGAAGGATCTCCGGCTGGTGATCGATTCGATGGACGATATCGGCGGCGACCTGATGCTGGCGCTGGGATCCTGGCGCGAGCGCGCCACCGCGCAGTTGCGTCCGCACGATATCGCGCTGGACTGGCGCGCGCTGTCGCCGCAAGGCCTGCCGGTGCATCCCGAACTGCGGCCGTGGCACGTCATCCAGATTGTGCGGCTATTGGATGAAGCCGTGACCAATGCCGTCAAGCACGCCGGCGCCCGCCGCATCACGGTCACGATCGAAACGCTCGCCGACGCCTCTGACTTCGCCTATGGGCGGATCACGGTCGACGACGATGGCAGGGGATTTGCGCTCATGCCGGACGGCGCGGCGGCGGATAAAAAAGCGGGGCGCGGCTTGCGCAACATGCGCAGCCGCGCCACGCGCTGTGGTATCGAGCTCGAGCTTATTTCCGGCGCCGGCGGCACGCGGGTGAGGCTGAATTTACCTCGCCGCTTTCCCGACAGTGACGCCGCCGGCGCTTGAGCGACCAGGCTCGATGGATCGCCGTCGCGTCTGGGCTTTTTGTTTGCGCAGGATGTTTTCGGAAAAGCACGTTTCCGGACCGTGCGCCTCAGCGCCGCACACGCGTGTAACCGACGTGCCGCACGCCATAGGGGGTCACGCGGGTATAACCGACGTGGCGCACAGCGACCGGGCCCGCCGGGTAGATCGGCCGCACCACCGGCACCACCGGCCGAATAACCGGCTGGGTCCGAACCACGCAGCCCTGCGGCACGCCGGCGGTCTTGCAATACACCATCGCGGCTTCGGCGGGCGCGGCGGTCAGCGAAACCGTCGCCACCGTCGAGAAAGCCGCCAGGGCAATTGCAGCGCTCATCCATTTCGATTTGGTCAACATGACATCTCTCCTGTTTCAAGCGGCCTTGCGATGGACCGGTTGGTCACCGCAGCCGACGCGGATGTACATGGACCCTCTAAGCGGGCCGCAACATCCCATGAAGATGGGGGTGTGGCGGAAGCGCGCAGACGAGGCCGGTTGAGGTCAGAAGACCAGCGTATTTAAAGGGTTTTCCGACTACCATGAACATGGCATGGACCGCGATCTTCATCTCGACGATGTTCGCCGCGCCTAACCGCATCCCGCACATCAACTCGTCGAAAGGTTTTGATCATGAAGAAGTCAGTGTATGTTTCGCTCCTCCTGCTGATGGCTTTGAGCTCGTCGGCGATGGCGCAATCCGGACCGACCCCGCAAGAGAAGATGGCCTGCCGTTCCGATGCCGGCACGTTCTGCGCCGAGTTCATCGGCAGGCCGCCGCAGATGAATGCGTGCCTGCGCGAGAACAAGCCGAAGCTCTCCGAGCCCTGCCGCAAGGTCGTGGAAGCCCACGGCGGGTGAGCACAAAGGAGCGAGCGATCGCCTGGTATGGAGGCTGCGCGGCGCAAGCTGACGGGATGACCTCCTGGCGGCTTGCGCTTTTCTTCGCGGACTGCGCGCGCCCGCGCAATCAGATCGCCGAGGCGACCTTTTCCAGCCCGATCAGGCGGGCCAGCGTGCGCACTTCCTGTTTCTGGTCTTCGCGCAATTGAAACAGTAATGGCATCGCCGCCGATTTAAGCTGCTGCACTTCTTCGGCGTCGGGATCGATCGGCGGCACGCCGGCCGCCTTCGGATCGCCTTGCCGGGTCGCGTGGATCTTGCGGGCGACGGCGCGCAATGCGGTCTCCACCGCCGGCCAGTAGGATTCCTGCTCGGCGGAAAGTTTCAAACGTTCCTTGATGCCGGCGATCTGCGCGTCGCTGAGCAGCGCATAGGATTTCTGCGGCGCCGGTTTTGCCACCACTTTTGGCTTCGGTGGGGCGAGCGGCGCCTGCGCCGCGGGTCCGGCGGCCTTCGGCGGCTCGACATCGGAGGGGGCTGCAAACGCCATCGGCAGCGGCCCGCTCAGGGCTGCCGTCTGCGGCGGCTCCAGGGATGCCAGCGCCAGTCGCGCGACCGCGAGCCGATCCTGCTTGCTTTCCCGGTTCGCCACCGGGCTTTCGACGACCGGCGCGGATAGCTCCGACCGGGCCGCCGGCACGCTGTCACGGCCCAAAATGCTGATGGCGGCCGCGCCGACGATCAGGAAACAGGACATCGCGATGATGGTGATGGCTCTGGTCAAGCAGTTCTCCGCATCCCCTGGACGGACTGTTTCCCGGAAACTGGGCAATAATTAAGGCTTAACCGTGCCGAGGTCGCGGCGGCGGTGGGTTCAACGGGCGGGGAATCGGGCCCGGAATCCGCGAAAAATCAGGCCGCGGCGCAGAGATCGTAGGCTTCCTGGATGTCGGCGACGATATCGGACGCCTCCCACAGCGCGTCGGGAGCGACCTGATGCAGGCTGATGGTCCAGTTGCCGCCCCTGCGGGAGCGGGGTGTCGAGATGATATCAAACTGCACGTCGCGGCACTTTGGATGGCGCGCCAGCGCGTAGCCGACCCGGGTCCGGATCTCGTCGAGGGTTGCGGGCGTTTTGGCAAAGAATGTCTCTAGGTCCATGTCGCATCCCCGTTGGCGGCGGTCTTGGGCACACCGCTGATGGCGGCGCGGCCTTCGGGGACGATTGTCGGGGCGCGATGGTTAACGGCCGGTTAAGAGGGAAATTTTGGACCGCGATGGCGCTATCGGAGCCGCCCGTCCACGGCGCGATATTCGGCGATGGCGCGCGCGACGAGATCGTCGACCGCCGGCACCTCTGATACGCCCGACGTCGAATGCCCCGCGCTCCAGATATCGCGCCAGCTCTTTCACGCCATGGGCTCGTAGCACAGCACGATATTGCCGTTACCGAAGGCTCGCGACTTGGCGAGCTTCATTGGCAGCTTGTTCTTGACGCCTTCGAATAGCGTCCGGCCCTTGCCGACGACGAGCGGGTTCAGCACGATCTGGTATTCGTCGATTAATCCAGCATCCGCCAATTGCGCGACGATACTTCCGCTTCCCATGATCACGATGTTCGGACCGGGCTGCTGCTTCAACTTGCGGACTTCCGCCGTCAAGTCACCCTTCAACAGCGTGGTATTGTTCCATGTTGCTTTTTCCAGCGTCGTCGAAAACACGAACTTGCGCAGACCGTTCATCCGCTCAACGACGATTGGATTGCTTTGGGCCGCAAGGGGCGTCGGCCAGAAACTTGCCATGAGGTCGTAGGTCACTCTGCCGAACAAGAGCTGGCCACCGCCGCTGGCGTTCTCCGAGACGAAGGCCTGCCACTCCGGATCACTTTTGTGGGCCCAGCTCATGTCACCATTGGTGTCGGTAAAGTATCCGTCCAGCGATACCGAATTGTAGACCACCAGTCTTGGCATGTTCTTGGCTCCATCCATGGTTTGAGCGCGATCAGCGTAGTTCGGGCAGTTGCACGTTGACGCCTTGCATCCAGCGCAGCGATCCCGGCGTTGTCAGAATTTCGCCGGACTCCAGCAGCGTCTTGATGCCGGAGAGAACCATCGGCCAGCCGCCATAGAGCTGGTTGTTGGCGCCTTCGCGCAGTTGATCGTGGATGACCGTCAGCCGGCATGAATCGCCGATCGGTTCGATCTCCCATGTCACCCGCGAACTGCCCTCGCCCTTCACGTCCTCGCCCCATAGGGCCCTGAAGTTCTGGACCAGCCTGCGCGGCGGGTCGACCTCGAGATTCTCGCCCTCGAAGATCAGGTTTCCGTTGCCGCGCCCCTCGAAGCGCGAGCCCTGCGTCCAATCCGAGGTGACGACCGCTCCGAAGTTGTATTTGCGTCGCATCTCGGTGTCGGTGATGGCGTGCCAGAGACGCTCGGGCGTCGTCTTGATGTAGATCTCGAAAACCTTCTCCATCGCTTTCTCCAGTTCGTGCTTGAGGTCGGTCAGTCCGGCAGCCCAGGGTTCGGCGTATTTGCTCACCCAACGGTCGTGGACGAGGCGGATTGGAACCGGGTTCAGAAAGTGCAGTTTCTCGCGCCCGCGCCGCCTGCTCACGACGAGACCGGCCTCTTCGAGCAACTTCAGGTGCTTCATCACCCCAAAGCGCGTCATCGGCAGCCGCTCCTCGAGCGCGCTCAACGTTTGCCCATCTTCCTTGAATAACTCGTCGAGCAGGCTCCGACGTGTCGGGTCCGCGAGGGCTCTGAACACAGCATCCATATCGCGGATAATAGGTGACCATTTGGTCACATGTCAAGCGCTACAGTCTCCCTTCCCCGTCAGGGGGTCGCGAAGGCGCCCGGCCCGAATGCGGAGGGACCCATCAATCTCAGAAGGCGCGCAAAGGCCCGGCGCATTCGCGCTGCCCGAAATATGCAACTACCGTTGCGGGAAGAACTCCGGCCACATCGCGCGCCACGCCTTGGCCGCCGCTTGAAAATCATTCGGCGCGACCTCATGGCACTCGGCATCGGCCGTAGGCAGCACCCATGGTTGCGCGCTTCGCATGTACATATGCGCGACCGGAACGAGCCATTTCGTATCGTCCAGCGTTCCGGCGCGAAGTGTGACCGATTGCGGACGCCCAGCGCGTTCGCCGTAAATTCTTCCGCCGCAGTCGCCGCAGAACCATGACGTGACGTCCGCTCCCGACGGGGACAAACGACGCCATCCCTTCGGCTCGCCCTGCAGAATGCGAAAATCCCTGGTCTTCACCGGCATGTTCAGCGCAAACGCGCTGCCGGACGCGGTCTGGCAATTGGTGCAATTGCAGGTGTAGAGCAGCAGCGGAAACGAGGCGATTTCATAATGGATCGCGCCGCAGGAGCAGCCGCCGGTCAGGGGAAGCGAGGGTGGCTTGACGCTCATGATCAGCCTCGATCGAAGATGGAATCGGAAGATTATCCGGAAAACGATCGCGCTGCGACGCTGATTTCTTTCAAGAACGGACGTTCGCAGTTTATCGCTTCTCGATAACAAGACTTTGGACGACGCGGCCGAAATAGCCGCGTTGGTCCGCTAGCCGGGCCATCGCCAGGCCCGCGCCGTCGGGACCGATCCAGGATTCCGCATCGAGCAAAATCCACTCACCCAGCGGTTGCCGCGCAAAGCTGACGGTGAGGTCGGCATTGATAAACGTCCATTGCCGGAAATCCAGCGCGGCGGAAGTGCCGTTGCAGAAATCGGCGGCGATCACGGCGCGCATCGCCTGAGAGACGTTTGCGCCTTCGACCAGCGACCGGTCGACGCGATACCAGATCGCGCCCGGACCGGGCACGCCGAAGCGGCCGCGGGCGGACCGCAGCGACACACCCGTTACAAAGGGACTATTGGAGAAGCTTGCGGGATCGGGTTGCGACTGATCAGGGCCGGGAAGCTCGATCCGTTCCTCGGCGATCTCGGGCGGCAATTTTAGCGCCTGGGTCTTGATCTTGAGCACGGTCGCGCTGACCACGGCGACATCCCCGGCGAACAGTTTGATGGCGCAGAGCTGAATCTTGCGCCCTTGCCGCAGCACTTCGCTCCGGAACGTCAGCGGCTCCACCGGCACCGGCCGCATCAGATCGATGGTGACGCGCGCGATTCCCATCGGCACCGGAGTTGCGATCGCCTCCGCCGCCCATACCACAAGAGCGGCCGGCGCCGAGCCGTGCTGCATGCGCGGATCCCACGGTCCCGCCGCGTTCGGACTGGTGACGACGCGATTGCCGTCGACGCGATAGATGGCGTCCATCAGATTGAAATCCTGTTGAATGGATATTCTTCCCTTCTTCCCTTCTCCCCTTGTGGGAGAAGGGAAGTAAGCGGGAGAAGAGAGGTAAGCCAGCATCACAACGGAGGATCGACGGCTTCGTCGTACTCCCGCTTGAACCGCGCGATCAGTTCGGCGGCGGGCACGATCTTGCCGACGCTGCCGACGCCCTGGCCGCTTCCCCAGATTTCCTTCCACGCTTTCGGCTTGGCGCGCTCGCCGGAAGCATCCGTGCCAAAACTCATTTTCGACGGATCGGATTCGGGAAGATTATCCGGATCCATGCCCGCCGCCACGATCGAGGGTTTTAGGTAATTGCCGTGCACGCCGGTGAACAAATTCGAATAGACGATGTCTTCGGCGGTCGAGGTGGTGATCATCTGCTTGTAGCCCTCGACCGCATTGGCCTCGGCGGTGGCGATGAAGGCGGAGCCGATATAAGCGAAATCGGCGCCGAGGATGCGCGCCGCACGGACGGCGCGGCCGGTGGCGATGGCGCCCGACAGCGCGATCGGCCCATCGAACCATTGCCGCGTCTCCGCCACGAAGGCGAGCGGCGAGATCTCGCCGGCATGGCCGCCTGCCCCGGCCGACACCAGGATCAGCCCGTCGGCGCCCTTCTCGATCGCCTTGTGGGCGAATTTCTGGTTGATCACATCGTGAAACACGATGCCGCCCCAGTTGTGCGCGGCCTGATTGAGCTCCTCGCGCGCGCCGAGCGAAGTGATGACCATCGGCACCTTGTGCCTCTCGCACAGCGCGAGATCCTGCTCGAGGCGGTTATTCGAGCGATGCACGATCTGGTTGACCGCAAACGGCGCCGACGGCGCCTCCGGATGCGCCTTGTCGTAGGCGGCGAGTTCCTGCTTGATCCGCGCCAGCCACTCGTCGAGCAGCGCCGGCGGGCGGGCGTTGAGCGCCGGAAACGATCCGACGATCCCTGCCTTGCACTGCGCGATCACCAGATCAGGCACGGAAATGATGAACAGCGGCGCACCGATCACGGGTATCGACAGACGGCCCTTGAACAAGGCAGGCATGGACATATGATAAAATCCTCTTTGTCGTTTGAGGGGGAGCGTGAGGCATCGATCGGCTTAAAGATGCCAGACATCATCCCAACAAGGCAATCGCGCTGAACGGCAGGCTAGGCCTGCATCGGGCCGCGCCGCGCGCTACTGGCACAGCGCGCTGGTGACAAAATTGTCGGTCCGGCAGTCGCCGGGCTTTCGGACGCGGCCGGGAATCAGGACTTTTGCGGAACAGGTTTCGGCGGAATCGGTGTTGAGGCTCTTGCCTTCGTTAAAACCTTTGGCCTGGCAGAGCTTATTTGCGCCGAGCTTGCAGTCCGGCGCGCCATTCCCCGACACCGGACAGATCATCCGCCCGGCCACCATCGAGGAAGGTTTTGCGAGATGCGACAGGCTGTCGGTCGCGTCCTTGGCGGCATCCTTGGCACGATTGTTCAAATCCTCGATCGACTGTTGCGAGCTTTTCAGGCTCGGCAGTTTGTCGAACATCTTGCCGATTTCGCTGAACAGGCCTGGATTGTCTTCGCGCGCGGGTTCGGCCTGCGGCGGCGGCGTTTGCTGCGCCGGCTGCTCCTGAACCCCAAGCGCGGGCGGCGGCGGCGCGGCCCCTTGCGGCCACGCGGCGCCGGCGGCGATCAACAGCGTCAGCAGCGCGGCGGGCAGGGTCGCGGCCTGCCTCGTGGACGGAGCGATGACATTGCCGGGTCGAGCGAACATGATGCCGAGCGTAACCTGAAGCTGCCGCCCGGCAAAGCGCGTCACCGCCGCCTTCAGATCATACGAAAGGCGACCACAAATCCGAGCACGAGAACAATCGCGAGAACCGCCACCCACAGCCCGAGGCGTTTCTCGATCTCGGCGCGGATCGGATCGCCGTAGCGGTTGAGCAGGACCGCGACCAGAAAGAACCGGCCGCCACGGGCGATTATCGAGCACAAGACGAACAGCCAGATGTTGTAGCCGGCAAAGCCCGAGGTGATGGTGACGAGCTTGTAGGGGATCGGCGTCAGCCCCTTCAGCAGGATGATCCACGCGCCCCATTCGGCGTAGCCGGCGCGGAACGCCTCGACCTTGTCGCCAAGGCCATAAAGGCTGATCAGCCAATGCCCGATCGAATCGTAGAGCACGGCGCCGATCGCGTAGCCGAGCATGCCGCCGGCAACGGATGCCGCCGTACACAATGCCGCAAACAGCCAGGCCCGCTTGGGTCGCGCCAGCGACATCGGAAGCAGCATGATATCCGGAGGCACCGGAAAGAATGAGCTCTCGGCGAAGGAGACCGCTCCCAGAACCCAAAGCGCGTAAGGCTTGTCGGCAGAAGCGACACACCAATCGTAAATCCGTCTAAGCATGCCGCGATGAACCACCCTGGAGCGGATTTGTCCATGCCGGGAATTAGATGAGGCTTAGGAAGATCTAGTGGCGCTTGCGCAGGCCACGGCTTTCAAGCGCGACAATTGGTCGCCGCGGCGCCACCCCGGGTGCTGCGACCTTGGGCAGTTTGCCCCCTGATTTCGGCAGCTTCTCGGCTATGCCGAGCAGATGTTCCCGCCGTTCCATTTCCTGCCAGACGTCTTCGGGCCGTACATCCGCCGACGCCCACAAAACCGTGAGATTATAGAGCAGATCGGCGCTCTCGCGGATCACCGCGTTGCGATTGCCGTTGACGGCATCGATCACGACCTCGATGGCTTCCTCGGCCAGTTTCTTGGCCATCTTGGCCGGACCGCGCTGAAACAGCTTCGCCGTCCGCGAAACCGCCGGATCGAGATCCTTGGCCGCGATCACCGCGTGATAGAGCTTTTCGAGCGAATCACTCATAGCCTGAAAATAATCGAAAGCCGTGGCCAGCGTGTTAACGGCCGCCGCAAACGCAGAAATCCGCCGGCGAAAGTGACCGGCGGATTAATTCGATCCGGAAACTTGGCCTTACCAGCCGGCGTTGGGATGGCCATGGAAATACGGCACGGTCGCGCCATAGGCATTTCCGCCCCAGCCGGGGTTGCCGTAATAGACCGGACCCCCGTAATACGCCGGGCCACCACCGTAGTAGACCGGGCCGCCACCGTAATAATCGTCATAATAAGCTTGGCGGTTCTGCGCCGCAGCGATCGCTAATCCGGTGCCGACAATGCCGGCAAAGGCCGCTGCCGCGGCAGCACCGCCGCCGCCGCGATAATATCGGCGCCGGGCGCTGATATCGGTCGCGCCGCTGGTCCCGGCCATTGATACGCCGTTGCCATGCGGCATTCCGCCAGCACGGGCCAGCGAAGGCTCGACGGCCGTCAGCGCCAACGCCGCAACGGTCGCCATGACGGCGGCGCGGACAAACGATGAAAACACAGTCTTTCGCGCAAACATCTCTGAGATCCTCCGTGGCAACGCCGGCCTGGCAGGCCCGCATTGGTTAACCACCAAGCCCCATGTTGGGTTCCGTGAGCCAAATGCAACCCGAGCGTGAGATGGTAAAATCGTCGCACTCATCAACCGTTCAGATTTGATGTGACAAGATGCGGCTCAGCCGCCGCCTCAGGCGTCATCAAACCAACATAAGCGGCGCGGCAACTGGGTTCCTGTCCCGATGTAGTCCAAAATGCGTGTAAGTCAGACCATTGCCATCCGCTGCATTCTGGCTTCGCTGATTGGCCTGTGGGGTGTCCTGTGGTTCGGCGCAGGCCGGGCCGCGGAGGAACTCCGCCAACCGGTCGCGATCCAGTTTTCGCTCGATCGTCCGCTCGATGCGGGTGCAGCTCCCGTCGTGCTGGCCTCGGTGCGCGGCCTATTCGGCGCCGAGGGGCTCGCGGTCTCGACCAATGTCGCCAACGGATCCCCCGACGCGATCGCCCGCGTCGCCTCCGGCGCCAGCGATTTTGCCCTGGTCGATATCAACGAACTGATCCGCTTTCGCGGCAAAGCGGACGCAGCCCCGGTCAAAGCGGTCTTCGTGCTGTTCAACAAATCGCCCTACGCCATCGTGGCCCGCAAGAGCCGGGGCATCCATGCGCTGTCCGATATCGCCGGCAAGACCGTCGGCGTCGCCGAGAGCGATCTTTCGATCCGGTTGTGGCCGGCGTTGGCGCGCCAGAACGGCATCAAGATCGCGAACGTGACGCAGAGCAAAATCAGCGTCGCGGTGCGCGAGCCGATCTTGTCCGCGGGCCAGGTCGACGCGGTCGCAGGCTTTTCCTATCTGTCGGCGGTCAATCTGAGGGATCGCGGCGTTCCGGCCGATGACCTCGCGGTGCTTCGATATGCCGATTATGGTTGCGAGGCTTACGGTTTTGCCGTGATCGTCAATCCGGCCTTCGCAATCGCAAAACCGGAAGCCGTGAAGGGCTTCCTGCGCGCGGTGATCGCCGGCACGCAGCTTGCGATCCGCGAGCCCGAGCGCGCGGTGGACGATGTGGTCAGCCAGATGGACGGCGGGTTGCCCGATCTTGAGCTCGAGCGGCTGCGTACCGTGATTTCCGACAACATCCTCACCGGCGAGGTGCAGCGCAACGGCATCGGCGGCATCGATCCGGCCCGCCTCGACCGGTCGATCGATCAAATTGCCGAGGATTTCAAATTCCGCAGGCGGCCGACGCCTTCGGATATTTTCGACGACAGCTTCCTGCCGCCGCTTAACCGCCGTCTGATCAATTGAGCAACATGTGTACCGCTACGCTATCCGCTAGTTCTTGTGGCCGATCCCTGATTAGAATGCGGTTCCCCGGGCGATCCGCCCGGCTGAATTTTGAGTCCGCAACGGCATGTCCCTGCTTCGCCTCTATACCCGCGTGCTGCAGCTACTCGGCAAGGAGGCGCGGCTGGGCTGGATTCTCGCCGGCGCCAATCTGCTGCTGGCCGGCGCTCAATTCGCCGAACCGGTGCTGTTCGGCCGCATCGTCGATGTCCTCTCCGGCAAGGCGCCGGCCGACCCGCAAGCATCGTCGCCGGCCTGGCCGCTGCTGGCGGCCTGGGCGGCGTTCGGGCTGTTCACGATTGCCTGGAGCGCCGCGGTTGCGCTGCAGGCCGACCGGCTGGCGCATCGCCAGCGCCAGGCGGTGCTGACCGGCTATTTCGAGCACATCATGCAATTGCCGCTGAGCTTCCATGGCGGCATCCATTCCGGCCAATTGATGAAGGTGATGCTGAACGGCACCGACGCGCTGTGGCGGCTGTGGCTTGGATTTTTCCGCGAGCATTTCGCCGCTATCATGTCGCTGGTGCTGCTGCTGCCGCTGTCGCTTTACATCAACTGGCGGTTGGCGATCCTGTTGTTCGCGCTATGCGTGGTGTTCACGGTGCTGACCACGCTGGTGGTGCGCAAGACCTACGGCATGCAAAGCGAGGTCGAGACCCATTACAGCGATCTCTCCGCGCGCGCTTCCGACGCGCTCGGCAATGTGGCGCTGGTGCAAAGTTTTGTCCGCATCGATGCCGAGGTGCAGGGCCTGCGCTTCGTCGCGGACAAGCTGCTTTCGGTGCAGATGCCGGTGCTGTCGTGGTGGGCGCTGGTCACCGTGATCACCCGGGCGTCAACCACCATCACCGTGCTCGCGATCTTCACCGTCGGCATCCTGCTGCATCAGCAAGGCCTCACGTCCGTGGGCGAGATCGTGATGTTCGTCTCCTTCGCCACCATGCTGATCCAGAAGCTCGAGCAGGTGGTCTCCTTCATCAACAACGTCTTCATGGAGGCGCCTCGCCTAAAGGAATTCTTCAACGTGCTCGATGCCGTGCCCGCGGTACGCGACCGGCCGGATGCGATCGATACCGGCCGCCTGTCGGGCCTGGTCGAATTCAACGACGTTTCGTTTTCCTATGACGGCAAGCGGCCAGCGGTCGAAGACCTTTCCTTTGTCGCGCTGCCCGGCCAGACCATCGCGCTGGTCGGTCCGACCGGCGCCGGTAAATCGACCGCGATCGCGCTGTTGCATCGCGCGTTCGATCCGCAGTCGGGCATCATCGAGATCGACGGCATGGATGTCCGCGGCCTGACGCTGACCGCGCTGCGGCGGAATATCGGCGTGGTGTTTCAGGAAGCGCTGCTGTTCGACCGGACGATCGCCGACAATCTGCGCGTCGGCAAGCCGGACGCCACGATTGAGGAGATGCGGGTCGCGGCGGGGCGGGCACAGGCGCTGGATTTCATCGAGCACAGCGAGCGCGGATTTGAGACCAGCGTCGGCGAACGCGGCCGCATGCTCTCCGGCGGCGAGCGGCAGCGGCTGTCGATCGCGCGCGCCTTGTTGAAGGACCCGCCGATCCTGATCCTCGATGAGGCGACCAGCGCCCTCGATGCGGTCACCGAGGCCAAGGTCAACGCCGCTCTCGACGAAGTGATGAGGGGCCGCACCTCGTTCGTGATCGCGCACCGGCTCTCGACCATCCGCAACGCCACACGGATCCTGGTATTCGACAACGGGCATGTGATCGAAAGCGGAACTTTCGATGAACTGGTGGCGAAAGGCGGCCGTTTCGCGGAACTCGCAAGGGCCCAATTCATGGTTCAGGAGCAGGCGCGGGCGAGCGTTGCCGCGCCATAAACGAGCGGCGCCGCGGTCAACACTTGAGGAGCGCCGAAATTGCGCCCATTTCGTCCACGATTTAATGGCACAGCCTCTGTTCCGCGCCGACAAGCCGGTATAGGTTCGCGTCCGCCGGACGTGCTTGAAACCCGAACGTCACATTTCAGGACCTCCTTGATTTAAAGGCGGGTCTCAGAGGACCGGAATCGGATCGTGCATTCACTTCGCCTGTTGCTTCGCCAGATATCGCCGAGCCGGATCGTCCTTCTCGCTGCGCTCGCGATTCTGGCACCGCGCATTGCCCATGCCGAGGCGTGGCTGGTGGTCGAGGCCGATACCGGAAAGGTGCTGGAGGCCACCAACGCCACCTATCCCTGGTACCCGGCTTCCGTGACCAAGATGATGACGGCCTATGTCACGCTCAAGGCCGTCAAGGAGGGGCGCATCACGCTCGATACGCTGTTGACGGTGTCGCCGGTCGCAGCCTCGCAGTCGCCGGCGAAGATGGGTTTTAAGCCGGGCACGCAGCTCACGGTCGATAACGCACTCAAGATGATGCTGGTGCGGTCGGCCAACGACATGGCGGTCGTGCTGGCCGAAGGCGTCGGCGGTTCGATCGACGGCTTTTCGGCGCTGATGAACCAGAACGCGCAGCGGCTCGGCATGACGCAGACGAGTTATGTCAACCCGAACGGCCTGCCCGCGGACGGTCAGATCACCTCGGCGCGCGACCTCGCCATCCTGGCGCGCGCGATCATCCACGATCTGCCGGAATACGAATATTTCCTCCACATTCCCTCGATCCGGTTCGGCCGCAGGGTGACGCAGAATTTCAACAAGCTGATCGGGCGCTATCCCGGCGCCGACGGTTTCAAGACCGGCTTCATCTGTGCGTCGGGCTACAATCTGGTGGCCTCCGCCACGCGCAATGGCAAGCGGCTGATCGCGGTGGTGCTGGGTGCTTCGTCCGGCACGATGCGCGCGGTCAGGGCCGCGCAATTGCTCGAGCGCGGCTTTGCCAATAATTCGCTGTCGTGGTTGCGGCCTTCGCTCGGCACCGTCGACAATCTGGTGCCGATCGACGCCTCGCCACCGAATTTGCGCGACGAGATGTGCGGCGGCAAGCGTCACAAGCCGGCCAGCGACGAAGACGAGGATACGGTTGCAAGCAGCGGCAGCAGCGCAAGCGGCAGCGAAAACGCGGTGACGTTCTTTGCCGCCGGCCTGCAGCCGCCAATGGCAAAGCCGTCGGAATTGCTGGCGGGACCGCCCGCGCCCTCGGAGCCGATCGTGGTCTACACCGGTCCGACCCGCACCGGCCCCGCCTTGGTCGCCGCCGAGACCGCGGACGCCGACAGTCAGGCGACGCCGAAGCATCGCGGAAAGAAAGCGCGGCTTGCGGCCAAGAAATCCGACAGCGCCGGCGAGCCGAAGGCCGATGCCAAGGATAGCGGTAAGGATAGCGGCAAGGACGCCAAACCCGCCGAGCCGAAACCCGTCAAGCACGCCAACGCCAAGCCCGACAGCGCCGCCAAGCCTTCCGATCACAAGGCCGCGTCCGACAGCAAACCGGTAGCCGCGACCGATAAGCCGGTCGCAAAGCCGGCGAAACCCAAGGCGGTCGCAAAGCCCAAGAGCACGACCAGCGAGGCCAAGCCCGCGGATCAAAAGACCGCCGCCGAGCCCCACTCCTAGAGCCGGTTGCGGCCGGTTGCCACCTGCCCCCGGCCATGACCAACGGCGCGCCGCTCGAGCGCAGCCGCTTGCCATTGGACGCCGCATTCTCAATACTGCCCAAAACCATTGCCGCCCAACGAGGCGTCCCGTGCGAGATGCGGGGAAGGAAACCGGAAGGGGAAAACCATGGAGCGGATCTGGCTCAAGCAATATCCGGCCGGCGTGCCCGCCGATATCGATGTGACCCAATACGCCTCGCTGGTCGAGCTATTGGAAGAAAGCTTCGCGAAATTTTCCGACCGCAAAGCGTTCATCTGCATGGACAAATCGATCAGCTACCGCGATCTCGACGAGATGTCGCTGGCGCTTGGCGCCTATTTGCAGGGCAAGGGCCTGCAGAAGGGCGCGCGCGTCGCGCTGATGATGCCGAACGTGCTGCAATATCCGGTCTCGACCGCCGCGGTATTGCGCGCGGGCTTTGCGGTCGTCAACGTCAATCCGCTCTACACCCCGCGCGAGCTCGAGCACCAGCTCAAGGATTCTGGCGCCGAAGCGGTCATCGTTCTGGAAAATTTCGCGACCACCGTGCAGCAGGTGCTGGCAAAGACTGCGGTCAAGCATGTCATCGTCGGCAGCATGGGCGACATGCTCGGCCTCAAGGGCGTGATCGTCAATCTGGTGGTGCGGCGGGTGAAGAAAATGGTGCCGGCCTATTCGATACCGGGCGCCGTCTACTTCAACGACGCGGTCGCGGCCGGCCGCGGCATGAAACTCAACAAGCCGAAGATGTCGCCCGATGATGTCGCCTTCCTGCAATATACCGGCGGCACCACCGGCGTTTCCAAGGGCGCGACGCTGCTCCATCGCAACATTCTCGCCAACGTGCTGCAGAACGATGCCTGGCTGCAGCCCGCGCTGGTGGCACCGCCGCATGTCGAGCAACTGTTCATCGTCTGCGCGCTGCCGCTCTATCACATCTTCGCGCTGACGGCCTGTTACCTGCTGGCGGTGCGCGCCGGCGGCGTCAACCTGTTGATCCCCAACCCGCGCGACATGGCGGGCTTCATCAAGGAGCTGGCAAAATACCAGATCAACAGCTTCCCGGCGGTCAATACGCTCTATAATGGGCTGTTGCATTCGCCCGGTTTCGACAGGCTCGACTTCTCCAAGCTCAAAATGTCGAACGGCGGCGGCATGGCGGTGCAACGCCCGGTGGCCGAGGCGTGGAAGAAACTGACCGGCTGCAGCATTGCGGAGGGATACGGCCTTTCGGAAACCTCGCCGACATTGACCTGCAACACCGCGACCGCCTCCGAATTCAACGGCTCGATCGGCGTCCCCGTGCCCTCGACCTATATCTCGATCCGCGACGATGACGGCAACGAAGTGCCGCTGGGTGAGCCCGGGGAAATCTGCGCCAAGGGCCCGCAGGTGATGGCCGGCTACTGGAACAGGCCGGACGAGACCGCAAAGGTAATGACGCCGGACGGCTATTTCCGCACCGGCGACATCGGCGTGATGAGCCCGGACGGCTACACCAAGATCGTCGACCGCAAGAAGGATATGATCCTGGTGTCCGGCTTCAACGTCTACCCGAACGAGATCGAGGAAGTGATCGCAAGCCATCCCGGGGTGCTGGAATGCGCGGTGATCGGGGTCCCCGACCCGCGTTCGGGCGAGGCGGTCAAGGCGTTTGTCGTGAAGAAGGATCCTAACGTCACCCCCGAAGACATTATAAAATTCTGCGGCACGCAGCTGACCAATTACAAGGTGCCGAAGCAGATCGAGTTTCGCACCTCGCTGCCGAAGACCAATGTCGGAAAGATCCTGCGCCGCGAGCTGCGCGACGAGAAGAAGGCCGCGGCGGCGTGAGGGGACGCCCCTCAACCGGCATTGCGAGGAGCACTTGCGACGAAGCAATCCAGCTTGCCAACCTAACACTGGATTGCTTCCTCGCTTTCGCTCCTCGCAATGACGTGGGGAATATTTGGGCATCATCACCCCATCAAACCACGGTGAAGACGTTTCCCAGTCGTCCAAAAATGCTTTAAGAAACACCCGCCCCCTCAAGGAGAATTGACCATGACCATTCAAGTTGGCGACAAGCTGCCCGAGGCAAAATTTCGCGTGATGACGGCGGAAGGTCCGCAGGTCAAGACCACCGACGACATCTTCAAGGGCAAGAAGGTCGCATTGTTCGCGGTACCCGGCGCCTACACCGGCACCTGCCACAAAATGCATTTGCCGAGCATTTTCCTCAACGCCTACGCGATCAAGGACAAGGGCGTGAACACCATCGCGATCGTGTCGGTCAATGACGCCTTCGTCATGAACGCCTGGAAGCGCGACACCGACCAGCGCGACGAGGCCACCTTTCTCGCCGACGGCAACGCCGAATTCACCAAGGCGATCGGCATGGAGCTCGATGCCTCCGGCAACGGCCTCGGCACCCGCTCCCATCGCTACTCGATGCTGGTCGAGGACGGCGTGGTGAAGAAGCTCAATCGCGAGCCGGCACCCGGCAAGGTCGAGGTCTCCGGCGGCGATACGCTGCTGGGGCAGTTGTAAGAAATTCTGAGGCGCGATCTCCAGAATCACACCTGTCATCGCCCGGCTTGACCGGGCGACCCAGTACGCTGCGGCTTCTCGATTGATCACCAACGCCTCTCGGATACTGGATCGCCCGGTCAAGCCGGGCGACGACGGCGGTGGGTGTGCGAGCGATCGCCTTCAATCCTCCTGTTACGTCTTCAGCCGCGCCATCGCCACGCCATCGCGCGCCAGTTGATCGGCGCGTTCGTTTTCGTCGTGGCCGGCGTGGCCCTTGACCCAGTGCCAGCGCACCTCATGCGGTTTCAGCGCGGCGTCGAGGCGCTGCCACAGTTCGGCATTCTTGACCGGCTTCTTGTCCGCGGTGCGCCAGCCGTTCTTCTTCCAGCCATGGATCCAGCCGGTGATGCCCTGGCGCACATACTGGCTGTCGGTATAGAGATCGACCGAGCAGGATTTCTTCAGTGCTTCCAGCGCCGAGATCGCCGCCATCAGCTCCATGCGGTTGTTGGTGGTATGGGCTTCGCCGCCCTTCAATTCCTTCTCGACATCGCCGAATTTTAAAATCGCACCCCAGCCGCCGGGGCCGGGATTTCCGGAGCAGGCGCCGTCGGTGTGAATGATGACGGACGGAAGCGAACTCACGCGGGCAGCCCCGCAGCCGCGATGCCGTAATCGCGCATGTGCGAGACGCCCTGCTGGAAGCGCAGCTTGCGGACATATTCGAGCGGGTCTTTTGGACGCACCAAGGCGCCCGCCGGCACGTTGAGAAAATCGACCAGCCGCGTCAAAAGGAAGCGCAGCGCAGCGCCGCGCGCCAGGACCGGCAGCGCGTCCTGCTCGGCTTGCGACAATTCGCGCCCGCGGCCATAGGCTGCCAGCAACGCCCGCGCCTTGGTGACGTTGAACGAGCAGTCGCTCTCAAAACACCAGGCGTTGAGGCAGATCGCCACGTCATAGGCGAGCAAATCATTGCAGGCGAAGGTGAAGTCGATGATGCCGGACACATGGTCGCCGAGGAAGAAAACATTGTCCGGAAACAAATCGGCGTGGATCACGCCGTGCGGCAGATGTTTGGGCCAGACACCGCCCTCGAGATAATCGAGCTCTTTCTCGATAAAGCCGCGCAGGCCATGCTGCACTTCATCGGCGCGGGAGGCCGCCTGTTCGAACAGCGGACGCCAGCCCGACACCGACAGCGCGTTGGGGCGCGACATCGCAAAATCGCTTCCCGCCAGATGCATCTTCGCCAGCGCCTCGCCGACGCCGGCGCAGTTGATGGCATTGGGCTTGCGCGGCCAGACGCCTTCCAGGAAATTGATGATCGCCGCGGGCCGGTCGGCGAGCGTACTCAACGCCTCGCCAGCTTTGTTCTTGAGCGGCTGCGGACAGCTGATGCCGTTCGAGGCGAGATGGGTCATCAGGCCGAGAAAGAACGGCAGGTCGCCCTTGGCGACCCGCTTCTCATACAGCGTGAGGATGAAGGATCCACCCGTGGTGTGCAGCAGGAAGTTGGAATTTTCCACGCCCTCGGCGATGCCCTTGTAGGACAATAATTCGCCGATGTCGTAATGCCGCAAAAATTCCGCGAGCTCGTCGGCGGCGACGTCGGTATAAACCGCCATCGCGTCTACTCGGCGGCGTCGGGCCGCAGCGAGCGCGGCAACGGAAAGAACTCGTTCTCTTCCGCGGCCGAGACCGTCTCCACATGCAATTCGTAACGCTCGGCGAAGGCCCCCATGATCTCTTCGACGATCACTTCCGGCGCCGACGCGCCCGCGGTGATGCCGAGGCTCTTGATGCCTTCGAACCGCTTCCAGTCGAGATCGGCGGCGCGCTGCGCCAATACCGCGATTCTGCAGCCCTCGCGCTCGGCGACCTCGCGCAGGCGCTGCGAGTTCGACGAATTCGGCGCGCCGACCACGATCAAAGCGTCGACCACCGGCGCCACCTTCTTCACCGCAAGCTGGCGGTTGGTGGTGGCGTAGCAGATGTCTTCCTTGTGCGGACCGGAGATGTTGGGAAACCGCTCCTTCAGCATCGCGACGATCTCGGCGGTGTCGTCGATCGACAGTGTGGTCTGGGTCACAAAAGCGAGGTTGTTCGGGTCCTTCGGCGTGAAGGTCTTGGCGTCCTCGGCGGTCTCGATCAGCGTCACCGCGCCGGGCGGCAACTGGCCGAGCGTGCCGACCACTTCCGGGTGATGGGAATGGCCGATCAGCAGGATTTCCCGTCCGCGCTTGAAATGGATCGCCGCCTCGCGGTGCACTTTGGTCACCAGCGGGCAGGTGGCATCGAGCGAAAAGAAATTGCGGGCGCGGGCGTCGGCCGGGACCGATTTGGGCACCCCATGGGCCGAAAATACCACCGGCGCATTGGTATTATCGGGGATTTCGGCCAGTTCCTCGACAAAAATGGCGCCTTTGGTCTTCAGGCTGTCGACCACATAGCGGTTGTGGACGATCTCGTGGCGGACATAGACCGGGGCACCGTAGATCGTGAGCGCCCGCTCGACGGTATCGATCGCCCGTACCACGCCGGCGCAAAAGCCCCGGGGCGAGCAAAGCACGATTTTTAGGTCTGGTTTGGCCTGCATGGGAGCGATCTCGGGACCGAATCACCCCTTGCCGGCGGGCAGGGAACGGTCGATTTAAATTAGGACTTGGGACGGCTTTCTGGCGCTGTCAAGGCCGTTTAGCAAGCCATTGCGTGCGCACCCCCGGACGGCTTATATAGGGGCAATTCCCGTCATCGCTGATGACCACCGGCTTCGCCTCCAAAAGGGGTGGGCGAAGCGCTAAGGAGATTTGCCATGAGCAATGCACCGCTGATGCCAAAGGCGACTGCCGTGTGGCTGGTAGACAATACAGCCCTGACCTTCGATCAGGTGGCGGATTTCACCAAGATGCACCCGCTCGAGGTCCGCGCCATCGCCGACGGCGACGCCGCCCAGGGCATCAAGGGCATGGACCCGATTTCGACCGGCCAGTTGACCCGCGACGAGATCGAAAAGGGCGAAAAGGACCCGGCCTACCGGCTCAAACTCGGCGAGAGCAAGGTGGCGCTGCCGCCGGCCGCCAAGAAGAAGGGCCCGCGCTATACGCCGGTGTCGCGCCGCCATGAGCGGCCGAGTGCGATCCTGTGGCTGGTTCGCAACCACCCCGAGTTGAAGGACGCCCAGATCATGCGCCTCGTCGGCACCACCAAGACCACGATCGCCGCCGTCCGCGACCGCACCCACTGGAACGCCTCGACCCTGACCCCGATGGACCCGGTGACGCTCGGCCTGTGCTCGCAGATCGAGCTCGATTTCGAGGTGCAGCGCGCCGCCAAGGAAAAGCCTATCGATACCGCTTACGGCGGCGCCACGCTGCTGCCGGCCTCCGAGACCACCCGCAAGGAGCCGGAGTTCGAGCAATCCGAGAAGCAGCGTGACGATCTCAATGTCGATGCGGTGTTCGCAAAACTGAAGACGATTGGCGGAAAGAAGCAGGACGAGGAGTAAGGCGGCGGCGCGGGAGTCGCGTTAACGCACTCCGCCGCTCCGGATAACGGTCATCATCCCCGCGCATGCGGGGATCCAGTCGCCGCGGCCTCTCGGCTCCATCACAAGCGCCTCTGGAATACTGGATCACCCGCTTTTCGCGGGTGACGACAGTGTTCGGGCGGAGAGAGTACGCCACCCTGCACAGCTACGTAATCGCCCGGAGATTACTTTCCCCCGCATAGCGCGCATGATTCACTCGTTTCGGAGGTGAATTGCGAATGGCGGGGCTACTCTTTCTATTGGCGTTGCTGCTCGGCGGAGCCGCCCTGGTGTTCTATCAGGCGGCTGACCAGATTTCGGTCGGGACCTCCTGGGCCGTCGACGTCTGCTCGACGTCGCATCTGTTTTGCCATCACCCCGAATATCTCGCCTATGCCGGCGGCGTGATGCTGGTCGTCGCGATCGGCGCCAAGCTCGGCAGCCTGGCGAACTGATGGCGGGCCGATGCGGGGTTCCCAGGATTCAATTTTCAAACAGCCACGGCTTCGCGATCTCGCCGCACCTTTTGCGCGAGGTTTGCTTTGAACTTCCCGCCCTCTGTATCAGGAGGGCGCAGGGAATGCCGGGCGCCCGATGCGCCCGATAGCCGCGTGTGCAATGGTAGTGTGAGAGCGCACACGCGTTAGTCAGGTCACACCGGAATCACCCGGCACTCCCCGCGCAATGGTTTACG